>ERZ808246.2591-NODE-2591-length-11190-cov-8.198114_pt1 | contig 11190 bp, 8 predicted proteins | sample MGYA00521083_ERZ808246 | MGnify/ENA primary metagenome ERZ808246 (study PRJEB31516, sample SAMN03275577) | gut metagenome | biome: mammalia-associated habitat; material: feces | host: Papio cynocephalus | place: Kenya | collected 2012-07-07 ...
CGCGATGTTCATGGACGTTTCGGACAGCATGCCCAGGAACGCGCCGATGTACAGACCGAGCATCACCTTGTGCGGATGTTCGAAACGTGGCTGATTGTGAGCTTGTGATTGCTGCATGGCTGCGGTTTGTGACACAGTACCCCTTGTCTTTCTTCTTGTCGTCCTGTCGATTCTTATGCCCGAGCCCGTGCCTGCCTGGCTGGCGTGCGCACCGCCGTGCCGACGTGCCGGCGTACGGGTATGCGGGCATGCGAAAGCCCGGATCGTCATAACGCGCATCCGGGCTCCATCGCCTGCTCTCGGGGCAAAGAAAAACCGCATGGCATATGCCTTGATTTCGGCTATGCCATGCGGTTTTCAAAAACAGTGGTCAACCTATCACGGATAAAAATTCTTCGTAAGCCGGCCGGGCGTGTCGTGCTAGGCGACCCCGGCGCGGCGGCGAAAAGTCCTTTACAGTGGAACCATGAGAAGCATCATCACGCGGGCATTGGCGCTCATCGACCACGCGGTCGCGTTCTGGAACGATTCGTTCCCGGGCAGCGTCGTCAACCGTTTCGCCAGGCGCAACGGCGGCACGCTGGCCAACGGCATGGCGTACAACCTGCTGTTCGCGTTCTTCTCCGGCATCTGGACGGTGTTCGCGGTCGTCGCGTTGTTCTTCACCAAGAACGTCAGTCTGCTCGACTGGCTGGTTTCCTCGCTCGAACGCGCCATTCCGGGGCTGAGCATCACCGATGCGATGCTGAACGGCGTCTCCGTCACCATGACATGGACCGGCGTGCTGACGTTCTGCATCTTCGTATGGAAGGTGCTGTGCTGCCTTAACGCCTGGCGCAATGCCGCCTGGACGATGATGGACAGGCCGAAGCCGTTCTTCGACCCGTTCCAGATATGCCTGTGGGATGGCGTGGCCTTCATCCTGGTGGCGCTGCTGTTCATCGTTTCCAGCATCGCCGGCGTGATCTCGGGCGGCATCGTGCGCCGCATCGTCGATCTGTTGCGCGGGTTCAACATGCTGCATGGGACCAATACCGCGTTGGCGAATTCCGCGTTGCTCGACCTGTCCGGCTTCCTTACCGGCCTGGTGCTCAATATGCTGCTGATGGCGTTGATGTTCTGTTTCGTGGCGCGGATCCGCTGCGATAGGCGTCTTACCCTGTTCGTCTGCGTGATCGGCGGGCTTGCGATCTCCGTGCTTCAGCTGCTGGGAGGCCGTCTGCTGGGAGGCGCGACGTCGAATCCCCTGCTGGCCCCGTTCAGCGTGTTCATCGGCGTGCTGATCTGGTTCAGCTTCATCGCGCAGATTCTCATGTATTGCGCTTCGTTCATCGGCCAGGCGCAGTTCGTGCTGGACGAGCGCGCCGAGGCACAGGCCGCGGAGAAGTCCATCGAATCGGCCATGGATTCGGCCGGTATTCCAAGCGATGCAGACGGTACAAGCGGTACAAGCGATGCAGACGATACAAGCGGCGCAGGCAACATAGACGGCGCAACCGTTCCGCATGAGTCACGCGAATCGCGGTAACCCGCACAAATCCGCGTGAACGCATCGCAAGCGCGTCATTTGCGTTTGCCGGTCATCTCCTCGGCGTCCGGTTCGATCTGCTTGGCCAGCACCAGTTCGTTCACCAGTTCGCGCGTCTTCGCGGCGGTGTCGGCATCGAGCCCGTCGTCGGTGATCACCGTGTCCACCTGTTCGAATCTGGCGAACAGCGACAGCGACGTGCAGCTCCACTTCGTGTGGTCGGTCAGAATGATCGTACGGTCGGCGATGTCCATCATCGCCATGTCGGTGGCGGCTTCGAGGGAGTTCGGCATGAGGAAGCCCCTGGGGATCGAAACGGAATGCGTTCCCAGGAACACGGTGTTCACGCGCAGGGAGGCGATCACCTTGTCGGCGATCGGGCCGACCAGCGAGTTCGAGCGGGTGGTCACGCCGCCCGTGACGATGACTTCGACGTCCTTCGATTCGAGCGCCTGCACCAGTTCCGCGACGGGGATCGAGTTGGTGAGGATGGTGATGCCGCTGGCCTGCTGGCTTTCCAGCAGATGCTGGGCGAACACGTATGCCGTGGTGCCGCCGCCGATGGCGATCACGTCGCCGGGCGACACGTAATGCACGGCTTCCTGCGCGATGGCGTCCTTAAGACTGATGTCCATCTGCGATTTGACGGAGAACAGCGGTTCGCTCAGCAGCGTGCTGGTGGTGACGGCACCGCCGTGCACGCGCTTGAGCAAACCCTTGTCCGCCAACTCCGCGATATCACGCCTGATGGTCATCGCGGAGACGCCAAGCTCCTTACTCAGCGCCGTTATACGAACGGCACCACGGGTGCGCAGTCGGCTGAGAATCAGATGTTGGCGTTGTGACGAGATCATGTGCACATTATCGCACGCAATACACCATTAATCAAAACAGCTTGTGCGTTTTCACATCGCAATATGTGCAGTTTCTCGGCCGAATGCGATCACAGATCGGCACCCACGGCATCGGCCACATGCTCGAAGCCATCGCGCTTCAGCAGCTGCGCCAGACCACGCTTGAGCACGGTGATCTGCTGCGGGCCGCGGTACATAAGCGAGGAGATGAACATCACCAGGTCGGCGCCGGCGCGAATCTTCGCATACGCCTGTTCCGGCGTGAACACGCCGCCGATGCCCGCGATCGCGAAACGGTCTCCGTAGGTGCGGCGCACCTGGGCCACCAGCGCCTCGGACGCACGCGTGCACGGACCGCCGGACAGGCCGCCCTCCCAATCACGAGGAATATCCAGTCCGGTGCGGTCCTTCTGCAGATTCGCCAGCGACACGCCCTGCACGTTGTGCTCGGCAAGCACGTCGAGCAGCTCGTGCAGCTCGCCCCACGACTTGTTCAACGGCAGCTTCACCAGCGTGGGCTGCGGGCGGTCGATGGCGTCGAGCGCGGCGAACAGCTTGTCGAGGTTCTCCGGGCTTTCGGTGAACGGCTCGCCTGCGGTGGTGTTCGGGCAGGAGACATTCACCTCCACCATCGCCGTACGGCCGGCCGCACGGCGCATGGAGATGCAGTAATCCTCGATGCCCTCGTCCAGATCGCCGACCTTGTCGTCGTTGGTGCGGGCGATCGAGACGGAGACCTGCATGTCCCGCGCGTTCGTCCAGGCCTTCTCGGCCCGGTCGATCACCTTGTCGGAACCGATGTTGGCCAAGCCCACATGGACCATCATCGAATCGTATTCGGGCAGACGATGGAACCACGGCTTCGGGTTGCCCGCGCACGGACGGGACGTGGTGGAGCCCACCGTCTCGAAGCCGAACCCGGCATTGTCCAGCAGCACCGGCATGTCGCAGTTCTTGTCAAGGCCGGCGGACAGACCGAACGGGTTGGCGAAGTCCACGCCCATGACCTCGGTCTCCAGCACCGGATCGGTGTAGTCGAGCATTTCGCGGCATGCCCACATCAGCGGCGGCACGCGTTTGGTGACCTTGCAGAACGTGATCATGCGGTCGTGCGCCTCGTCCGGCGGCACATTGAACACGAAATTCGGCTTGATGATGTGCTTATAACCGAACGTGAACAGGTCCGTGGTGGCCTTGTTCACGGCATCATGCCAGAAACTCTCGGAAACGTAGCTCATAATCGTCCTTTCGCAACGCAACGGCACACGTCAGTGTACGCCATCCATCAATCAGTAGGCTCCGCGCACGTACTGCATCGGGTATGGGGCCTTCTCCTTCGGCAGTCCGAGCTTGTACGCGGCGCGCAACGGCCAATACGGGTCGCGCAGCGCGGCACGCCCGATCTCCACGGCATCCGCCTCGCCCTTTTCGAGAATATGCTCGGCCTGCTTGGGCTTGGTGATCAGCCCCACCGCGGTCACGGGCACATCGGCGCGGGCACGCACCTGCTGGGCGAAGGGCACCTGGTACTTCGGCTTGACCGGCACGGACACGCCGGAGACGATGCCGCCGGTGGAAACGTCCACCAGATCCACGTCATGCTCCTTGAGTACCTTGGCCAGTCTCACCGTCTGGTCGAGATCCCAGCCGCCGGCCGCCCAATCGGTCGCGGAAACGCGCACCAGCAGCGGTATGCTCTGCGGGATCAGACTGCGGACGGCGTCCACGGTCTCCACCAGGAACCGGATGCGCCCCTCGAAGGAGCCGCCGTATTCGTCCTCGCGCACATTGCTCAGCGGGTCGAGGAACTGCGACATCAGATACCCATGCGCGGCGTGGATCTCGATCACCTGGAACCCGGCCTCCACCGCACGGCGTGCGGCTGCCGCGAACGCCCAGGTGATGCCGTGGATCTCATCGATGCTCAGCGCTCGGGGCTTGGCGTATCTGCCGTATGCGATCGCGCTCGGCGCGACCGTGGGCCAGCCGCCGTCCTCGGCGGGCACGGTATTGGCGATATAGCCGAGCCCGGAGCAGCCGGTCGATCCCTTGCGCCCGGCATGGTTGAGCTGAATGGCCGCCGTGGCGCCGGCCTCCTTGATACCCTCCGCAATCCAACGCCAGGATTCGATCTGGCCGTCGTCCCACAGGCCGGTGTCGTACGGCGAGATGCGCCCTTCCGGGCATACCGCGGTCGCCTCGGCGATGACCATGCCGAAGCCGCCCAATGCACGCGACACGTAGTGCTGGTAGTGGAAGCGCGTCGGGCGCCCGTCGCGCTCGAATACGGAATACACGTCCATCGGCGGCAGCCATACGCGGTTGCGAATGGTCATGCCGCGCAGCACCATCGGCTCGAACAGCGCCGGACGATCGCCGTGCTTGGCCTTCTTCTTGGATTTCTTGCCATTGCCTTTGGACGCGTTCTTTGCCTTGACTTTGCCCTTACCCGGATTGTCGCCGGCGTCCTTGACGCTTTCCTTGGCGGAATCCTGCGAAGCGCCCTGCGCGTCGTCTGCCGGGTCCTTGTGAAGATTCGTGCTGTCAAAACCACGGAAATCGAAATCCAATTCCTCTGCCATGCGCCCTCCTTGCCATGTGCGGTGGTCCGCCCCCATTCTAGCGTATGGCCCACATACGGGTTTCGCCCGTCATGCGTATGCATGGCGGGCGAAATCCCGTGGCAGGCGCCGTGGCGCCTCACCGGAGCGAATGCTGGCCTGTGGCCTAGTTCGTGGTGTTGGTGTTCGTCCCGGTGTTGTTGGTGTTGTTGGCGGCATCGTTATTGGTCGTCGTACCGGTGGTTGCGCCGGTGGTACCTGTCGTGGTGCCGGTGGTGCTCCTGTTGGTCGTGGTGGAGCCCGACGACACACTGGTGCCGGTCTTCGATCCGGTTCCCGTCATGTACTTGTCATCGGCGTTGCCGTAGTTGTTGTCGATGGGGATCTTCGCGGAATCCAGGTAGGTCTGCATGAACTTCTTCCATGCCGGTTCCGCGATGTACATGCCGTACCAGGTCGGGCGGGTCACGCCGTTGATCGTCTTGTAGTTGAACGACTGCGGGCTTTCCGCATTGCCCACGCCCACGAACGCGGCGACCTGCGGCACGAAGCCGGCCGTCAGCATGTACGTGTCCTCGTTGGTACCGGTCTTGGCGAAGGTCTTGCGGTTGTTGGCCAACTGTGCATCCACCGCGTTGCCGCCCGGCGTGGTCACGCCCTGGTTGATCGCGTACGCGGTGGTCTGGGCGATCTTCGGATCGATGGCCTGATGGCAGTTCGCGGACGGCACCTTATAGGACTTGCCGCGCTGGTTGGTCATCTTGGTGATGGCGATCGGGGTGCATTCCACACCGTTAGCCGCGATGGTGGCGTACACGTTCGCCATGGTCAGCGGGGATGCCTGCACGGCGCCGATGGTCATAGGGGCCTGGAAGGAGTTGGAATCGTACACGTCCTCCTTGCCCTGGATGGAGTTGTGGTAGCCCATGGACTTGGCCGCGTCCGCGATGGAGCACAGGCCGATCTGCTGAGCCATTGCGCCTTGGGTGGTATTGTGCGACATGACCAGACCCTGCAGCGGGCTTTCGTTCGCCACGGTGCCGCCGCCGGAGTTCTGCACGGACCAGGATCCGGAGAATCCGTAGCCGTTGCAGCTGAAGCTGGCGATGTTGTAGACGGTGGAGGTTCTCAGCACCTGGTTGATCGGTTTGCCGTTCTGCATCCAGGCGACCAGATTGATCGGCTTCCACGTCGAACCCACCTGGAAGCCCCAGCCACCGCCATCGGCCTCGTCGACCGCATAGTTCACCGCGGTACGGGTGGAATCCGTCTGCGCACGGTCGGTGGCGTCGTAGATGCGGTTCAGACCGAACCCGAGCACCTCGCCGGTTCCCGGTTTGATGGCGGCTATGGCCACCTCGAAGCCGGATGGGTCGTCCGGTGGGATGGTCTCGCGCGCCGCGTTCATGGCGGCGGAGTTCGCATGCACGTCCATCGTGGTGACGATGCGCAGACCGCCTTCCTTCAGCAGCTTGTTGCGTTCGGCCTCCGTCGCGCCGAACTCCTTGTTCTTCAGGATCTGACGCGTCACGTAATCACAGAAGAACGCTGCGTCGCCTGCCACCTGGCAGCCGGAATCGACGGTCTGGATGTCCAGCATGTCCTTGAGTGGAACGCTCTGGGCGTCGTCATGCTGCTTCTGGGTGATGTACCCCTCCTGCAGCATCAGGTCGAGCACGATGTCGCGCTGCTTCTGCGATTCCTTCAGATTGCCCTCCTCGGAGGGGTCGTACCGCGCGGGGTTCTTCGTGATGGCCGCGATGGTGGCCGCCTGGCCGATGGTCAGCTTCGCGGCGGTGGTGTTGAAATAGCGCTTCGCGGCGCTTTCCACGCCATACAGGTTGTGGTTTCCGAACTGCGCGATGTTCAGGTAGCCCTGCAGGATCTCGTACTTGGTGTACTTCTTCTCCATCTGCACGGCGATGAGCATCTCGCGCACCTTACGGGCGATGGTCTGCTCGGAGGCATGGTACTGGGCGATGGAGTCGCCGCTTTCGCGGGCCTGCATGGACAGCACGTTCTTCACGTACTGCTGGGTGAGCGAGGAGCCGCCCTGCGTGCTGCCCTTCTTCACGAAGGTCTGCACGAAGGCGCGCATCACGCCCTGCACGTCGACGCCATGGTGCTGGAAGAATCGACGATCCTCTCGGGCGACCACGGCCTGACGCATCGGCTTGGAAATCTTCTTCAGCGGGACGACGGTACGGTTATCGGCATAGAATTCAGCAATCTTCGTCGTGCCGTCGGAAGCGTACATCACGGACTTCTGCGGCAGGGACGTCACATCAAAATCAACGCCTTCGACTTTCAGGGAAGGCACCACGGCTTTGGTCGCCTGGTTCGCCAGCAATACACCAGGGGCGAACATCGCGGCCATAACTACACCGCCGCCCAGGCACAGCATTACATAGGTCAGCAGCAATGAGAGCACGCGACGAAGTGTCAGGGAGTCTTTTTTCGGCATGCTGACCATACTATAAGGGCGACTGTACCGCTTCGCCGTGCGCGCGCACGAAGATGGGACGTGTTGGCGGAACATGCACGCAACTTACATATTTACGGCATAGCACCGGTATTCCAACCTTCAGCGCACATTCAGCGAACGTACCGCTTTCCGCAGGCATGTCTTATGGTTCGTCCCCATGCACGCCGCAAACGACGCTACCGGCGCTACCGGCGCGAACGTCTGATGAGCATGCCGGGCTGGTAGATCACGATGGAACGCCCGTCGCGCGCGATCCAGCCGCGGTTCGCAAAGTCCATCAGCGCCTTGTTCACCGTTTCGCGGCTCGATCCGACCAGCTGCGCCAGCTCCTCCTGCGTCAGGTCGTGAGGCACTTTCAGACCGGCCTCCATCGGCTCGCCGAAACGGGATGCGAGATTGATCAGCGTCTTGGCCAGGCGGGCCGGAACGTCCATGAACACCAGGTCGGAGATGCGCTCGTTGTTATCGCGCATCCTGCCGGCCATCACCTGCAGCATGTCCACCGCGACCTTGGGATGCTCGTCGAGCCAGTGGAACAGCACCTCGCGTTCCAGCCACACCACATGGGTCCCGTCGTGCATGGCGAGCGCCGATGCGGTGCGTGGACCGCCCTTCGGATCGAATACCGGGATCTCGCCGAGCATTTCGCCGGGTGCGTGAATGGACAGCAGCTGCACGCGATGGTCGGCCGATTCCCTGATCAGTTTGACACGACCGGATTCCAGAAGGTACATGCGATGATCCGTCGCCCCTTGACGGAAGATCACGTCACCTTTGTCGTACGTTCCCTGATTGAGATGCTCGATCAGTTCCCCGGCCTCTTCCGCAGACACCTGCCTGAACAAAGCGGTGTGAAACAGAATGTTCTCCTGCTCCGGCATTGCGTTCGGCTTATCCGACACTTTGCGCCCTTTCCTCAAACCGCCTATGGTCGGCGATTGCACGCCCGTTCGTCATATTCTAACGCGGGCATGGCCATGCCTTCCCCAAGTATCCTTCATCCGTGTCCACGACATCGCGGCCGAGACCGTACGTGCAATCCGCGCCCCATGGCCCGCAGCACACGTCTATTGTGCGAACGAGCGAAGCGAATCCATCAGATATTCGACGAGCGTATCCCGGCTCATACCCGTCTGCCGTTTCAGCGGGTCGACGCGTTTGACCGCCGACCGCACGGCCTTGTCGCGCATCTTCTCGCGCGAGGTATTCAGCACGCTTCCCATCGCCTCCGCATCGATGTCGTAGGCGAGCGTCACATGGTGGAGCACCGCCCCGTGCGCGGTCTCGATGCCACGGGGTGCCGGGAACCTGCGCTGCGCCGCACCGCCGATCTTGCCGTATTGCGAGGCGATGTCGTTCAGGCCGGAGAACCGGGCGTCAAGACCCAATCCACGCAGCGCATGGACGAGCCAGTAGTCGCACAGCTGGTACGAGCGGGCGATGCCGATGCCGTCGACGAACGCCAATGGCGCGTACAGCGAGTAGGTGATGGTGTTGCCGGGTTCGATGAACATGGCACCGCCGCCCGTGCAGCGGCGCACGACCTGCATTCCCCTTGCCCGCGCCGCGTCCTCGTGTACTTCGTCGCGTATGGATTGGAAGCGTCCCACCACCACGCATGGCGATGCCCACTGCCAGAAGCGGATGGTCGGCTTGCGTTCCCTGGACGCCACCTCACGGGCCCACCGTACATCGGTGCTCATCTGCTCTTCCGGATCGCGCGGGATGTCAAGCACGATGTTCGGGTCCAGATCGCGCCAGCGACGCAGCCACTCCCCCGTCTCGTCACGGCCGGAAGCCGTCGTCCCGGCATTGGGTTGCCGGGACGTCGACTGCGGTTCCACCGTGCCGCGGTTGCCTGGGTTTTCGCGGTTGTCTGGGTTTTCACGACTTGTCCGGATCGCATTACCGGCATCATCAGCATCATTTTCGGGCGCGATCGCACGAACGAACGCCGTGGCAATGGCCTCCGGACCCGCCCCCAAAATGCGGACTCCCGGATGCGCGTCCAGCACCTCGCCCACCGATTGTTCCACGGCATGTTTCACAGCTTCCCTGCGCACAGCGGTCACATCGCCGGACACAACGGTACGCTCCGCCTGCAGATCCAGTTGCCGTTCCATGTCCCTGATGACGGCCTGCGTCTCGGCGTCATCGCCATCGATGAAGAAATCGCCGTCGATGCGGCAATGCAGACGGCCATCGCCGTCGCGCTCCACGCAGACCCCGGCGAGCTTGCCGCCGGGGGTTTTGTATTCGCCTCTCATGACTTTCAGCCTAGCAAGCCCGCACGCGGCGTTTAATCCGAGAGCTCAATTCCCTTGGCGTCCCTGTGCCAGTTCGACCCATACGTGGAGCACAGGATCAGGATGCCTTCGACAAATCCCCAGATCCACGCCACGACCAGCCCCAGTCCGAACAGTATCCAGCCGATCAGCGTCAACAGCAGCTGTGCGACCGCCTTGCCGGTGAACCCCAAGTAGAAATTATGCACGCCGAGCGCGCCGAGGAAGATGCCGAAAAGACCGGCCGCCAATTTGGACTTCTGCTGCACGCCGTATGCGGGCTGCGGCGCGGCCTGATAGCCGGGCATCTGACGATACGCCTGCTGGTCGTACCCAGTTTGCGACTGCGGCCGGGCATACTGCGGCTGACCATATTGCTGACCGTACTGAGCCTGCGGCTGATTGTACTGAGACTGCTGCGATTGGCCGTACTGCGGCATCTGCACGTACTGCGGCTGCGAGGCATACTGCGGAGTCTGAGAATATGCGGGCTGACCGTACTGCGTGGATTGCGCGGCCTGACCATAATCCGGCTGCACGGGCTGCGACTGTGCGGGCTGGGACTGAACAGGCTGGGACTGTGCCGGCTGGGATTGAACGGGCTGCTGCCGATATGACTGGTCATATGGCTGGCCGTACGGCTGGTTCTGCATGCATTGCTGCGTGGTCGGCGTCTGCATGGACGAATCGGATTGCGAAGACCGGGAAGACTGCGATGACTGGGGAACGTCGGCGTTGCCCGCATCGAAAGGAATCTGGCCGTTGGGATCAGTGAAATCACTCATGCCCCGAATATAGCATTTCGCGTCCTCCCTGAGCGAACCGCCAACGGCGAAACAGCCGGGATACCAGGCACACGGCCATACCTTGGCAAAAGAAAAAGGCCTGCGGCGACGCACAGCATGCGTTCGTCACAGGCCTTTCGTATCGACAGGTCACATACGCGCGAGAATGTCGCGGCCGACCTCGTCGGTGGAACGGGTGGTGGAACCGAGCTCTTCGATGTCGGCCTCCACAGCGGTATGGATCTTCTTGGCGGCATCGTCGAAGCCGAGATGCTCAAGCAGCATGGCGGCGGACAGGATGGCGGCGGTCGGGTTGGCCTTGTTCTGACCGGCGATGTCCGGGGCGGAACCGTGGATCGGCTCGAACATGGACGGGTATTCGTCGGAGGCATTGATGCAGCCGGAGGCGGAGTAGCCCACGCCGCCGACCACTGCACCGGCCTCGTCGGTGATGATGTCGCCGAACAGGTTGTCGGTCAGGATCACGTCGAAGCGGGACGGGTTGGACACCAGGAAGATGGTGGTCGCGTCGATGTGCAGATAGTCGTGGGTGACCTCCGGGTATTCCTCGGCCACCTTGTCGACAATGCGCTGCCACATGTCACCGGCGTTGACGAGCACGTTCTTCTTGTGCACCAGGGTCACGTGCTTCCTGCGCTTCATGGCCAGCTGGAAGGCGTAGCGCACCACGC
>ERZ808246.2592-NODE-2592-length-11175-cov-4.340827_pt1 | contig 11175 bp, 11 predicted proteins | sample MGYA00521083_ERZ808246 | MGnify/ENA primary metagenome ERZ808246 (study PRJEB31516, sample SAMN03275577) | gut metagenome | biome: mammalia-associated habitat; material: feces | host: Papio cynocephalus | place: Kenya | collected 2012-07-07 ...
CCGCCAAAATGCGCAGCATTTTCCTATAATTTTCCGCGTTTACGCGGAATACAATCGCGGCGAAGCCGCGTGCTAACGGCTAACAGCTTCAGACTCCCCCGCAGGGGCGACCGACACAACCGTTTGCTGTGCATGTTCGTGCATTAATTGTAAAGTATGTTCTTACACTATTTGTAAAGTATGTTCTTACACTATTTGTAAAGTATGCTCTTACACTATTTGTAAAATATGCTCTTACACTATTTGTAAAATATGCTCTTACACTATTTGTAAAATATGCTCTTACACTATTTGTAAAGTATGCTCTTACACTATTTGTAAAGTATGCTCTTACACTATTTGTAAAGTATGCTATTGCGCTATTTGTAAACTATGTTCTTACACTATTTGTAAAGTATGTTCTTACACCATCTGTAAAGTATGTTCTTACACTATTTGTAAAGTATGTTCTTGCACTATTTGTAAAGTATGTTCTTGCATTTTTTGTAAACTATCTTACTGCACTGTACAAATCTGTTCCCGATTTACTGTATCGTTTAGAAATAAAAAGAATAAAACAGTGATTAAAACACGGAAAAATATACATTCCCCCGCTCCGATTGACTTTTTCAAGAAAAAAGCGTATACTATTTTTACAAACCGAAAGAAGAGGTGTATTCTATGAGTTCAAGAGAAATGGTTTTGTCTTTGCTTGACAATATACCCGATTCTAAATTAGGATACGTTATTGCTTATTTGCAAGGGCTAAGTGCAGGCGAAACCTCTGACGATGAGTTTTGCGAACAGCTTTATAACAGCTATTTAAATTCAACAGACAATGGCGACGCTGTATCTTTTGAAAAAATGGCTGAAATGTGCGGGGTAAATCCCAATGAATTATAAAATAGTCTTTGAAAAACCGGCGCAGAAATTTCTTTTAAAACAACCTGCCAATGTTCAAAAACGTCTGCTTTCTGCTATTGCAAAATTGCCGACATCGGGTGACATTAAACAACTGCACGGTCACGATTGCCTTTACAGACTTCGTATAGGCGATTTTCGGGTAATATATACACTGAAAAACGATATTTTGACTGTCTGTATTCTCACAATCGGCAATCGCGGCGATATTTACAAGCAATTCTGACAACGATTAACTAACGAAAAGAACGAAACGAAATAGCCTGCTCTTTCGTTTCGTTCTTTATTTTAATTATTTTCCGCTGTCGCCGTAGTTTGAAAGCACCCTTGCGGAGGGGTCGTTTACATTGCAGCCCTCCCACGATTTGTTGGGCATCCAAAAGTCCTTTATCATTTCGCCCTGACCGGGATAATACTTTTCAAATATTTCGCGGTACAAAAGCGACTCTTTTGTAAAAGGCGCGGCATGTGTATACTTTTTGCACTTCTCTTTAAACTCCTCGTCGGAATACAAAGAGTCGGCATACTCTTTTAAATAATCGACCATTGAGTGACCGACCGCGTCTGAAAACGCCGCTTTTTCGCGGTAGAGTATATCATGCGGCAAAAGGTCGCCTTCAAAGCTCTTTCTTAAAAGATATTTGCCCTTGTTATATTTATTGAGCTTTTTTTCGGGGTCGATTGACATAACGTATTTCACAAAATCCAAATCGCCGAACGGCACGCGCGCCTCAAGCGAATTTACCGAAATGCATCTGTCAGCCCTCAAAACGTCGTACATATGAAGCTCGCGCACGCGCTTTTGCGACTCTTTTTGAAACTCCTCTGCAGACGGCGCAAAGTCCGTATATTTATAGCCGAAAAGCTCGTCCGAAATTTCGCCCGTCAAAAGCACTCTTATATCGGTGTTTTCGTGAATCCATTTGCACAAAAGGTACATTCCCATACTTGCGCGAACGGTTGTAATATCAAACGTTCCGAGCAATTTAATAAGCCCGTCAAGCGACTCCAGCACCTGCTTTGAAGTCATAATAACCTCGGTGTGGTCGCTCCCGATATAATCCGCAACCTGTTTTGCATATTTCAAATCAATGGCGTCGCCGCTCATTCCGATAGCAAACGTGCGAATAGGTTTTTCGGATTTTTTTGCCGCTATAGCGCAGACTAACGAAGAATCAAGCCCGCCCGAAAGCAAAAATCCTACCTTGGCGTCGGCAACAAGCCTTTTTTCAACGCCCAAAGTGAGCTTGTCGTGAATGTTTTTGAATATTGTGTCAAGGTCGTCATAGCAGACGCTTTCGACCGCGGCAATGTCGTTATAACAAATAAACTTGCCGTCTTCATAGAAATGTCCCGGCGGGAACGGCATAATTTTTTCGCAAAGCCCGACAAGGTTTTTAGGCTCGCTCGCAAATACAATCGAACCGCTGCCCGAATAGCCGTAATAAAGCGGTCTTATTCCTATCGGGTCACGCGCGGCAATATATTTTTTCTTTTTGCCGTCATAAATTATAAGAGCAAATTCGGCGTCGAGCATTTTGAACATTTCTGTGCCGTATTCAAAATACATCGGCAAAAGAATTTCGCAGTCGGAGCCGCTTTTAAAAGTATATTTTGAAGAAAGCTTTTCTTTGAGCTTTTCAAAGCCGTATATTTCGCCGTTGCACACAACATAGCTTCCGTCAAGCTCAAACGGCTGCATACCGTCGGGCGTAAGCCCCATAATAGCAAGCCTGTGAAATCCGAGAAGCCCTTTGCCCGTATCGACAATTTTGCTGTCGTCGGGTCCGCGCGAAACGGTCTCGTCAAAGCCTTTTTTGAATTTTTCAAGTTCCCTGCAGGTGCCGCAGTAGCCGATTATAGAACACATAACGCAGCACCCCGCTCATCTCACGCCGAAAAGAAGCTTTCCGTAAGTCGGGAAGGGCCAATATTCTTCGGAAGTGAGCGTTTCTGCCTTGTCGCACGCTTTGCGAAGCTTTGCCATTTCGGGAATTATGCTGTCTTTTATTATTTCGGCTTTTTTCGCATAATCTTTAACGTCTGCGAGAGCTGCAACTGTATCCGAGAGCTCTTTTACATCGCAGGCGGCATCGTCAAGAAGCGCCGAAAGCTCTGAAACAAGCGATTTTTCATACTTACATTCAAGCTCGGGCGAGACGGACTTTTTAGCGGCATACGCTTCGCCGAGCTTCTTTGAAAATGCCGAAACTGCGGGCAAAATATCGGTATTTGCCATATCGGCCATTGTGCGCGCCTCAATCAAAACAGCCTTGCAGTAGTTTTCAAGGAGCGCTTCATATCTTGAATCAAGCTCTGTGGCGGAATACACCTTATGCGCGGTGAGCATCTTAACATTTTTCTCTTTTACAAGCTCGGGGAGCGCGTCGGGCGTTGTGCGTAAGTTTAAAAGCCCTCTCTTTTCGGCTTCTTTAAGCCATTCGTCGTCATAGCCGTTGCCGTTAAAGATAATGCGTTTGTGCTCTTTTATCGTGTCCTTAATAAGGTCGTGAAGCTCCGCTTCAAAATCTTTTGCACCTTCAAGCTTGTCGGCATAGAACTTTAAAGACTCGGAAACCGCGGCGTTCAGCATAATGTTTGCGCACGCAATGCTGTCGGAAGAGCCGGGCATACGGAACTCAAACTTGTTGCCCGTAAACGCAAACGGCGAAGTACGGTTGCGGTCTGTTGTGTCACGCGTGAATTTCGGAAGAACATGCACGCCGAGCTTCATAACCGTTTTTTCAGCCGCGCTGTAGGGCTTGTCGTTTTCGATTGCGTCAAGAACAGCCGTAAGCTCGTCGCCCAAAAATACCGAAATAACCGCAGGCGGCGCTTCGTCCGCGCCGAGACGGTGGTCGTTGCCCGCTGTTGCAACAGCCGCTCTTAAAAGCCCCTGATAATCGTCAACCGCTTTAATAACGGCGCAAAGGAACAGTAAAAACTGCGCGTTTTCATAGGGCGTTTCACCGGGCTTTAAAAGGTTAACACCTGTGTTTGTCGAAAGCGACCAGTTGTTGTGCTTGCCGCTGCCGTTAACGCCGTCAAACGGTTTTTCGTGCAAAAGACAAACAAGTCCGTGGCGCGTTGCAACCTTCTGCATTATTTCCATCATAAGCTGGTTGTGGTCAGTGGCGATGTTTGCAGTTGTATAAATCGGCGCAAGCTCGTGCTGTGACGGCGCAACCTCGTTGTGCTGTGTTTTTGCAAGGATTCCGACTTTCCACAATTCCTCGTTAAGGTCTGCCATATACGCCGCAACGCGCGGTTTTATAACGCCGAAATAGTGGTCGTCAAGCTCCTGACCCTTAGGCGGCTTTGCTCCGAAAAGCGTTCTGCCGGTAAATTTAAGGTCTTTTCTTTTTTCATAAAGCTCTTTGTCAATAAGAAAATATTCCTGCTCTGCGCCGACAACGGGGCGAACGGATTTAACGTCTGTGTTTTTAAAGAGTTTAAGTATTCTGAGCGCCTGTTTATTAAGCGCCTCCATCGAGCGCAAAAGCGGCGTCTTTTTATCAAGTGCGTCGCCGCAGTAAGAGCAAAACGCAGTCGGAATACAAAGCGTTTTGTCTTTAATAAACGCGTACGAAGTCGGGTCCCATGCGGTGTAGCCTCTTGCTTCAAAGGTTGCGCGCAAGCCGCCCGAGGGGAACGACGAAGCGTCAGGCTCGCCTTTTATAAGCTCTTTGCCGCTGAAATCCATAATTACGCCGCCGTCGGGGGCAGGCGAAATAAAGCTGTCGTGTTTTTCTGCGGTAACGCCCGTAAGCGGCTGAAACCAGTGTGTAAAATGTGTTGCGCCGTTTTGCGTTGCCCACTCCTTCATGGCTTCTGCAACAGCATTAGCGACGTCATTATTAAGGCTTGCACCTTCATCAATTGTCTTTTTGAGTGAATTGTAAACATCGACTGAAAGCATTGCTTTCATTACTCTGTCATCAAAGACTAAGCTTCCGAAAATTCCGGTTACGGTATCCATTATCGCATCTCCTTTAAAAATTTTATTTGTATTTATGTTAACGGGCAAAGCCCGAAAACAGCTTGTCAGGCAATCTCGGTTATCCAACCTTTGGGCGCCGGCAGATTGCAGTGCTGTATTGCTATGAGTGTATTGTAAAGCTTTCTAATTACAGATTCTTCTTCGCTTACGCCGTCAAATCTGTAAATTTTGCCGTGGTCGTCTATTGTTCCGACGGGCGAAATAACAGCCGCCGTGCCGCAAAGTCCGCATTCTTTAAAGCTTTCGAGCTCGTCTTTTCTAACGCGTCTTTCTTCGGTTTTAAGTCCGAGATAATTTTTTGCCACATAAAGCAGCGAACGGCGTGTTACGGACGGCAGAATGCTGTCGGATTTCGGCGTTACAAGCGTATTGTCGGCAGTAATAAAAATAATGTTTGCGCCGCCTGTTTCTTCAATATATGTCCGCGTTGCCGAATCGAGATAAACGTTTTCGTCATATCCTTTTTCGTGAGCGTCGGTTATTGCAAAAAGGCTCATCGCATAATTAAGACCGGCTTTAATATTACCCGTGCCGTGCGGGGCAGCTCTGTCATAATCGGATATTCTTAAATTCAAAAGCTTTTCACCCTCGTCAAAATACGAGCCGACGGGCGTTGCAAAAACCCTGAATTCAAATTCGGTTGCGGGCTTTACGCCTATAACCGCATTTTTCCCGAAAACAAACGGTCTTAAATAGAGCGCGCCGTTGCTTTCGTAATCGGGAATCCACTCGCGGTTTGCTTCGGCAACCTCTAACACGGCTTCTTTGAACATACCCTCGGGAAGCGGCGGAATCATCATTCTTACGCACGAATCGTGAAGGCGTTCTTCGTTAAGCTCGGGGCGAAAACAAACAATCTTGCCCGTTTTTGTTCGATAGGCTTTAAGCCCCTCAAAGCAGGTCTGTGCATACTGCAAAACGCAGGAGCACTCATTAAGAGTGATTTGGGCGTTGTCGGTAAGACAACCCTTTTGCCATTTGCCGTCGGTATATTCGGCGACATATCTTTTTCCTATTTTATGATAAGAAAAACCCGTTACATTTGTACTCATAATTTCGACCCACCTTTAAAAAAGAGGCAAAGACACCCCGGAAACCCAAGACGTCTTTGCCTGTGTTAAACATATTTTAAATAAAATAAACTTTGGCGCAAGCACCAAAGCAACATTTATTCTATGCAGTGCATTATACTCCTCTCACACGATTTGTCAACATTTTTTTCGCAAATTTTTCTGTTTTGGCAATATTTACAATCAGAGCGGCGCGTTCGACGTGTTTTTTGCACAAATTACCGTTTCAAACAAAATTTTTCAAAAGTGTTGACAAGAAAAGCTCATTATATTAAAATATATCTTTGTTGAGCAAAGGCGTTCATTCTCAGGGCGAAGCCACCCCTTTTGAATGACGGCTTTTTCTTTTTGATGTATTTTCAAGCATAAAAGGGTCGAACCGGGGTTCGGCGCTCTTTTAAAGAACAGAAGCGGAGGTAAAAATATGGCAAAGTACATTTTCGTTACGGGCGGCGTTGTTTCGGGTCTCGGCAAAGGTATTACGGCGGCATCTCTCGGCAGACTTTTAAAAGCAAGGGGCTTGAAGGTAGCCGCGCAAAAGCTTGACCCTTATATAAATGTTGACCCGGGCACCATGAGCCCTTATCAGCACGGCGAGGTTTATGTCACCGAGGACGGCGCAGAAACCGACCTTGACCTTGGTCACTATGAGCGTTTTATCGACGAGGACCTTAACAAATATTCAAACCTCACCACGGGCAAGGTTTATTGGAATGTTCTCAACAAAGAGCGCCGCGGCGAATACCTCGGCTCTACAGTGCAGGTTATTCCGCACATCACAAACGAAATTAAAGACTTTGTTTACCGCGTAGGAAAGCAGACCGACGCCGACGTTGTTATAACCGAAATCGGCGGCACAATAGGCGACATTGAGTCACAGCCTTTTATTGAAGCCGTAAGGCAGATTTCGCTTGAAGTCGGCAAAGAAAACAGCCTTTTCATTCATGTTACACTCGTTCCGTTTTTGCGCGGCTCGGACGAGCACAAGTCAAAGCCCACCCAGCACTCGGTTAAAGAGCTTCAGGGAATGGGCATAAACCCCAACATAATCGTCCTTCGCTGTGATGAACCTCTTGAAGACTCCATTTTCAAAAAGATTTCGATGTTCTGCAACGTCAAGCCCGACTGCGTAATAGAGAACATCACCCTCCCCTGCCTTTACGAAGCTCCGCTTATGCTCGAAAAAGCAAACTTTTCTTCAGTCGTTTGCCGCGAACTCGGACTTAAAACAAAAGAACCCGACCTTTCAGAATGGACTGACATGGTTTCGCGAATTAAAGCGCGCCACAAATCCGTTGACATCGGCCTTGTCGGAAAATACGTTCAGCTTCACGACGCATACCTTTCGGTTGCCGAAGCAATGCGCCACGCGGGCTATACGCTTGACGCGCACATAAAAATACATTGGATTGACTCCGAAGCAATCACAGAAGAAACTGTAGATTCGCTTCTTTCGGGTCTTAACGGAATAATCGTTCCCGGCGGCTTCGGCGGCAGAGGAATTGACGGAATGATTCTTGCCGCAAAATATGCAAGAGAAAACAAAATACCCTATTTCGGCATATGCCTCGGTATGCAAATTGCGGTTATTGAATTTGCGCGCCACGCCGCGGGCATTAAGGACGCTCATTCGGGCGAATTTGACGAGCTTTGCCGCCACAAGGTAATTGACTTTATGCCCGGTCAGAGCGACGACGTTGACAAGGGCGGCACGCTTCGTCTCGGCGCTTATCCGTGCGTTATAAAAAGCGGCTCGCTTATGGAGCGCTGCTACGGCAAGCCGGAAATATCGGAGCGCCACCGTCACCGCTATGAATTCAACAACGACTACAGAGAAGCGCTTGAAAACGCAGGACTTACCCTTTCGGGACTTTCACCCGACAAACGCCTTGTTGAAACCGTTGAAGTAAGCAGTCACCCGTTTTATATCGGCGTTCAGTACCACCCCGAGTTTAAATCGCGCCCCAATAAAGCGCACCCGCTTTTTAAAGGATTTATAAAGGCGGCTCTTTTAAATAAAGAAGCCAAATAAACTTTTGCTTTATTCAAACTTATTTACAGGCAGTAATTCAAATTTTTTATGAAAAACCGCAAAAAACTGCATTTTGCTATTGACTTTTTTCTTTCATAATAGTATAATACTGCTTGTTCTTAGCGGGATTGTGTAACGGTAGCACGACAGACTCTGACTCTGTTTGTTGGGGTTCGAATCCCTATCCCGCTGCCACCATAGGATACTAAAAATGATGTAATTTTTAGTGTCCTATTTTTTCGCCCAAAATCTCGTAAATAAAGACTTTTCAGCGTTTGTTGATGTTATTGTTTCATCAGCAAACGCTGTTTTTATATTCTTTTTTATAGCAAAATCATTTAATTAATGCACTGCGTAAAAATATATATCACTTAATGAAACCAGCAAAGTATTAACAAGGTAATGTCAAAAATATATTCAATGCGATTACGGTTATTCAGAAACAATGCCCATTCTTAGCATATCAATCCATCTTTCCGTCTGAAAACAGAAAAACCGCAGGAAAGATACTTCAAGCCTTTTTGTGTGTAACTTTTCGGGGGGCGAAAATCCCCGTTCTAAGCCTTTCAAGAAATCACGCAAGGTATTTGTACTAACCTGTGGTTATGTATAAAATTGTGCATTTGGAGTAACAAAAAACACCGTATTACTACGATGTTTTTCTGTCGTTCATATTCTGCTTGATATACTGACAAACTGAAATTTATATAATACAATGTTCAAGTATCTGATTCTTTATCTTTGCATAGTAAATGATGTGCTGAATTGTTTCTTTAACCTGTTCTATTCCAATTTCTTTTTCATCATTCCCGCAGTCAATACCTAAAACACGCTTAATATTGTATTCTAACCACTCCAATCTGCCGTTATTGCAGTCGTATAATGTTTCCCAATCTATGGGCATTTCCCCACCGGCATTTTTATATCCTTGCAAAAAAGCGTGAAATAATTGAAAATCAATTTTGCAATCTTCATATCCTGACCAACACAATGCCAATTCAAACAATTCCATAAACGGATTGTTATAAGATAAACACTCTAAATCAATAATGCGATAATCATTCCCATTCCAGAGAACATTTTTGCAGTCCATATCGTTATGACAGATTGACACGATAGGGGGTAGTTCCTTTCGTGCTTTATTACCTTTATTTTGACTGTCTTGAATCACAGACAAAGCATCTTTCAGCATTGCGTATAACTTCGTATCGGTGTGTTTCATTTCTGCAAGATAGAAATTCCAATCAATAGACATTTCATAAAAAGCCTCATTTTCATACTTTTTGTCTACACTATGGATTTCAGCAAGTACCTTTCCCATTTCTTTGCAGTGCTCTGCTGTTATCTCGTTGCTTTTTAAGGCTTTCCCGGGAAAATAGTCAAATAGATAGAAATATTCACCATCTATTTCCTGCATTTTTCTTCCACACAAAGACAATGCAGGAAGAACCGGAACCCCCTGCTGCTCCAATAAAAGTTCTATCCGTTCAGCTTTTGCAAAATTATCCATAGCGGTTTCTCTTTGCATAACAAACGGATTTAGCAACTTCAGAGCGAAAGTCCCTTGCTGTGTGCTAATCTTATACATCTTGTGCATAAAACCACCGCTCAAACACACCGGTTCACCGATTATCTGCCAATCATATTTTTCTGCTATCTTTGTAAATATTGACACTTTGCTTCCTCCGAATACAGATTTGTCGCTCTTAATCTATTCAATTATATCACTTCTTTGTAAACTTTTCCACCACTTCGATTATACTCCCAACTTAGTAGCTTCTTGATACTTGCCGAAAAAACTGCCATCGCTCGACGGCAGTTCTCTTTCAGTCTGTATCAGTTAGGAATACACAATATCATTCAATGCAATCTCACCTGCACAGGCTCTGATGTTATTCATCAATCCCGTCCATCTCATCATACTTCATTTTGAAATCTTAGGCATAAGAGAGTCGCGCACGGTCGGCTCTCTTATGCCTACTGCTATTCTCTGCTTTAAAACCGTCTCAACCGCCTTGTGAAGCGAATATTCGCTCTCATATGAAACATCACACGTTGTAAAAATTAATATGCTATTATAAGCGAGCGCGGCGCGCAAAACCTGAGAAAAGCTGTTAAAAACTTTAGATATACTGCTGTTTACACTTCCCCCTCCCTCTGTGACGGGAATTTTTAATAAAATGAAAATATTCTTCTGTTGCTCTTGACTTGAAGTTGACTTCAAGGTGTATAATGTATCTGCAAAATGAAAATAATTCATTTATTAAGGTATTAGGAGGAATTTTTATGAGAAAGAATTTCGGCGCACAGCCCAACACATATCCGCAGCCCGTATTTATTATTGCGACCTATGACGAAAACGGCACTCCAGACGCCATGAACGCCGCTTGGGGCGGAATAAGCGACAGCAAAGAAATTTCAATGTGCATAAGCGCCTCACACAAAACGACAAAAAACATTTTGAATAAGGGCGCATTCACAGTGAGTATGGCTGATGAAGAGCACACCGTCCAATGCGATTATGTAGGCATTGTTTCGGCAAACTCTGTACCCGACAAGTTCTATAAAGCGGGCTTCACCGCACAAAAGTCTGAATTCGTTGACGCGCCGCTTATAAACGAGCTTGCGATGGCGCTTGAATGCAGGCTTAAAAGCTACGACAAAGAGACAGGCAGACTTGTCGGCGAAATTGTTAACGTAAGCGTTGACGAAAAAGTGCTTGACGAAAACGGCAACGTTGACGTTTCAAAGGTCAGACCCATAACGTTTGACCCGTTTTGCGATAACTATGTTGTTTTGGGCAGTGTTGTCGGCAAAGCTTTTGAGGACGGAAAAAAGCTTAAATAAGCATATCCGTTCAAAATCACACAAATTTTCAATATGCTCTTAATAAACGAGGCACAGGTGAGCAATCGCCTGTGCCTTTTAATTATCGCAACCCGGTCATAATAAAGTTTAAGAGTTCATTCACATCGTCAAAGTCGTCATAATCACCGTTTATGCCGTCACGGTGATAAACTATTCCGTTTTTTTCGTTTCTTTCTAAACAGTCAATTAATTTTCCTTCGCCGTATTTTTTGGCAAACAAGCTGAATGCATAGGCATAAGAGAATCGAACCGACACGCCCTAAAAGCTTTATTTTCCGCATCCTCAGGCGTTTTTCTCCTTGCAA
>ERZ808246.2597-NODE-2597-length-11164-cov-6.110451_pt1 | contig 11164 bp, 7 predicted proteins | sample MGYA00521083_ERZ808246 | MGnify/ENA primary metagenome ERZ808246 (study PRJEB31516, sample SAMN03275577) | gut metagenome | biome: mammalia-associated habitat; material: feces | host: Papio cynocephalus | place: Kenya | collected 2012-07-07 ...
CACATCGCTGTCGATAGAAGTCACAGTACCGGTCAGGGTGCCGTAAGAATACTCGGACAGACCGGTGATCGCGATCTTGCAGGGGTCCCCCACATGCAGCAGAGGGCGGTCATTCACAGAGACCATTGCCACGATCTCAAGATCGTCGTTCTCACTTGCCACGGTAGCAAGGGCAGAACCGGCGCTCAGCACCATGCCCTCTTTGTAAGGGGTATCCATGTGGATGATGCCGGAGGTGGGAGCATAGATGTAGTAATCGTTGGCACCGGTGTTCAGAGAATCGATCTGGGCCTTGATGTTGTCCACATTGCTCTGTGCACTGGTGATGCTCTGGGAGATGGACTGCATGGTGGAATAATACAAAGCTTCCAGCTCGCTCTGGCTCTGCTCCATCAGGGTCTTGATCTGAGCATCCGAATAACCGGCCGCCTGATAGGCCGTAGCATCAAAAGTCTTCTGGGCGACCTGGCTCTTGTAAGTCTCATACTGATAATAGTAGGGCTGATCGTCCGGGTCGGTCTCGCTGAAGTAGTTGGTATCGTCCTGAACGCACTGCAGGAGCTTATTGTACTGATCCAGCTGGGTCTGATAAATCTTCAGCTGGCTTTCCAGATTGTCCTGCTGCATGTCGATGTCGGTGCTCTTGATATGGGCCACAAGGTCGCCCTCGTTGACATAACTGCCCTCGGAAATGTACATCTCCGAAATGGAGCCGGAGTAGCTGGACATGATATAGGTCTTGTTGCTGGCCTGCACGGTGCCGGAGTTCTGGCTCACATAAATGCGGTTGGTGTGGGTGCTCCAGATTGCCAGAAATACCATGAATGCGCCTACCAGCAGGATGAAAGCGTACCCGTAAGGGGGCAGCTTTTTTTCCATCATGATGCGGCGATCCTGCAGGTCAGAAAGGTTCTGAACGTTTACTGTCATAGTTATTTGATCTCCATAAACACATCGACAACGGCATCTTCGTCATCCTGACTGACGAAGATGGTGTAGACGCTGCCGGTCAGGGTCTGGTCATTCTCAAAGGCGTGGATCTGCAGCTTGGCGCTGGCCAGCTGGCTCTGAGCCATAGGGCCGGTGTAGTGGGCGTAGAGGCAGTTCTTTACGCGCAGCACGGCATCCATATGATAGCCCGGCTCCATCTGCGGGATGAACTGGGTGGCCTGCTGCATCATGTACACCTTCATCTCGTGCTCAGGCGTCACGGTAACAGCCTGTACCAGCGGGCCGATGGGCTGAGCGTTGTTGCTCTTGATGAAGTTCTGCAGCTGGGTCAGCACCAGCGGCATGCTGGCCATTTCCTCCGGGCGAAGTTCGCGTGCGAGGACATTGGTGAGCTTGAGGGTTTTGTTTTCTGCAACTTTGATCTCGTTCATGATAAATACCCCTGATTTCTTTCAAATTTTTTCCTCGGATGAGGCGTAATAGGCAATCGTGAAAGGGGAGAAAGCCTCTGCAGAGAGGTGTGTTCTCTCCGCTCACGATCACCTATTACTTGCAATAAGTAATGGGTGACACAAAATAGAATGTGCCCGGAGGCGAAACGCCTCCGGGCACACCATAGCGAGGCATTGTCACCTGAGCTGACGGAAACCCGCCTTATTCAGATGAACATTCCTGAATCAAAGAGAATGATTAGTCCTGAGTAGCGTAGTTCTTGCCGTAGGTGCCAAAATCCTTGGTCAGAGAATCAAACTTCAGGCCAATCTGCTTGTTGCCCAGAGTGTAGATGGAAGCAGCGTAACCAGCAACCTTCAGGCCGCCATTCAGGATGTTCAGAGCCAGAGCCCAGTTATTATCATCGCTGAAAGCGGGGGTGGTCAGGTTCTTCCAGCCCTGGCTCAGCATCTTACCCGGCACATAGTGACCGCTGAAGACATTGCTCAGAGCAGTGTCAGCAGTGGTAGACAGAACCTTATTACCAACCAGATAAATCAGGTTAGCGTTGATGTTCTGCCAGTTCTCAGTGGTCATGACAGGAGCCAGGACGTCAACCAGGCCGCCACCAACAACATAGGTCATTTCATTTTCTGCAACAGCAGAGAAGTTTGCAGGCATCATCATAATGAATTACTCCCTTCAAATGATAAATACAAAATTATTTTTTCGACTCAGCTTCAGCTGCGCAACCTCAGCAAAGCCATTTATGTAATCGGGTGCGCACCCGATTGCAACATCAGTAGGTAATCGACTCACCGTCGTCATCCTCTTCTACGATGGCTGCGGCAACAGCCTTGGGCTCTTCCTTCTTCTTGCGGAAGATACCCTGCTGCATATTCCACAGCTCGTAGTATTTGCCCTCTTTTGCCAGCAGCTCGTCATGCGTGCCGCGCTCCACGATCTTGCCGTGATCCATCACAAGGATCAGGTCACAGTCACGGACAGTGGACAGGCGGTGAGCAACGATCAGCATGGAACGGTCTGCGAGCTCATTATAGATCATGTTAAAAATCAGATTCTCGGTCGCAAAGTCCAGATTGCTGGTAGACTCATCCAGAATATAGAGGTTGGAATTTTTCAGGAAAGCGCGGGCCAGCGCAATGCGCTGCTTTTCACCGCCGGACAGGCCATTGCCGGCTTCTTCCAGATAGGTGTTGTACTGCAGGGGCAGGTGGCGGATAAAGTCGTGAGCGTCTGCTTTCTTAGCAGCTTCCTTGACTTCATCCAGCGTTGCGTCCATGCGGGAAACACGGATGTTATCGTAGATCGTCTTACTGAACAGCTCAACGTTCTGCGGCACATAGGAAATCGCACGGCGGACGGAATCGTTAGTGTATTCGGCAAGATTCACACCGTTGACGTCGATCTCACCATCCTCCGGCTCATAGTATTTGAGCAGGAGCTTGGTGATGGTGGATTTGCCGCTGCCGCTGCTGCCCACCAGAGCGACCTTCTTACCGGCCGGGATGGTAAAGCTGATGTGATCCAGCGCAGGAGCACGATTGCCGTAGCGGAAGGTGACATCCTTGAATTCGATATCGCCTTCGATCTTATCCATGTCGGTACGGTCTTCGTCACCAGCAGTCTCGGAGGGATAATCCATGATCTCGCCCAGACGCTTCATGGAAATGCTGGCCTCCTGAATCTGCATCTGCAGACCGATCAGGTTGCTCAGAGGGGAAGTAAAGTAAGAGGAAAGGGTGCTGAACGCCATAAAACCGCCCAGCGTCATCTCACCATGCAGCACCTGACTGATACCTACATAAGTAGTCAGCATGCTGAAACCAGTGGAGATGAAGGAAGAGATCAGGCTCTGTGTGGTGCTGATCTTGCTGGAACGCAGACTGATCTTCAGACTCTTGATGTACTCACGCTCGAGGTTATCCATCTCGGTATCCTCGTTGGCGTTGCACTTGACGGTCTCAATGCCGCGCAAGCTCTCGATCATCTGGCTGTTCAGCGCTGCGGACTGAATCATGGTCTCTTCGTTGATCTTCTTATAGGGCTGCTTGTAGATCAGCACCAGCAGAATGCTGACCAGAGCCATGAACAGCGAAATGGAGAACAACATGGCGTTCATGCGGAACAGGATGATGCCGGTGATAATAGCCATCGAGATATCCATGATCAGGCTCAGCGCAATGCTGGTGAAGATGGATTTGATGGTATTGGCATCCGAATAACGGGTGGTGATATCACCGGTCTTGCGGGTAGCAAAGAACTTCATGGGCAGGTGGAAGATATGCCCGAAGTAGCCCAGCATCAGCGGGATGTCGATCTTGATGGACAGGTGGATCAGAACCCACTGCCGCACAAAGCCGACCAGTGTATTGGTAATGCTGACCACACTGAACACGATGATCAATGTGACCAGCAGGTTGTCAAGTCCGTAGGGGAGAACCTCATCCATCAGGATCTTGTTGAACATTGACGACGCAATGCCCAGCACCGTGACGATGAGGGAGCTCAGGATCGCATAGAAGAAGAGCTTCTTCTGGGGCAGCAGCAGGTCAACATAACGCTTGAACATGCCGCCCTTTTCAATCTTGCCGCCCTTGAATTCCGAAGTGGGGTTCAGCAGCAGCAGAACGCCGGTAAAGTTCTTGTAGAACTCATCCAGAGAGATTTTTTTCAGCTCCGTAGCAGGGTCGCCGATGACAACGTAATCCTTGCACTTGTGCTTTTTGCCGTTCTTTTCATCTTCCCTGGCGGCTTCTGCATCCTTCAGCATATGCTTGCGGCGCTCACCGTCATCCTTGATGGTAGTCTTTTTAAAGACGACCACAAAGTGGGCAAGACCCTGATCAGTGATGACCTGTGCAATGCAGGGCAGGGAGAAATCACTCAGAAAATTCTCACGATCCACGCGGACAGCGGCGGTAGTAAAGCCAAGCTCATTGGCTGCTTTCTGCAGGCCAACAAGATTCGTGCCTTTCAGGTCAGTGCCCATCATGTCGCGCAGGCGGGTGATGGTAACTTCCTTTTTGTAATGGAGGCACACCATTGCGAGGCAGGCAGCTGCACAGTCAGTCGTGTCGTGCTGCCGGACGTAGGTATAACGCATAGATGCTTCCTTTGATCTTATACAAATTTATTCAAACAACGGCACCGCTGCCCCAAAAGGCAGATAGCACTGTGAGTCTGACGATAATAAAAGAGCTGCGTCCAATACAGCAGCATACGGACCGGTGTTTTGCTCTATCCTGCGGAGAACCAGAGCAAAGCACCGGTCTGCTGCTATCAAAAGAAGGGAGCGCCTACCCTTTGATCTGTGTGCCGGACTTTGGAAAAATTGTATACAAATTCCCAAAGCTCATAGGCAGTATACCACAATATGACAACATCTTCAAGTAGTCAAATTTTAAGAAATCATTAATATACGTGAATAGCCCTGATAACAGGCGGCTTTTCGAGTGCTTTCCGCTGGGTCGGAGCAGGGAAATACGCGGCTTGTATGACGGCTTTTTTCTGGTGATTACGGCAGAAACAAAAAGGGCAATGTCCCGATTGGAACATTGCCCCATGGCGCCTCTTGCCTGACTCGAACAGGCGACACCCTGATTAACAGTCAGGTGCTCTAACCGACTGAGCTAAAGAGGCAGATCACGAATGTGACTGCGAGTGATATTATACCGCAGCAGGAACACTTTTGCAAGCCTTTTTTGCAAGAAGAATGAATTTTTGGCAAAAATAAAACCGCCCTGCGGCGTGCGGGACGCTGCAGGGCGGTAAAATGCATATTATATAAAGGTAAGAACGCTTGATTGAACGAATTACTTCAGCTTACTCTTTGCCTTCATGCGCTGTTCGTGGTTCAAAATCTGCTTGCGGATGCGCAGATTCTCGGGGGTGACCTCCAGCAGCTCATCCTGTGCCAGGAACTCCAGACAGCCCTCCAGGCTCAGCTTGCTGATGGGGATCAGACGCAGAGCATCGTCGGAGCCGGAAGCACGGGTGTTGGTCAGGTGCTTGGTCTTGCAGACATTGACGTCCACATCCTCGCCGGATGCGGTGTAGCCGATGACCATGCCCTCGTACACCTTTTCGCCAGCGCCTACCAGCAGGGTGCCGCGCTGCTGGGCGTTGAACAGACCGTAAGTGACAGCCTCACCGGTCTCAAAGCTGACCAGAGAACCGGTGGAGCGGTTGGCGATCATGCCGGCCCATACATCGTAGCCGTCGAAAATCTGGTTGATGATGCCCTCACCGTGGGTATCGGTCAAGAACTGGTTGCGGTAGCCGAACAGACCGCGGCTGGGCATACGGAACTCCAGACGCACGCGATCGGTGCCCAGAGATTCCATCTGCTGCAGAATAGCCTTGCGCTGACCCAGACCGGTCATGACGGCACCCTGATACTGGGTGGGTACGTCGATGACAACATGCTCCATAGGCTCATAGGTCTTGCCGTCGATCACCTTGGTCAGAACGTGCGGGGGAGAGACCTGCAGCTCATAGCCTTCGCGGCGCATGGTCTCGATCAGAATGGACAGGTGCATCTCGCCACGGCCCATGACGCGGAAGGAATCGGTGGTAGCGGAATCTTCCACCTTCAAAGCAACGTCCTTCAGCAGTTCCTTCTGCAGACGGTCACGGATCTGACGGCTGGTGACATATTTGCCCTCGCGGCCGGCCAGAGGGCTGTCGTTGACAGAGAAGGTCATCTCAACGGTAGGATCGTTGATCTTCACGAAGGGCAGCGGCTCTACATTGGAGGGGCTGCACAGGGTGTTGCCGATGGTCACATCAGGCAGACCGGAGAATGCCACGATATCGCCTGCGGTGATGTTATCGCACGGCTGACGGCCATTTGCCTGGAAGTCGTACAGCTTGGTCAGGCGGCCGCGCATCTTCAGGTCAGGGTTGTGCCAGTCGCAGACGACAACTTCCTCGCCCACCTTGGCAATGCCGTTCTGGATGCGGCCGATGCCGATGCGGCCGACGAAGTCGTTATAGTCCACGGAGGACACCAGCATCTGGAAGGGAGCTTCAGGATCGCCCTCGGGCGGCTTGATGGTGCTCAGCAGGGTGTCGAACAGGGGAATCAGATCAGTGCCGGGCACATCCGGGTCCAGGCTGGCAGTGCCGTCGCGGCCGCAGCAGAACAGCATGGGGCAGTCCAGCTGCTCGTCGGTAGCGCCCAGATCCATCAGCAGGTACAGCACTTCGTCGATGACTTCCTTGATGCGGGCATCAGGACGGTCGATCTTGTTGATGGCCACCACCAGGCTCAGATTCTGCTGCAGAGCCTTCTGCAGAACGAAACGGGTCTGGGGCATGCAGCCCTCGGCAGCGTCCACCAGCAGCAGAACACCGTTGACCATCTTCAGCACGCGCTCGACCTCGCCGCCAAAGTCAGCATGGCCCGGAGTATCGACGATGTTGATCTTGACGCCCTTGTAGGTGCAGGAGCAGTTCTTGGCCAGAATGGTGATGCCGCGCTCACGCTCGATATCGCCGCTGTCCATGACACGCTCGGCGACGACCTGGTTATCACGGAACGCACCGCTCTGACGCAGCATTGCGTCCACCAGGGTGGTCTTGCCGTGGTCAACGTGAGCGATAATGGCAACATTGCGCAAATCGTTACGAACCATAAAATTCAACCTCTCTATTATTAAAACTCATAAAATACGAACGAACGTCATACAAGCTTAAGTTTATAACAGAATGGGGTAGTTTGTCAAGATTGTATAAAAACTTTTTGTACCATTCGGCAGAATGACCGAGAAAAGCCCTGCGATTTGTGCGGCGTGTACCTTTAAAATATGCTATACTAAGGGCAGAAATCAGACCGGAGGTGTTTTGCATGAAGATCACGTTTTTGGGCGCGAACCACGAGGTCACCGGCAGCTGCACGCTGGTGGAAGCGGCCGGGCAGCGTTTTCTGATCGACTGCGGCATGGAGCAGGGTAAGGATGTCTATGAAAACCAGCCTCTCCCGCTGGCACCCGGCGAGATCGACTGGGTGCTGGTCACCCACGCCCACATCGACCATACCGGTATGCTGCCGTTGCTGGCACATAACGGCTTTCGGGGCAGGATCTACGCCACGAACCCCACGGTGGAGCTGTGCGGCATCATGCTGCGCGATTCGGCGCATATTCAGGAGTTTGAAGCAGAGTGGAAAAACCGCAAGGGTAAGCGCTCCGGTGCAGAGCCGGTAGAGCCCATGTACACCGTACAGGACGCCGAAGCGGCAATGAAATTGTTCGTGGGCGTGGACTATGAAAAACGCATCGAACTGGCTCCGGGCATTGAAGTGCGCTTTGTGGATGTGGGCCACCTGCTGGGCTCGGCAAGCATTGAGCTGTGGATCACCGAGGGCGAGACCACCACAAAACTGGTGTTCTCCGGTGATATCGGCAATCTGCACCAGCCCATTATCAGGGATCCGGCTTACATCAAAGAGGCGGATTATGTGTTCATGGAGTCCACTTACGGTGACCGCAGCCACGGCCCCCGGCCGGATTATGTGAACGAGCTGGCAAAGATCCTGCAACGTACCTTTGACAGGGGCGGCAATGTGGTCATCCCCAGCTTTGCAGTGGGCCGCACGCAGGAGATGCTGTACTTTATCCGTGAGATCAAGGAAAAAGGTCTGGTCAAAAATCACGGCAATTTCCCGGTGTACATCGACAGCCCCCTTGCCATTGAAGCGACCCGCATTTTTAAAGATACAGATCCCGGTTGCTTCGACGAGGAAACACTGGCTCTGCTGGAGCAGGGCATCGACCCGATCACCTTTCCGGGGCTGCGGGTCAGCGTGACCAGCGATGAATCCCGCATGATCAATTCGGACCGGGTGCCCAAGGTCATCATCTCGGCCAGCGGAATGTGTGAAGCAGGACGCATCCGTCACCATCTTAAGCACAACCTTTGGCGGCCGGAGTGCACCATCCTGTTCGTGGGTTATCAGGCAGTAGGCACATTGGGACGCACTCTGCTGGAAGGCGCGACGACAGTAAAGCTGTTTGGTGAGCCCATTGAGGTGCAGGCGGAGCTGTGCCAGCTTACAGGCATGTCCGGCCATGCAGACCGGGAGGGTCTGCTGCACTGGGTGAATTCCTTTGAGCAGAAGCCCAAGCGGGTGTTCGTCATCCACGGTGAGGACGAGGTGGAGAATATTTTCGTCAATACCCTGACCGAGCAGGGCTTTACTGCCTGTGCGCCTTACAACGGGGCTCAGTGGGCCATCGGGGCCGAGGGCGCTGTCTGCCTGCAGGAGGGCACGAAAGTCCGCATCGAGCACAAGGTGTCCGAGGGGCAGAGCCGTGCTGCCACGGTGTTCCAGCGGCTGGTCAGCGCCGGCAAGCGTTTGCTGCGTGTCATCGAGCACAACGAAGGCGGAGCAAACAAGGATCTTGCCAGGTTTGCGGATCAGATCAACGCCCTGTGCGACAAGTGGGATCGATAAGCAAAAACAAAAACACCGTGACTCCGAAAAGTCACGGTGTTTTTTTGCGTGGAGCGGGCAATGGGAATCGAACCCACCTCCTCAGCTTGGAAGGCTGATATACTAGCCGATGTACGATGCCCGCATTTACGAACGATATTATAGCATGTTCCGGCGTAAATGTCCAGCACGATTTTTTCAAATGATGAAACTGCGGCAAAAGAAGGGCAAAAACACTTTGTTTTTGCCGCGGTGTCTGGTACAATGGTGCTGAAGTGCGGCAGAAAGGTCTTTGCGCAGTCGTTCATAAAAGCTTAAAAAAAGACATCGTGCTTTGCCTGTTTACTTTGTGCGCATTTTATTGTAAAATATACTGTAGTAAAAATGCCGGGGTATGCCCCGGCGGAAGATAAAACAGGTGGTGTTTGGATTATGGCATTGAAATATCAGCGCATTCTGCTTAAGATCAGCGGCGAAGCTCTGGGCGGCGAAAAGGGCATGGGCTTTGATGAGCCCACCATGGACGCGATTTGCGGCGGCGTCAAAAAGGCTCACGATCTGGGCGTTCAGATCGGCATCGTGGTCGGCGGCGGCAACTTCTGGCGCGGCCGTTCCAGCGGCAAGATGGAGCGCACTCTGGCCGACAAGATCGGTATGCTGGCAACTGTGATGAACGCTCTGGCAGTCTCTGACAAGCTGGAGCAGCTGGGCGTACCCACTGAGGTGTTCACCTCCATCACCATGCCGCAGGTGGCACAGCCCTTTACCCGCAAGGACGCCCTGCGCGCCATGGATGAGGGTAAGATCGCCGTGTTCGGCGGCGGCACCGGCAATCCCTTCTTCTCCACCGATACGGCCACCGCTCTGCGCGCTGTTGAGGTGAGCGCCGACGTGATGTTCAAGGCTACCATGGTGGATGGCGTCTACGACAAGGACCCCCACAAGTATCCCGACGCAAAGAAGTACGACACCCTCACCTTTACCAAGGTGCTGGAAGACCAGCTGGCTGTCATGGACGGCACTGCAGCTACCTTGTGCCGTGATAACAAACTGCCCATCCTCGTGTTTGACCTGGCCGACCCGGACAACATTGCCCGTGCCGTGCAGGGCGAGAACGTGGGTACGCTGGTCTACGAAGGCTGAGAAACCGCATACAATAAGGCGGCGGACCGTGTGCCGCGCAGCCTTGAAAACATAATAAAAGGAACAGGAGACTACCACAATGAGCAGCAACACCAAGGTTTACGAAGACAAGATGAAGAGCTCGGTCGAGCATCTGGGCCGCGAACTGGCCGCTGTGCGTGCAGGCCGCGCAAACCCCGCTGTGCTGGATAAGGTCAGCGTGGACTACTATGGTGCCCCTACTCCCATCCAGCAGGTGGCATCCGTGGCTGTTACTGAGGCACGCACTCTGACCATCACCCCCTGGGACCGCACTCTGCTGCGTGCCATCAGCAAGGCTATCATGGCAAGCGACGTGGGCATCACCCCTATTGATGACGGCCAGACCATCCGCCTGAACTTCCCGGCTCCTACCGAGGAGCGCCGCAAGCAGCTGGCAAAGGAAGTCTCCAAGCTGGGCGAGGACGCCAAGGTGGCAGTGCGCAATGTCCGCCGTGAGGCTATGGATAAAGCCAAGGCCATGAAGAAGGCCGGCGAGCTGACCGAGGACAGCCAGAAGACCATGGAAGAAGATGTCCAGAAGCTGACCGATAAGTATATCAAGAACATCGACGCCGCCGTGGAAGAAAAGCAGAAGGAGATCATGTCCGTCTGATCGGCTGCGTAAGAAGATGAATGCGAGGTGCCGTGCGCTGGTAGAGGAGCTGAACTCCTATGGTGCGCGGCACTTTTGTTGAAAGGCAGCGGCTGCTGCCGGGAGGAAACAATGGCTCACCCCAAGGAGTTTGCCGAGGGCCTTTCCATCGGCATTATCATGGACGGCAATGGCCGCTGGGCAAAAAAACGCGGTCTGCCTCGTACCGCAGGCCATAAGAAGGGCGCAGAGGTGTTCAGTGACATCGCCAACTACTGCGATGAGCTGGGAGTCTCGTCGGTGTACTTCTATGCATTTTCCACCGAGAACTGGAAGCGCCCGCTGGAAGAGGTCAACGCTATCATGCGGCTGTTCGGTGAATATCTGGTCAAAGGCTTTGACTATAAAAACCGCAACATCCGCATCAAATTCATGGGCGACCGCACCGTGCTGGAACCGAAACTGCAAAAGCTGATGAATGAGCTGGAAGAAGAGTCCTCGGTCAAGACCGGCATGACGCTGAACATCGCCATTAACTATGGCGGACGGCCGGAGATCGTGCGGGC
>ERZ808246.2598-NODE-2598-length-11163-cov-3.252611_pt1 | contig 11163 bp, 11 predicted proteins | sample MGYA00521083_ERZ808246 | MGnify/ENA primary metagenome ERZ808246 (study PRJEB31516, sample SAMN03275577) | gut metagenome | biome: mammalia-associated habitat; material: feces | host: Papio cynocephalus | place: Kenya | collected 2012-07-07 ...
TTATCTTCAAAGATTGTGATCCATTCAATTATTTCTTCTGCATTTTCTTCATCATAATCAGTACCGGCAAATATTCCATTTTCTCCAAAAAAATCTACATAAGACTGCATATTATTAGCAAACTTACCATCTGCAGAATATCCAGTTATTCTTAAATTTTCTCCTTCCATATTACATTCACCAGTTGAAATTAAATAATTCTTAAACTTCTTTTCACTAATTGTGCCAGATGTCTTCATGAAAAAGTCTTCTAATATTTGTTGTTGAAATTTCAATTCTAACTTTCTATCATTTACCCTTATTTGCTTTAGTTCATTCATAACTTTAAATTTAGAATATAATATAGAGTTATTCGCAAGTGCGTATTCATCCAATAAATATGTACAATGAGAAATCATTCTTTTAATAAACTTTTCTGCTGTCTTTTCTTTATCAACTACATCATCAAAATTATATGGAGTAATTTTAACATTATTAATTTTTCTTTCTAACCAAGCATTCTTGCTTCTTTTTTCAGATACCAATGGACCAACATAATAAGGAATTCTAAATTCTAATAATTTAATAATCTTATATGTTTTATTGTCATTTATTTTATCTAATAAGAATGGATAATATTTTCCTTGATTTTCTATTATTTTTATTAATTCTGATTTATTTAATTGATATGGATATTTACCATTATCAGTCGTAGTTATTCTAGGTAGAAAATTACCATTTTCAATTTTTGATTTTATATTCAAATTATACTCATCCAATAAATCTTGTTCAATAAGCACTTCTTCGTGACTAAATAATTCTTCTAATAATTTATTAATTTCTTTCTTAAACTCATCATAATCTATTTTATTTGTAATGTATTTTTCATATAAACATAAATTATTTTTAGTCCTAAATATTGAATTATACAATTTACGATTATTTCTAAATAACTCTTTTAAGAAATTTAAATCTTTCTTATGTTCTTCAAAGTATTTTACCATTAAACTTGAAATACTCGTATTTTGGTTACCTTTAAATATCTTTTTTAAGAAAATGCAGTCATAGATTTGCTTTAAAATATCTAGTATTTCTATATTTTCTCCTAATGTATCTTGATATTCTTCATATTTATCGTCATAGTCAGTACCGCTAAAACTAATTTCAATTTTATTATCACTTTCAAGCATTAACAATTTATTAATATTGCCTTTATTACCAACCATTAATTTACCTAATTCTGTTGCAAAACTCTTATTTGTTATGTCTGATAAATCATCTATTAGTGAAGCTTTAACATCATTTTTAGTTTCTTTTAATAAATCCTTTTCTAATAAACTTAAGTCAATTATATCTGTATAATCTTCTGGTATCTCTAACTCTTGAATATTATTTGAAAGTACAGAAAATAACTCATTTAACTTATCTTTTATATCTAAATTATCTATATTAAAATTTGAGCTTTGATATAAAAAGTTACCTCTATATTTTATAATATGATGAATTGCAAGATATACAAGTCTTATATCTTTCTTTTCAGGATTATTTATTAATTCATCTCTTAAATGATATATAGTTTTATATTTATTTTGATACTCTCTTAATTCTTTCTTCTCCTCTTTTGTTAAAATTATCTTTTTATTTTCTTTATCACTCTCAACATATTTTGACTCTTTTAACTTTTGAAAAAATTTTTTATCCACTTTATTTATTTCTTCACTAAACTCATCTTGAAGTAATTTTATTCTTTCTCGTCTTCTATCATATCTTCTTCTAGTACTTCTTTGCATTCTTCTTGATTCTGCAGTTGTTGCCTCTTCAAACAGCCTAACTCCCCAAAGTGCTTTATTTCCTTTACGCATTACTTTTTGATTATTAGCTTCAACTACACTCCAACCAACCGAAGTTGTTCCAATATCCAAACCAATATTATATTCTTTTTTTGCTGCCATTGACTTACCTCCTACAATATGGTATTATCATATTATCTTAATACCATTTAAGATGACATAGAGAGTTAAAATAAAGGTTTTACCCTAAATACTCATTTATTTGAGAGACTGCATAGGCGGTCGCTTTTTTTTGCAAAAAAACTAATACAATTATTCTTGCATTAGTTTTATTTTTCTCTCCACATCCTTACCTATGTCTTCATTATAACATGGTAACTATTACTCTTCAATTACATTTTTATTAACTTTTATAGTACTCAAAATATTTACTTTTAATAATTTGTCATAGAATAAATCTTTTTTTAATAGAAATTTTATTATACTTATTAAATAAATTATAAATAAAATGATCATTGTTAATATATATAATACGATTTTTATATTACTTTCAATACTCAATATATTAAATAAATAAAATATAATTTTAGGAAGTTCTATATAATATAAATATATAATTACTTGTCTTAGAGATATTCTTAATATTCTTTTATTTGCAACATCATACTTTATATTAACAAAGCTCATTCCTAAGGTTTTATTATTTATAGTTGGTATTATTATGAAATAAATTATTAATATTATATAATTTATTATTTTATTATTTATAAATATATTTATAAAAGTTATTAATACTACATATATAAATATATCTATTAGAATACTTGTTATTTTTCTTAGTACTGATACATTTACTGAGTCATTTATTGATTTTTCATCTATTTCTTCTCTTGATGGTAGTAATATTTTTAATTTATTCATTATAAAGTAACCTACTATTCCTCCTAATGTATTAATCATTAAGTCATCTACATCAAATAATCTATATGGCCTAGGATAAATAAAATATAATCCTGTTAACTGCGTTAATTCAAAAAATAAAGATAATAGAAATGTATATTTTATAATAGTTTTTAAATCTTTTTTGAAATAATAATTTAAGTACATTCCATACGGAACTGTCATAATAATATTAAATAGTACTGTATAAACATTTGGATTTAATAACGTTTTTATATAAGTCTTTGGATTATTTAATACCAGTGAATTATCTTTTATAAAATCAATTATAAAATTAAATGGTATTAATTGATACTTTGGTGACGTTAAATTTTTTACAACATTAATTGGTGGTAATGGAAGTATTACTAAAAAGTAAATTGTTAGTAAGTATAATATAAATGAATATATTATTAAGACTCTTAATTTATTTATTGATCCATACTTGTGATATTGTATTAATATATATGGAATTGTTATTAAAAGTGCAATAAATGGAAATATTAAGAATGATATTTTTATAGATGTTAGATAAATCATATTTTTAATCCTTTCAGTTTTCTTTCTTTAAGTATTTTACTATATATTGCATTTTTAGTCATTAATTAAATATTATTATACATTACATTTTTGAAATATTTAAATTGGAAAGATGAAATTAAATATTATGTCTAATATTACTATTATCACTAAAATAAATATATATGTTCCAATATCAGTATTATCTGATGAATAGTTTCTTCCGTCTTTATATATTTCATCTTTCTGATAATTTTTCTTAGCGTAATCATATTTATAATCATCACATGATTGATTATACGCTCCATTTATATATGCTTTTAGTTTACTGCAATAATAGCATGCTCCACATGCACCTTCTTTCTTTTTATTTTCATTTAAAAATCTACAACTATTGCAACCCATATTAACTCCCCTTTCGGGTGATACCTTATCATTCAAGTTAACTTGAGAGTCAATAGAATTACAAAAAAAAGAAAGGTATTTCGACCTTTCAATCAAATTTTACATTTGTTTTTTATTAAAATTATCACTATATTTATAATTTTCATTTATTACTGCATGCATTTTTTCAAGTTCTCTACCAAATTGTGGTCCTTCATATTTTTCTGTATCACTACTATATCCAACTTCAATTCCAACTGTATCTTTATAAATTTCGTATGCTTGTAGTAAATTATTCCATTCTTCTTCGTTATCATATTGGTAATCTGGGTTTGTTTGTTTTACTTGCCAAATATATAAGTAAATTCCTGCTGTCTTACACAATATTTCTTTTTTTAGTCTTTCAATTTTTTTGTCTTCTGGAACATTGTATTCTGCAATATGTGTTCTCATTGATAATTCTGATGTAAATTCTCTTACAGTTTCATCTGAAAAGAATGGAGAATTTTCTCTTAAACTCCACATTTTTGCTAACTCACTTTGTGCTTCTTTTAATTTTGGTGATACAAGTGCTAGATGATAATGTGTTGCTTCTACTTCTTCTGAACCATTATCAAATGTTGGATATCCTGCTTTTTGATAATACTTATCATATTGTTTAGTTAATTTTCCATATTCAACCATGCAGTCTACCATTTCATAAAAGTTTGGATCTGTATCTTTATTATTTTCTATCCAATTATTAATTTTTTTAAAACAATTTGCTAAATCAATAGCTTTTTCTGCTAATTCTTCTAATTTCATATTCTTCTCTTCCCCTTACCAATTATTTCGCATATTATACTACTTTTTTCCTTATTTGTCAATGTTTACAAGTAATACCGTCTATAACTAGTAAATCACATATTACCATTTATTGCAAGACATGCATGCTTTATTGTACCGGTTACTAAATTACTTACTTTGTTTACTATATCTTTAGGATTTTCATTCATATTATTTTCTATCCAATTTAATACAATAGATACAAAAGCATATTTATAAAAATTTGTTATAAAAACTTTATCATCTTCGTTTAAGTTCTTTGCCATGTTACTTATTTCTTCATATATTATTGGATAAACAAGTCTTGATATATTCTTTCTAAGAACCTCAACGGATACTGAGTGGTATATATTGGTAATAAACAATTTTTCTTCTTCCATTAAATGAAATACAGATAAGAATTTGTCTTCCCACGTTTCAAATTCACTCTTCTTATCAAGAATTCTATCAACTTCTTCTATACAAATCCATTCAACAAGGTCTCTTATATCTTGAAAATGATAATAAAAAGTTTGTCTATTAATATCACATCTTTTTGCAATATCATTAACAGTTATTTTAGAAAATGACTTTTCTTTTAATAAATCTTTAAATGTATAAGCAATTGCTTTTTTTGTTGTTAAACTACTCAAATTAAATCACCTAATTTATTATACTTTAAAAAGTTATTTGGAACAAGGTTTCCTAATTATCCTTAAATTAAATACTACTATTTTACTTTTAATGTTGCTTTAAAGATAAGAAAAGTGGTTTACTTTTCGTCAAATAAACCACTTTCTTCTAATAATAATTCTATGTCTGTTCCTTTTATTTTTTTTCTTACTATTTTTAATAATTGTTTTTCTGCAAATGTTAGTGGAACTTCATCTATTCTTTTTTTATCTATTGCGTAATAGCAGGCTTTTAATAATTCACGTACATCATATTTACTTCCCCATACTTCTGGTACTGCTCTATCTATATTTAATAGAGTATATACCGCTTCCATTCCTGTTCTTATTGAGTACTCTGTTGTAAATATTGTATCTCGTGGAGTTTCTGCAAATTGTCCTAAGAAAGCAAAGTTAACTGCTCCATCAGGCACAACCAATGGTCTGTCTTCCTTTCTTCTTGGTTGGAAGAAGGCATTAATATATGGCATATAACAAGTTGTAGTATTACATTTTTCACTGGCATACTCTTTTATTTTATCTTTAGGAAAACCTATATGATAAAGCCATTCTTCACATACTTCACTACCAGTACATTCTCTCATTGCTTTCTTTACATAATTTCCTTTTTTATTTGTATTAAGTGAATATACCCAAACTAAAATCATATTTTTATCTTGAGATTTAAATTGAGGCTGTCTATTGATTGTCCATGATAAATACCAGTTTTCTGTGCTATCTTTTACAGTTACAATTCCTCCTGTTGTTACTTTTCCACTTCTTGGGTCTCTTTTACAAATATCCATGATATATTTAATTATTTCATCATCACTTGTTGCAATTGTTGCGCTCATCCAATTTGTTTTATCTACATTACTACAGAACTTTTCTGGATTTCCATACTCATTGTTTTTAGCTTGTGATGCAATGTTTTTCCACATATCCCAAGACTCACCACAGCCATTTTTTATTTTTGATAAATCTGGAGCTGTTGTTTGATCACCATAACAAGATGTATCAGTACAACAACCATTTGTAATAAATACTAAGTCGTCTTCTATTAAATCAATTGTATTTTCTTCTCCATCTTTCTCATAGATAATTTGTTTAGCAATCTTTCTATTATTTTGATCTTCAATTATAACATTCTTAACATCAATTCCATATTCTATTTTTACTCCATGATTTTCCAAGTATTTTTGAAGTGGCAAAATCATTGATTCATATTGATTATATTTAGTAAAACGCAATGCCGAAAAGTCAGGTAATCCATCTATATGATGAACATATCTACATAAATATCTTTTCATTTCTAATGCAGATGACCACTTTTGAAATGCAAACATCGTTTGCCAATATAGCCAAAAGTTAGTACTCCAAAATGATTCTGGTAATACTTCTTCAATTTTCTTATCCTCTAAATCTTCCTCTTTAGTAATAAATAATTTAGAAAGTGCCATAGCAGATACCTTATCTAATTTAAACATTTTATCTGTATGAGCATCTTTACCACAATCTTCTGTTGCTCTACATAAAGAGTAATTTGGATCATGTTTATTTAACCAATAATATTCATCTAAAACACTAACATTTGGTGTTTCAATTGATGGAACACTTCTAAACATATCCCACATGCATTCGAAATGATTATCCATTTCTCTTCCACCACGCATGTAAAATCCTTTAGTAATATCTTTTCTTCCATCACATGATCCACCAGTTAAATCAAGTTTTTCAAGTAAATGAATATGTTCTCCTTTCATTTGACCATCACGAACTAAATAGAATGCTGCTGATAATCCAGCAAGCCCAGTTCCTATAATATATGCTGACTTTCTCTCTACTCCTTCAGGTTTTTCAGGTCTTGCAAAAGCCTCATATGTTCCTGCTCCATAATACATAATTATTCCTCCTTATTATTTATATACATTTTTCAGTATACTCTCAATAATATTATGTACAATAAGCAATTTTTTAATGATGTTTAATTAAGTATAAAATTGTAATAATTGTCTAATATTTAGACAATTTACTTTATTTGTAAAAAAGTAAAAAATGATATCTTAACGATACCATTATATAATCATTATATATTTTTACTAGTTTCTACTTATTATCAATAATTATTAATTGTCAATTTTATTTTTTTATAAGAGTTTTATTAACCATTTCATCTAAATACATAACATCTGGAAATGTTGTTTTGTCATATTCCTTTAAATATCTAAAATATGGATATAATTCTTTTAAAAAAGTATTACTTTCTGCCTTTTCTTCATATTCTTCAATTCCTATTGAATCAAGATTTTTAAAAAATGGAAGTACCATTCCTATTAATGCAAGACATAATTTATCTGTTTCTTTACTAATATTAAAATGAATATCTCTGTTTCCTAAATATACTCTTAAAAATAGAGGATAGCAATTACAAAGATAACCATTTATTTTAAAACTATCGACATCTATTATATGTGGAGTATATTTTTTATCTACTAATATGTTTCTCGGATTTAAATCACCTACTATAATATTTTCATCTAAATTATGAAGTCTTTTTAGTGAATCTGATACTTTTAATAATATATCTTTAACTTTGCTTTTATCTGTATTGGTTCTGATTGAATATTCTAATAAGTTTATTGAGTCTTTTATATAATCCATAGTATATCCACTAAATTCATTATTCTTATATATTAATGATTTAGGACCAGTAAAGTTTTCTGGTAATATTCCATCTAATATTATTAGTTTACTTTCTTTTTCAGCTAATGATAAATCTGTTATTTCTCTAAAAAATTTATAGACGTTTTTCTCATCATGTAGAAGAACTCCTTCTTGCCCTTGACCTAATACGTCTAATAGCATCATGTCCAAATCTTCTTGATTTATTATTTCCATATCATCACCACACGCGCCATATTATACTACCATTCTTTATTTTAGTCAAAAAAAGAAATCTACCTATAGACTTCTTATAAATGTTTTTTTAGTATAATTTTGCTCCTGCTGGGATTGAATCATCTACCAAAAGTAAGCTTAATTTTTCTTCACCATTTTCTGTATGTACTGCTGATATTAACATACCACATGAATCTATTCCCATCATACTTCTTGGTGGTAAATTTAAAATTGCAACTGCAGTTTTACCAATTAAATCTTCTGGTTCATAATAAGCATGTATTCCACTTAAAATTGTTCTTTCATTTTCTGTACCATCATCTAATGTAAATTGTAATAGTTTTTTACTTTTTGGTACTGCAATACAATCTTTTATTTTTACTACTCTTAAATCTGACTTTGAAAATGTATCAAAATCAACTTCTTCATCAAATAGAGGTTCTATTTCTACTTTGTTTTCTGTTTGTATTTCATTTATTATTTGTTCATTATTTTCCATAATCTGCCTTCTTTCTTTGTCTATTATAACAAATGACTTTATTTTTTTCTACTTGGATATGTTTTTATTTTAAATCAAGTGCTTTTTTAGAGCAGTTTTCTATACAATTTAGACATAAAATACATTCAGTTCCATTTAATCTTTTTCTGGAGTCGTCTAACATATCAACATTCATTGGACAATTATTAAGACATTTTTTGCAATTAATACATTTAGTGTGATTACATTTTACTCTTAAATATGAAAAGTAACTTGCCGGTTTTAAGAATATTGTAACCGGACAAATATATTTACAGAAAGCTCTATTATCTTTTAATATAACTCCAAGACTTATTCCAATTAAATAATAAATTATATTTCCAATTATAAATGCATAGAACATAATTTTTTCAATATTTTGTACTTTAAAGATGAAAAGTGCTATAACAAATAAAAGTGAAATTATAAACATAATATATCTAATAAAACCTATTTTTAACCTTTTACTTTTTGGTTTTTTATATGGAAGCAGGTCAAGTATGGCTCCTGTCCAGCAGGCATATCCACACCATCCCCTTCCAAAGAAAAGTGGTCCTAATATTTTGGCAATTAAGTAGTGAATTGTTGCTGCTTCAAATACTCCTAAAAATAGATAATACCAGAATCCTTCTATTTGCATGTTTTCTCTACATATTATTCCAAGATATAAGAACATATAAAGCCCTACTCCTAGTTGAACAAAATTTCTTGAATATTTATTTTTTCTATTAGTTAAAATTAATCCTATCGTAATACATAAACCTATATATGTAAAATTAAATAGATAAAATATGTTTTTTGTAGATATAAATAAAGATATTGCAACTATTTCAAATATTAGAAACATTGTTATGGCAATATAATTTTCTTTGATAATTTTTTTCATTTTTATTCCTTATTTATAAATTAAAAGATTATTCTATTTTATTATTTATATTCTTTTAAAAAATTTTCTAATTCGAGTGTAGTTTCAAAAATATTTTCAAATATATTGTAAAGTGTATCTGTTTGCTCATGTTCACCTATTGCATAACATTTTTTACCTAAACCATAAGCAATACCTGCTTCTATATGTGCTGCTTTTCCTGCAGGTAAAACTAATAATAAATTCTTTGAGTTTTTTTCACCTTCTAAATCATTATTAAACAAATTAAGTACTATATCACTTTTTAAATTTAATGATTCAAACTCTTTTTGTTTTTCTTCAGGAGTCTGATTTTTATTTCCATATTCCCAATTTTCTTCGTTTTTTAAAAAACAATAATAAGAAATATTATATTTGTCAAATAAAGCACATATTTGTAGAATGTTTTCTTTATTTCTAGCTCTACCTGCTATAAAAAATTCGTATTTATTTTCCATGTTTATCCTCCTTTAATTATTAAATCTTAGTAAATAGCCATCGATATCTTGAATTAAAAATTCTTTATCTTCATAGATTGCGTTGTCTACTCTATATTTATGTACTTCTAAGTTTTTAAAGAATGTTATATTTTTTTCTTCTAGAATTTTATAATAGCCTAAAACATTGTCTATTGTCATACTTATATTTATACCTCTACCATATGGATATTCTAATTTTCCAACATTCCAATTATCATTTGTTTCTTCTATCATTATTTGATTGTTTTCTAATTCTAAAAATGCAAATTTAGATTCTTTTCTCTCATAAAGGACTTTAAAACCTAATGTTTTATAAAACTCTATACTTTTGTTTATATCTTTTACACTTAGTTCTGGAATAAGCGAATTAAATTCTATTTCATCTTTTATAATTATATGTTTGAAATATTTTTCTTGGAATTCTATTAAGACATCTATTTCTTTATTAGAATATGTTTTTTCTTCTGGTACAATTATTAGACTATCGTTATTATCATCTATTCTATGAACTATGGCGATACATTTACCTGTGTAGTTAGAAACTTCTTCAAATATACCTAATAAGTAACAATTAATTCTTTTGTTTGAAAAAACTTCTTCATTATTTACGTATCCATAGTTTACTGGATAAATGTATTGATACTTTTTATTTTTACTTCCTAGTGGGTTATCTATATTAATATTTATTGTTTTATTTAAATATTTTTTTAAGTTATCCATATTGTTTAATTAAAATGATACTACAAGTAACATTTTAAATTTTTCTTCTCCATAAACTGCATGTGGTATATCTTTTGGCATTATTATGGTTTCTCCTTCATTTAATATAAAACAATCTCCACCTATTGTAAATTTTCCAGTTCCTTCTAAAACTGTTACCATGGCATCTCCTCCAGCAGCATGAGTTGATATTTCTTCATCTTTATCAAATGAAAATATTGTTACACTTACAAGAGCATTTTGAACTAATGTCTTACTTACTACTTGTCCTTCTTGATATTCTACTAAATCTTTTAATTTTAATATTTGCTTTTTTTCAATATTCTTATACATACTATTACTTCCTTTTTTTATATTCTAGATTATTATATCATGTCATTGTCTTTTTTTTACTAGGCTTTTAATTTTTTCTAATGGCGTTTTTTTAAATGCTTTATCCATTCTTTTTCCAAGACGTTTTTGTTCTTCTTCTAAAGTAAGACCAGCCTCATGTATAGTACCATCACTTAGCATTACTTTTGTACCTTTAGGAACAGTTATGAAAGTTGCGTGTTCTCCA
>ERZ808246.2599-NODE-2599-length-11158-cov-2.361794_pt1 | contig 11158 bp, 7 predicted proteins | sample MGYA00521083_ERZ808246 | MGnify/ENA primary metagenome ERZ808246 (study PRJEB31516, sample SAMN03275577) | gut metagenome | biome: mammalia-associated habitat; material: feces | host: Papio cynocephalus | place: Kenya | collected 2012-07-07 ...
GGCGCAACGCCCTCGCCGCCGATTGCGGTTATGGGGTAGGAAATAAACAGCTTTTGTTTCGGAACGGTTAAGGTCATATACACCGCAAAAGGTGAAAACAGCGCCTTTTCACGGTTGCTTGCCGAAAGCACAATGCCTTGTTTTTCAAGGATTTCGCGCTCTTTATCGGTAATCATGCCGCTGCCGTGGCTTTGAACGGGAAACGCACCTTCGGTCGCACCCGGCAAAAACAGCGCTTTGGCATTTTGAAAGTTATTGCGGTCTGCGGTCGATACGGTAATGTGATCAAAGGTGGGCGGAATAATGCCTACCGTGCAGCTGTTAAAGCCCGAAAGCAGCGCCGAGCGCACCTTTTCGATGCCAAGCTTTGTGCCGCCGAGCGTGATTTTTAACTGGTCCAAAACCTCCATAACGCCGTTCCAGATGTTCATTTCGGTCTGCATTTCTTCGGCGGGAAGCTGTTTTATGCGGCGGTTTACCGCCTTGTCCGCACCGCAAAGAAGTAAAAAGTCCTTAAACGCGTCCGAAAAGACGGCACAGTCGGTCTTGCCCTTTGTTTCTTCGCGGAAGGGTGTGATTAAATCCAAAAATGCCTTTCGGGTGCGGTTAAGAGCGGGCAAATCGTAGCTTTCGTTCGGTGCGCTTGTCCATTCTTTTTTCCAGTCTGCACCCTCAACGCCCGCCTCCAATGCGTAAAACTCCAGTGCATCGATTTCGGCGGCGGGAATGGGAATCAGCGGATTTTTTAAGAATGAAAAAACCGACTGCGTGTTAAAAGAGCTTATAAATATATCGCAAAGGCTGAGCAGCAGACGCGTCAGCGGGTGATACAAAATATCTTTTCGGCTGTCTGCAAAATAGGGCAAATTGTGGTCTGCAAACACTTTTTCGATGACAGGCAGATAGCTTTCCAAATCGGGAACCAGCACAAAAATGTCGCGGTAGCGCATGTTCTCTTTCGTGAGCTTTACAATGCAGCGCGCAACGGCAGCCATTTCGCTGTAGGGCGTGTCTGCCGTGAAAACCGATATGCCGCTTGGATTGTCCTCAAATGCGGGCGCGGAAAAGCTGCCGTAGAAATGGCGGAGATGGTTTAGGGCGGGCGTGTAACTTTCGTTTCCCTTGTCCTGCAAAGCTGTGATATCACAGGGAATATTTTCTTCTTTGCACGCGTTTTCAAGGCGCGCTATTGTTTTTTCAATTGGGGAAAACAGATAGGCGCGGCTTTTTTCATATGTTAAAGTGATGTACACTTCATGTTCTTTCGAGAGTGCCGTGATGACGGCGGTTTCCTGCGGTGTAAACCCGTCAAACCCATCGATATAAAACGAAAAATCGGACAGGTAGGTGTTGCTTTTTATAAGCTTAGGCATAAGCGTTAAATTGTCGGTGCTGTCGGCACGGCTGTTTTCCACGCTTTCGTTATATTTTTCCAAAAGCAGGGCAAATTCGGTGAATTTTTGCTTGGAAAGGTTGCTTTCGAAGGCGTTTTTCGCATCAAAAAGCTGCTTTTCGTCCGCAAAATGGCGCTTAAATTCCGAAATAACAGACAAAAGCCCGCTGCAGCTTGCGCCGCCGGGCTTGAAAATCGTAAAGTCGTTTTCGTAAGTTTCCAAAATGCGGTTAATCAGCATGGTTTTGCCCACATTGTCCATATACACCCGCTTTTCGCGGTTTGATAAGTTATACAGACGGTGAAACAGGCGGTTGAAGCTGAACACTTCAATGCCGCCGCCCACGAAACCGATAGTTTCAATCACCTTGCCCTCCATGGCAAGAGAAAGCTGTTCGGGAACTAAAAAGGCGGCTTTTTTGCCTTGTTTAAATGCCGCGCTCAGGCTGTTTAAACAAAAGGCCGTTTTGCCGCCGCCGCGTTTGGAACAGATAAGATGAAGCAAAAAAACATCTCCTTATACAGATTTATGCACGGTTTCGTCTAACAGATCCAAAATTTTTGCATCGCAATTTATATCAAACTTTCGGGCAAACAACATGTCGGAGGAAATCAGCTTTTTGTAATCCTTTTGCGTGAGCACATAAGGATGGGAGCCGTTTTCAAACACAAAATACCATTTTCGGTTTAGATAGTCGTTGTTTTCGTTAAAAACAAGCAAATCTTTATACGGGCTTGCCATGATTGCGGTTTGAAAAAAGGTTTCGTCACAGCTGAACACATCGCTGATTGCCGAGCAGAACGGTTTGTTTTTCATCATGCCGAGCGCATGTTTTACAACCGTGTCCGGCAAAATCCACCACTGCGAGCCGCAGCAGCCCGTAATGCCCATATTTTGAAGCCGCTTTTTCGGCGAGCCGACAAACAGCTGCTTTATGCCTGAATTTATCTTTGCAATGCCACCCGGAAGGTATCTTAAAAGCCTGTAGCCTTTATACGAAAAGTGTTTTTTCAAGAAAGCATAGGTTTTCAGCTTGAATTTTTTGTTGATATACACACTGTTTAAACTTTTTTTAACGTAGTTTCCCTCTTTTTCGGATACAATTTCGATAAAGGGCTTCGGATAGTTTTGGCTTAAAAAGCTGTATATATAATCCATGCTTTTTATCGGGCAGCACTGCCCGCTGAGCAATATAAAATACGAATACTTGCCATGCTTTAAAGCTGTTTCAATCAGCGCCTCTTCGGCTTTTATCATGGAAAATTCATACAGCCCGACGCTGAATCTCTTTTCGGTGAACCAAATATTTTTAAACGGCAAGCCGTTTTTGATGTCGCTTTCGCCAAACGGGCACTTTTTATCGATGTGAATAAAAATATCGATGTTTTCGTGTTGCAGAACCGAAAGCAGCCGTTTCACCTGCTTGAGATTTTTATGAACCAACAATAGCACAGCAATTTTCATTTTGTTTATTCCGCCTTATTTTTTCTGTAAAAAGGAGCGGCTTTGGTGTGTTATGCGCGTTTTTTGCGCATAAGCGCCTCCACCTCTTCTTTGGACACGCGGTTAAAATCGCCCATAACGGAGTGCTTTAAGCAACTTGCCGCCAAAGCAAATTCCACCGCGTCGCCCGTGTTTTCATAGTTTAACAAACCGTAAATCAAGCCGCCGCCAAAGCTGTCGCCCGCGCCGATTCGGTCGGTTATTGCGTCAATTTCATATTTTTCCGAGAAATAAAATTCGTCTTTATTGCAAATGCACGCCAGCAAATCGTAAAGGTTTGCCGCTTTGTTCTGGCGCAGAATAATCGAAACGGTTGAAACGTTCGGGTAGCGCTTTAAAATTTCGCGCGAAATGGTTTCAAATTTTTCGGACGAAATGGCATCGTCCGAGCCGCCCGCTGCGTCAATTCCAAGCACCTTCTGGCACTCTTCTTCGTTTGCAATTACCACATCGGTATACTGCATCAGCTCGCCCATCACGTCTTTTGCGCTTTTTCCGTAGTTCCACAAATTTTCACGGTAATTTAAGTCACACGAAACGGTGATACCGAGTTTTTTTGCCGCTTTTGCCGCATTTAAGGTAAGTGCAGCCGTTGTTTCCGAAAGAGCGGGGGTTACGCCGCTTAAGTGCAGCCATGTGCAGTCGGACAGCATGGAAGAGAAGTCAAACAAATCGGGCGATACGGTCGAAAAGGACGAATATGCCCTGTCGTAAACAATTTTTTGCGGGCGCTGTCCCGCACCTTTTTCCACGAAATAGATGCCGACTCTGCCGTCCGACAGGACAATGTCGGAGGTGTCAACCGAAAACGCACGCAGGGTGCGCAGAATATTCAGTGCAATATCGTTATTGGGAAGAGCGGTAATCATTTTGGTCTGCATGCCGTAGTTGGCAAGCGAAATGACAGAGTTTGCCTCTGCGCCGCCGAACGTTGCCTCTAAAACGGGGGACTGGAACAGTCTCTCCTCGCCGGGGGATTTTAAGCGGAGCATAATTTCTCCGAGTGCCGCAATTTTCATTTATTTATCTTCCTTTCTTTTAAGTTTACCATATTTCATGTGAATTGTAAAGTTATTTTTGAACCAAATGGACTAAAAATCCGCCGATGCTGTCTTTCAAATAAATCGACTGAAGAGAGCCTTTTTCGTTAAAGGAGGCGCTTTGCTCGTCAAACGCAAAGCCTTGGCTTTCCAAATGGAATTTTGCACGCAGAACGGAATTTGTGCCGATGGCGATGTGCCCCGAAATTCCCTCTTTTTTCTCATTCATCACTTCAATCACGCTGCCTGCAAATGTGCTTTTCTCCCGCACGTCAAGCGGTTCGGAAAGAAGGACTGCAAACAGCTTTGCCGTGTTTTCCGCGCTTTTTGCGTCCGTTTCGTAAAGTCCCACATGGGCAAGCGTGAAGCCTAACATTTTCTGCACCGCTTTGCGGCAAAGCTCTGCAATTTCCGCAAAATCGTTATTTTCAATCAGGCTTTCTTTTACCATAAAACTGCCGCCGCACGCAATGATTTTGGAAAACGACAGGTAGTCGTTCATGTTGTCAAGCCCGATTCCGCCGGTCGGCATGAACGAAACCGCGCTGTACGGTGCAGACATCGCTTTGATTTTTGCAATACCGCCGCTTTGCTCGGCAGGAAAGAACTTAACCGCCGTAAGCCCCATTTCAAGCGCCTGTTCGATTTCGGACGGCGTGGAAGTGCCGGGCACAACGGGCACATTGTTTTCAATGCACCACGACACAACTTTCGGGTTAAAGCCGGGGGAAACGATGAATTCCGCGCCGCTCTTTACCGCAAGCTCTGCTTGCTCTATGCTTAAAACCGTTCCCGCGCCCACAAGCATGTCGGGGTGTGCTTTTTTTATAAGACCGATTGCTTCTGCGGCAGCGCTTGTGCGGAAGGTGACCTCCGCTGCGGGCAAGCCGCCGTCAATTAATGCTTTGGCAAGCGGTACCGCTTTTTCCGCGTCCGATATTTTGATAACCGGGATAATGCCGATTTTTCTCATTTGCTCAATTTGATTTTCCCACATAGTTTTTCCTCCGCACATTATATAATATAAACATTTTATCATTTATTTCATGAAATGTAAAGACCAAACAGGTATTTTTTTCAAATTTATTTTATAATATAAATTGTGGCGCTGTCAATAACTATGTTTTTAAGTTTGCAAACTATATTTTGTTTTTGAAAGGGGAAATCTGTTTGGAACAGGGATATTTGCTTGTGCAGGCGTTCGGCAGCCGCGAAAGCTTCGGTGAGGAAAACGTGAAAGTGACGGTGGGCGGTGCGGAAACGCTTTTTACCGATGAGAACGGATTTACGAAAACCATTGCGTTAGACGCGCCGAATCAGGCGCTGTCCGAAAGTCCGGGGAACGCTTCGCCGTACACATCGGTGGACATTACGGTGGAAAAAGAGGGGTTTTATACTATTATTATAAGGAACGTTCAGGTTTTTTCGGGGGAGGTTACGCAGCAGCAGGTGCAAATGCTGCCCGTGCCCGAAAACGGCGAGGTGAGGACGGTGGTGTATGTTTTGACGCCACAGAATTTATAAAGGAAAAGATGAGGCTGCCGCATTTGGCGGCAAAACGCTTGAAACTGATAAAAGGAGTGACCTATCTATGGCAGATGTTGTAACCGTCCCCGAGTATATTGTGGTGCATCTGGGACGACCCGAGGCGGCGGCGCAGAATGTGACCGTTTCGTTCCCTGACTATGTGAAAAACGTGGCGTCAAGCGAAATTTATCCGACCTGGCCGCAAAGCGCGCTGCTTGCCAATATTTATGCAATTATTTCGTTTGCACTAAACCGCATTTTTTTAGAATATTACCGCGCGCAGGGCTATAATTTTGATATCACCAATTCAACCTCTATCGACCAAAGTTATGTGCAGGGGCGGAACATTTTTTCAAACATTTCGGATTTGGTTGACGAGGTGTTTAACAATTATGTGCGCATTATTGGCAGATTAGAGCCGCTTTCCACGCGGTTCTGCAACGGCACGACGGTTACCTGCAACGGGCTTTCCCAGTGGGGCACGGTGGATTTGGCAGAGCAGAATTACTCGACCTTTGACATTTTGCGCTACTATTACGGCGACAATATTGAAATTGTGTATAACGCGCCGGTGGGCGGTCTTTCGCCGTCTTATCCCGAGACGCCTCTTCGGCTCGGCGATGTGAACGTGAACGTGTTTAACGCGCAAATTCTTTTAAACCGCATTTCGGACAATTATCCCGCAATTCCGAAAATCTATCCGGTAGACGGTGTGTTTGACGAGGAAATGGAACAGGCGGTTATTAAATTTCAGCAGATTTTTAAATTAAGCGCTGACGGCGTTATAGGCAAGCAGACCTGGTATAAAATGGCATATCTCTTTACGGGCATTTTGCAGCTGACCGAGCTGGAATCGGAGGGGGTTATTTTAAGCCAGTATCCGAAATTTGCGCCGAACGGCGAGAGTATATCGGTGCAGGTGAATACGGAAAATCCGAACACGGTTCTGTATGCCGAGGGGGACACTGGCGAGCAGGTTCAGATTATTCAGTATTGGCTCGGCTGGATTTCGGCGTTTTTCAACACCGTGCCGTATGTGCCTGTCAGCGGGGTGTATGACGCGTCAACCACCAATGCGGTTTTGCAGTTTCAAAAGGAGTTTTCTCTGCCGCAGACGGGGGGTGTGAATCTGGCAACGTGGGACGCGCTTTACAGCACATATGCCGGCATTTTGGACGATTCGCGCGGGCAGATAGACGCGGGGCTCTTGCAGCGCTTTGAGGCGCCTTTAAAGCTTGGTGATTCGGGCAGTCAGGTGGCTGAGCTGCAAAGAAAATTGAATGCGGCGCGGAATTTATATCCCGAAATTCCGGGCATTTTGGAAACGGGGTCGTTCGGGCAGCGCACGCGTATCGGCGTACAGATTTTGCAGCGGAAATACGGTCTTACCGCAAACGGTGTGGTGGATAAGGAAACCTGGAACAAAATCGGAAGAGCGGAGGACAGCTTTATTTCATCCGTTTCCCCTGCGGCGCTGCAATACCCCGGATTTGTGTTAAAAAGCGGTATGTCGGACATGGAGCTTCGGAAAAACAAGCAGACTATGACAAGTCCTATTTACCATTTAAATGACGGAATCCGCCAAATGTCGTTCAGCTTTGAAAGCATTCCGATTATTGTGCCGCAGCACCAATATAATGAAGACACGGCTGCCGCCGTCCGTGCGGTGCAAAAATTGGGAAATCTGCCCCAAACGGGCGAAACCGACTTTAAAACAATGGAGTTTATCAGAGAATGGAACGCGTAACCGCGCTTATTTTAATTCTTTGCATTTTACTTTGCGGGTGCCAAGCGGAGAAAACGCCCGAGCCTGAACCCGAAATAAAGGAGCAAACTCAGGAAAGCCGCGCAGAATCGGAGCACAGCGAGCCGCAGCCGCAGGCGGAAAAGAAGGATTTTGTGAAATGGGCGGAATTTAACTGCTCGGCAGAACTTTTAAAGAAGGCAAGCACGGCGGACATTCGGTCGGCGGGCGAAATCGGCTGGATAACGGTGCTTGCCTACAGCGTTGCGAAAAACTGGGGAAATGCCGATAAAAAGTGCCTGTCGTATGCGGACGAGTGCATAGAGCGGCTGAAAAAGGGCGATACCGAAGAAGATTTTTCAAAAGAATTAAAACTTTTTGACTATTACAAAGAGGTGTACACGGCGGTGCTCGGCGGTTTCTTAGGCATCCGTAACGATGAAACCTACGGCTTTAAAGTGTACTCACCCATTGCGGACGGATTTTACTTTACGCATTACAAAGATTTCGGCGCAAGCCGTTCCTACGGCTTTTCCCGCCCGCACAAAGGGAACGATTTGCTGGGCACGGTCGGCACGCCCGTTATCTGCATAGAGGACGGATATGTGGAAGCACTCGGCTGGAATCAGTACGGCGGCTGGCGAATCGGCATTCGCTCGAACGATAAAAAACGCTATTATTACTATGCGCATTTAAGGAAAGGACACCCGTTTGCAAAGGATTTGAAAGAGGGAGATTCCGTGCGGGCGGGGCAGGTGATCGGGTATTTGGGCCAGACGGGCTACAGCACAAAGCCCGACGCAAACAATATTTCGATTCCCCATTTGCATTTCGGCATGCAGCTTATTTTTGACGAGTCGAAAAAAGACGCGGTTTCGGAAATTTGGATTGATGTGTATGCCATAATCGAGCTGTTGAATCAAAGCAGAAGCGAGGTGAAATATGATAAAGAGGCAAAGGAGTATTACAGGGTATCTGTGCCCTAAAACGCGGCGGCATGTGTTTTTCATTCTGTTTATTTGCGGCATTGCGTGCGCTTTAAACGGCTTTGCACCGCACTTTGCGAAACAGACGGCAGTTGTTTCGGGCGATACGGGCACACCGCTTCCGATTTTAATGTATCACAGCGTTTTGGACAATAAAAACCGCGAGAGCAAATATGTCATTACCCCCGCCGATTTTGAGGCGGATTTAAAACTGATTCAGTCAAAAGGCTATCAGACCGTTATGGTAAGCGATTTGATTGCATATAAAGAAAACAAAATTGCCCTGCCCGAAAAGCCCATTATGCTGACGTTTGATGACGGCTATTACAACAACTACAGCTATGTTTTTCCGCTTTTGAAGCAGTATAATATGAAAGGCGTGCTTTCGGTTGTGGGAAAATATGCGGACGAATATTCCAAAGAGGGCGAGGTGATGAACAACAACTATTCGCACGCAACATGGAAGATGCTGCGTGAAATGCAGGAGAGCGGCGTGATTGAAATTGAAAATCATTCTTATGACATGCACGACTGGTCCGAGCGGCGCGGAATTTTGAAGAAAAAAGGGGAGGACACGGCGCATTATAACGAAGTACTGTTAAATGATTTGACCAAAATGCAGAAAAAGATTCAAAACGGCGTCGGAACAATGGCGCAGGCGTTTACATACCCGTTCGGCGCAGTCAGCAAGGACAGCCGCGCCATTGTGGAGAAAATGGGATTTAAAGTCACTCTCGGGTGCGAAGAAGGTATAAATTATTTAACGCCCGACAATGGTTTGAAAGAACTGAAACGCTTTAACCGCGCGGGAAATGCCAATCGGGATGCCTTTTTCAAGCGTGTGTTTAAAGACGCGGAATAATAAAACGGAAAATTTACTCTTTACAAAGGCAGTTTTGTGTGCTATACTGTAAGAAAAAAAGGAAAGGTTGAAAAATATGAAAAAATTGCTTTTATCTGTTGTGCTTGCGGTTCCGATGCTTTTTATCTCCGCATCGGCAGAGCCGCCGCGCGAGGGCTATGAACTGATGTTCGCAGATGAGTTTGACGGCACGAAATTAAACGAAGATGTGTGGCACTACCGAGAAGATAACAAAGCCGGCGGATTTAACGTGCCCGACATGGTTTCGGTTAAAGACGGCGATTTGGTTATCCGCTTTGAGAAAAAGGCGGACGGTTATTATGGCGGCGGTGTTATCACCAATTTCGGGTTTGGCTACGGTTATTATGAAACGCGTTCAAAGCTTTTCGGCGCAACCGGCGGACTCCACTCCTCGTTCTGGACGGCGGGCGTTGCGGGCGACGGCGTAACCGCGCCGAAGTACAACACCTCGATTGAACTTGATTTTTACGAGGTGGATTCCAATAAACCCAAAAGCATTGCGCCCAATTTTCATTACTGGCTGGGAGGACATTTGCCCGGCGGAACGAAACAGCTTGTGCAGACGGCAGACAAGAAAAACTTGTTTGCGGAGCTTGTTGATTCTTCGGCGGATTATTTCATAAGCGGCTGCGAATACCTGCCCGACCGCGTGATTTGGTATATCAACGGCGAAAAGGTATGTGAAGCGAAAAACCAGGAAATGTACGGCAGACCCAACCTTTGGCTGACAGCACTTGCCAACACCGAGCTTAGCGGCAGTATTGACGATTCTAAATTGCCGGGCGAGTCGCGCTGGGATTATTTTAGGTTTTATGCAATGCCGTTTAAAGGCGAAAATATTGTTGTAAACCCCTCTTTTGACGACAATAACCGCACCGATTATCTGATTGAAAAAGATAAGAGAAGAATGGATACTCCGGTGGCATGGCTTGAAATCGGCGATGAGGACGCGGCAAATGTTGCAGAGGGCGATGACTTGGTTCGCAGCGGAACGGGTGCTTTGGTGCTCGGGAAGCAGGGCGCGTTTGATGTCACGGCGGCGCAGCGTTTAGACTACATCGGCAAAGGCATATACACCTTTACGGCGTACATCAAAAATGTTGACGGTGCAGACGTGGAAGTGTTTGCAAACGACAAGTCGGCAAAAGTGGAAAAGACGGACAGCAACTATAAAAAAGTTGTGATTGAAAATGTGGACGTTTCGGACGGAAACGCGTATATTGGCATAAAAGCAAAGGGCGATACCCAGTTTGTGTATGTTGACGATGTTTCACTGGTGTGCACATCGGGAACGGACGAATTTAACCGAAAAGTTGCGATTGAACCGTTTGAAACGGCGGATATTCCCGGTGAAATTGCTGCAGACAACGATAACGGCGAGCCGGAATGTGTGCTGAACGGAAATTGGACAAAGTCTACCATAACAGGATATAAAGGCAGGACGGTTTACGCCAATGAAAAGGGAGCTTCGGCAACCTTTAACATGGAGGTTACAGAGGACGGCTCGTACCGTGCACAGCTGTATAAGGTGATTTATGCAAGCAGCGTGAACAATGCAAAATGCACGCTTAAGATAAACGGTAAGGAGATAAAAACCGAAACGGTTGATTTAACAAGTGGCGACAAATGGCTGGATTTCGGCGAATATGCGCTTAAAAAAGGCGACAAAGCAGAAATTACAATTGCAAAGGGAGAGGGCGACGGATACCTTCGTGCAGACTGCGCGCGCCTTGTGCCGGACGGTGCTTTAAAGGCACAAAACGGTTTGGTGCTGAAAGTCGGCAGCCGTATTGCTTATAATAAAAATTTTGCAAAACGGTTTATCGATTTGGACAATAAAGAGATTGTGCCTTATGTGAATGAAGCGGACAGAACGCTTGTTCCGCTGCGGTTCATTGCAGAGTCGCTGGGCGCTGAAGTATCGTACAGCGAAAAAGCGGGCATTTTGGGCGGAAACGATGAGATTTCCATTCGGCTCGGTTCCGACACGGTGCTGTTTGCGACGGGCGTTTCTGCCTATGCTGTAAACGGCGAGAAAAAGGAGATGGACGCGGCACCCGAGAACACCATGGAAAGAACGT
>ERZ808246.2601-NODE-2601-length-11148-cov-4.383215_pt1 | contig 11148 bp, 9 predicted proteins | sample MGYA00521083_ERZ808246 | MGnify/ENA primary metagenome ERZ808246 (study PRJEB31516, sample SAMN03275577) | gut metagenome | biome: mammalia-associated habitat; material: feces | host: Papio cynocephalus | place: Kenya | collected 2012-07-07 ...
CCATTGTGGAATATAGGTAGTTCCACTGGGATGAAAGAAGTGTTAAAATGCTTCGTCCAGCAGGAATATAAATTGTTTCATAAGAATCGTTGAATAAATGGCCAAGGTCCTTATTCTTTTGAGCTATATAATCGGAAAAGCTGCTGACTTCGGAAAATTTAGAATGAACTGCATTATTGCGAGATTGATTATCCAAAGAACTAAGAGATTCTTTTAAATAGGGGCTAAATCTGCAATTCTTTCGCTTTTCGCCAATGGAAATATGAATCCATACATCCGGGGCATAAGAATAGGAAAGCTTCATTCCCGGAACGGACATGGCGGCCACGCCAAAAGTACGGTATAGCTTTTCCATCAAATAGTGGCGAAGTGTATCTTCGAGAGAGATGGAAAAGTCCTGAGATTGGAATCGCTTTGTTAAAACGGTTGTAATATCTTCCTTAACGGAGCGGAAAAAATAGATGGCTTTCGCAACGGTACTTTTGCCGGAAGCCTGATAGCCGGTAAGTACCATATAATTGCTGACATCTAGGGAACAGTGCTTTATTGGGCCGAGATTATCAATCTTCAAATGATGTTCCATGATGAATCTCCTTTTCAAAAGTGATTTCATATCGTAGTATAGCATAGAAAGATAGGGGAGACAACAAGATTTTGTAGAGGGAGAAAAGTAGTTGGATGAGCACAATACTACATGGGGCTACTCTACACCGAGTGCTTTGAACACCGCATCCTCCGCACTGCTGTAGAAGATCAAATTAAAACTTCCGACCAGTTCGGGTGGCACCGTTCCAAGATCAGCGGCACTTGTAATCGGTAGAAGAATCATTATGTGCCACTAATGTGCTCATTTAATCTTAAAAATCAGGTAATAGACTCCAAATTTTTAAGATTATCATTGAAAACCTCTAAGACATGGGTCATTGTTATGTTGTTTATCCTCGCAATGTGCTGATATACAGTAGTATCCCAAGGAAAATATGGCTTGTTATTGTATGCCACAAATGGACCGTCGGTTTCTGGTAACATTCTTGTTAAAGGAATTCTACGGATGATGTTTAATCCCTGCTTAGTTGTACACATTCGCGGATTAATACTGAACCAACATCCGAGTTCAACTGCCCATGCGGTGTCTCTTTCTGTTCCCATAAACCAGTGTAATACGGGTCTATTTAGACTTATTGTTCGTTCAATTGATGAAAGTACAAGTTGAGTGGCACCTCTAGAATGGATACTGATAATACGCCCTTTGTTTTTCTCGGATTCGATTAAAGCCGTATTAAAGAATGTGGTTTGGATATCAAGAGAACTATTGCAGTGACGTGAACCATCAATCCCGATTTCTCCAATATATTTTGTGTCTTTAATGGTGTTCAAGAACAATTCCCATTCATTCATCCTCTTTGAAATAAGCTCTGGATGAAAACCTAATGCTATGCGAACTTTGTCAGCATTAGAAAAGTACTGGGAAGCTTTCAGATATGCTCTTGGGCTGGTTGTCACAGCAAGAACATCTATATGCTTAGCTTTTACATCTTCAAAGACTTTTAATGGATCCGGATATAGATCCAAATGGCAATGATAATCAATCATAATACATTGTTTTCCTTGAGCAAGTCACGAATTTCGCAAAGTCCACGTTCAAATACCGCTACATATTTTGCTCTTTCGTCTCCGTTTACAAAGTTTAACTCACCGCGAATTAGATTCTCAACACCAGTTGCTTCATATTGAGATACTGCCAACGCAGCTGCTGCTAAATCTCGCGAAGATGAAAACTTTAAATTATCTATGCAATATCCTTTATCGGTGTTGTCGACCATTTGTGCTTTCATAAATGAAGCTCGTCGGACAAGACAAGGAATGCATACGCCACAATGTCTATATCCATGCCGGTTATATTTTCCACAACTGGTTGTTCCCATGATTAAGGTTTTCATTAATTCTTGATTTTTGCAGTCGAGAAGGACTTCGCCTTTGGTCTTGTATTGATAAGGAAGAATCAAGTCTACTCGAAACCCCATCTCATCCCATATTTCCTGAAGAGCTTTCATGTATAGAGGATGTGTGGTTTTTGTGCTTAAACTTCCACTACGAAGTGAGTCAAGTGGAATATTAAGACTAATAAATCCGTTTTCTGGGACATATATTTCTTTCCGGCCTTCCGCAGTTGCAGAAACTCTACAAGAAGCTAAAGAAGTTTGCACCTACGCGTGCCGAGACTCTCATGCGTCTAGAAACTGCTGCAGCACCACCCATTCCAGTTCGTGAATAATGCCCAAGGCTTTGACGTAAAGAATCTGTTGAACCAGAACGCACATAGTCGTTTAAATTACGTCGAGCACTAGAAAAGCGAGCTCTTGGAGCCAGAAATTGAAGCTGTTGCACAGAGTTCTGCTGTATATCATCAGAAGTTTCTTTATCCTGATCGTGATTTTCGAATGGATTCTTATCCATATCGATATCATCTAGCCACGGAGGATCCAGAGAAATTCCGGATTTTGGGCCATTGCTTGATGCTGACGTTCCCATGTGTTACTCCTTCGTTACTTTATTACATTTTTAGTTGGCTGAGGTGTATCTGGGTCTTCTTTCCATCGCTGGAGCAATTCATTTGCCCAGCCATACTCTTTTAGAACATTCGCCATTGGTGCTTTTCTCGCGCTTGCAGGTAGAGAAGATAACTCGGTTAAAAAATCGTTGGCTAAATTCGGGTATGCTTTGATTATATGTAGTGCTTTTCCTAAGGATGGATTAGACCATTGGTCGCTACGCCCGAATTGAAACACTCTATGCATGAGTATTTCTGCTTCTTCCTGACCCAATGATTGTATCTTAGTGACCATATCATTATAAAATTGTACGCCCATGATGTTTTGAAGAGCTTTAAAAACTTCTTCTCCATCTGCTGACAGCTTATCATATGCGGCAAATGTTATTGATTTATCTCGGCTAAGATATAATAATGGTCTCAGATCATATTCACTTAATTTCGGCTCCAGTAATATCCATTCCTTAATAAAGTCGTCTTTCCATCTGGAATCAGGAGGAATGAATTCGTTTCCTTCTTTTAATGTGTCTTCAATTTTTTTGATTTCTTCTGGTTTTCCATCCTTAGATTTCGACACGATTTCTGCCAAATACTCGAATGCGCTGCCAGAAGCACATCTTTCGAATAGGAGCATCTTGATCAATATTCCAGAATCTACAGTTATTCCGTTTAATCTGGCTACCTTCTTTCGAATTTCGAGTGCATTGAGAAATCGTTTGATTAGTCTTGGATTGCCTTTTATTCGATTTGCGGAAACAAGAACACCGGCAATCTGCTCAGAAATAGAAACGTACTCAGCCATTACGTCCTGTTCGGGATCTGTCAAAAGTGATTTAGCTTCCGTAAGAGATACATTTTTTTGCCATGCTTTTGACAGTGTGTCCTCAAGATTTTTTTGAACTTTTTGCTGTGAATCGATACTTACATTGCCTTTTCTTGCTTCTAAGTCCAAAAAAAGAAGAAATGTATATACTTTGACCTCTGGAATTCCCAATCGAGGTACAGTAATAGGAATCTGTATTAGCTTATCAAAATAACTGGTAACAAGATCATCCGATAAATCGACATTTCCAAAATGTGCACGAACACCATTTCGGATCATTTGCTCATCTGCTGCAATAATAAATGCGGTTCTCTTCACAAATAGCAGAAGACGTATTGCCTCTAGTGTTGAAATTGCCGTTTCAGGTAAGCATCTGTCGAGATCATCGACAAGAACAACCAACCGAACATTCAATTTTTCAAGAATATCTTCAAAGTCTTTACGTAACTCTTCAATTTGCTGTGTTGTTGACTTTGTTTCATCATCTTTTAATATGTCATCAAAATTAGATAAAAACTCTTTTAAATTTGTTCCGACTGCTTCAGCGTTTTTTTCTTTGTCATCAGGAGTTTTAATACTATTTACGACAGCGGATAGTAGAGATGCTGCAACACCAGTTGGTGCTGCCCCTGGAATTAATCCGACTAAAAGTGGAAGCCCAATCTTAGAAACTTGCAACCAATTAATTCTCTTTGTGAATTTCTGAAAACGTTTCCATAAGGTTTCATCGCGCTCTGGAATGTGGCGTTTTTTCAACTCTTCTGAAAGCTTTTTAGCCACAGATTGAAGCAATGCTGTTTTTGCATCATCGTACCCTTGATAGAGCCACGCATTAAACTCCAAAAAGATGTATGTGGTCTTTTCGGCCTTATTTGATTTTTCCAGTTCTTTTCCAATCATTTTGACCATTGAAGACTTTCCGGTTCCCCAATTACCTGAAACTCCAATGGATATGGGATTGTTGCCAGATTCATCAATTAGTTCGGCAACTGTGCCAGAAACAACTGAAAAATGTAGATAGTCATTGGTGGTTTCTATATCGTTCCACATAAAATAACCTCGTATAATAAAAGAATCTGGTTATCCCTTTTAGTCAGGTAGAAATGAGCAACCAACAGCGACAACCAAGCGTTCAAACAAATTCATGTTTCTACGGTTGAACCTAAAGCAGAATTCCGATAAGTAGAGGTCGAGATTCTTCTTGGGCAAGCCGTGAAATGTTCCAAGGATAAAAGCCTTCGCATTGCTAATCATTACGTGCAGCCAATGCAGTAAACCAGTGTTCGACTTGTAAACCTTCGGCTGATGTTCATAGCCATCCAGTCCTTTTTTATAACTGCGGTATCCGTCTGTATGGATGATAGCCCCCTGCTTAATAGCTGACTTTGCAAATTCAGCAACACTCTTTTGGCACATGTCCTTTGTTGTTTTCAATTTCAGAAATAAGGGCTTGTTATCCGCATTCAACGAAAGTGCGCAGAATACCTTTACTTTATCCGTGCCGCAGCCACGCTTTTTCCCCACAGTAGCCCCACCGATATATGCATTATCGAACTCCACCTTGCCTTCGAGACGATATCTTTCATCTCGTTGTGACATTGCTGTGCGAATCCGATACAGCATATACCAAGAGGTTTTATACGTCACACCTATGCTCTTGCTAAGCTCAACGGCTGAAATGCCACGTTTGTCGCCCATGACCAAATAGAATGCCAGAAACCACTTTGTCAACGGAATATGACTGCGGTGCAGAATTGTTCCTGCTGTCACACTGACTTGCTTATGGCAATGACTACATTCATATTTTCCATCCGCGAGCAGCCAACCGTGCGTTCCTTTGCAGGATGGGCATACAAAGCCGTTTGACCAGCGTTTCTTCACAAGATATTCGTGGCAGGCTTTCTCGCTATTGAACTTGGCTATGAACGCCGTAAGAGTTAGTTCGTTTTTGTGTGGCATGATGTAATTCCTCTGTTTTCACGGTTTCTGATTACATTCTACCACTTTAACAGTCCCATTGTCCGGCCTTTAAGTAACCTGACTTAAAGTGATAACCACATAAAAGAATAGTCCTATGAGAAGATGAGATACAGGCGGACTCTATGGTACGATGTATAAAATTATTATATTACTTACTTGCAACGGTGTTTTCTTTACATTACTGCAACAATAAATCAATTGTTTTCTTCAAAATTTTCGACCTGTTCCATGACTTTACGGAACACTTCTGGGCTGTACTGCGGGGGATAGCCGTTTTTGATAAGGCAAATCTTAATATCTAGCTTCAACTGGTTCCGAACATTCTGATTGTTGAGCCAGTCCGCATAAGAAGATTTTGTGTCAATAATTTCCTTTACTTTTTGTGCCAGAGCCTTGCATTTGTCGTTTATGATAACGCCATCGACTTCTTTATCGGAGCCGTATTCAAAATTATGCTGGTCACGCAGGGTAAGAAGAATGTCATAAAATGCCTTCTCCTCAAAAGTCAGGCCGAGCTTACGGAAGCTATCCCGGCTTTCCTTCATCTGGCGCAGCACTTCCAGTGCATGATCATAGGCAGCCTTGATAATATCATCGGATGCCTGCTCCTGTGTTTCGCCCGCTTCTTCAAGGGTCAGGTGCTTGCGCCGTTCGTGATATTCCCGGATGGTATCTTCCAGCATCTGCTCAAAGGTTTTTGCCGCAAGCTGGTTCACCTTGCTGTATTCCCGAATTTGCTTGCGCATCATCTTCACAAGGATTTCCAGCTTGGTGGCAGGCATTTTTATATCCGAGAGCTTTTCAAAGTATTCCGGGCTGAAAATATCTTCTTCCTCACCATTGTCGAGAATGCTCTCAACCTGATTGTATTTCAGAGCTTCTTCCACCATCCGGGATACATTGCGGTTCATGGTATCGGTATCCACATCGCTGGTGCCGCTCATCTTGCGAACGAAGCCAGCAATGGCCATGAAACATTGCGCAAGCGCAGATTCATTCTCATGCAGTTCGCCGGAGGGCTGGCAGATGTCGTAGGCCACCCGCATCCGCTTGACCGTTTTCAGGAAGTAGGTCTTAAAGGAAACTTTTTGGGTGCCATGACTGCTTTCAGAGTTGAGTTCCTCTGTGGAAGCAAAGACATGTTCGGCCGCTTTCGACAGTGCGCGGTAGCGTTCCACGGGGTCACTCTCTTCATTCAGGAAGGGGGTCAGGTCATATCCAGTGAATAGCTGCTTTAGAATTTCCAGTTCTTCCCGGAAAGCCTGCGTAGCCTGTTCCACATCGTCCCTTGTGGGGGCAACCGAGGTATCGCCGCCGTAGATTTTCATAGCTTCGCGCATGTTGTCGCGGATGCCGATGTAGTCTACGATCATGCCATACTCTTTGCCCGGATATTTTCGGTTGACACGGCTAATGGTCTGGATAAGCTGATGCTTTTGCAGCGGCTTATCATTATATAAATAGGTAAGAGAGGGAACATCAAAGCCGGTAATCCACATATCGACCACGATAACGATGTGGAAATTCGACTGATCGTTCTTGAACGCAGCATCCAGCGCATCTGAACGCTTATCGTTTTTGACACCACCCAGATAGTTGTACATCTCCGGCTTATCGTTGCTGCCCACGCTGGCCACCATTGCCATAAAGGGCATCGGTTTCAGTTTGGCAAGCTCTTCTGCGCTGGTGGCGACCCCATCTGGCACTTTCTTCTCAACGAACCATTCGGGGTACTTATCCCGGAACTTTTCCAGCAGTGCAAAAGCAATTTGTCTGCTGGAGCAGACGACCATGGCTTTCTGCACCCGGTTCGGGTCTTGCGCACAGGCAGAAATATAGTGGTCGTGAATATCCACGGCCAGCCGTTCCAGACGAGAAGGTTCTCCCAGAATGACCTCCATGGAACTCATAGCTGCTTTGCTGGCCTCGATGTCCTCTTTGGTAGCACCCTCATCCGCACAGCGTTTATAGTAAGTTTCGATTTCCTTGACCTTTTTCTTGTCCAGAAGCACCTTTGCAATGCGGGGATGGTACTTGATGGATACGGTCAGACCGTCCGCAACAGCCTGATCCATCGTGTAGCGGTCAATCTCATCACCAAAGGTCTGATAAGTTTCTGCAATAGGCGTTCCGGTGAAGCCTATAAGGAAAGAGAACGTTATCATCAAATTCATATAATTCTTGAATTGCCTCATTTAAAGAAAATGAATATTGTACATCGCCAATATCTGAGGCAATCTGAGTTTGTTCGCCGGTCGATTTGTTTTGAATATAGATCCCCATCATTCGTCTGGCTTTAAGACTTTCAATTTCAGAATAAGCCGGACGGCCCTTGTGCTTGCAAAAATTGTATCGCTTTCTTATTTGAGTTGAAGAAAATATATTCCAGAAATTCACAATTAAATCTATTGCAGGAATAAACTCAGGACACATTCTTTTCAAATAATCATATGGATTTTCTTCTGCGGTCGGAGATGTTACATTTCGTTCTACACTCCTTAGTAATTTAGCAGCTTCATCTATGGACTTCATTCCTGAAATATTTACACGGGAACCTCTTTCGTTGCAAGCATATTCAGCCGCGACATAGCAAAGAACCCATGATATATCAACGACGGCGTTATAATAAAAAGGGCAGTTTCATAAAAATGAGATTTGAATATTAAACGGAAGACTGTCTCGTTTCTCTTGTCGTCTACCGGGTTGAACCAGTGATTCCAATCGGTGGTTTCTGTTTCTTGCAGAAAAATTCTGGCTGCCGCATATTGCTCAATTAGTTCAGTCTGTTTGGAACGAAAATATAAATCATTGGAAGTTGGAAGCTTCACATTAGGAAAACTAAATGTTACGGAAGTGGGTTTACTCAATTGAAAAATATCGGTCTTAAATTCCATATGGCCATCCTTTCTTATGAACATATTGGAGCGAGGTCGACTAATGAATGTATGAAAAATTAAATCGAGGTTTCTATATGAGATGCCGCAGACGCTCTCATCTCATCGCTGAACTCGGAAAGGTCATCTATAGTAATTGCACCTTCATCCAGCAGTCGCAGAATGTTGAATGGCATTTCCGACCGGCTCATCTCAATACTGACACCGGCGCTGCTCTTGTCATGGCGTAATCGTTTATCCAGTGCCCAGAACTTTTCAGAACCGGGAGAGGAACTGCTTAACAGCTCGATGTATTCACTGCACAGTTCGCCATCCAATTTTCCTGCCAGATGACGATCTTTTCTTTGAAAAGAGTCCAGTCTTTTTTCGGAAATTCCATAGGGAACGCACCTCATATACATATAAAAGTATAATTACCATTATTCTACCACAGATAGACACAAACATCAATTCTGCCATAAGAATTGCACGAGATTTTGTTGAAGCCGTCTATCCGCCGTGGTATACTTTGAACAAAGAAGAGGAGGACATCAGGGTGTACGAAAAGCAGGGAACACCGCCATGCGGTGCGCTGAATTCTTATATATGGAACAATTGCATCAGTGAAATTGCAGATGTAATTGAAGATATCGCGCTGCTTCGTGCAGAAGAACTGGACTTTTGCATGCCATCGGCGGCGCTCCAGACAAGGACGAGGGAAAGTTCTTCTGGACATCCTGCAAGCTGACGATGCATCCTAATGGGCACCGCCTGGAAGTTTTGCAAGTTAATCCGATGGTCGATGGGAAGTACACGAGGGAATCGCTGTATCCTTTACCAGATTTTCCGGGAGTGTCTGCCAATCAGAATCTGCTGCCCGATCTTTCTGGCATGGACGATGCAGCTCATGAAGAAAGTCTGGAAAAAGAAGCAGAACGATTCCTTATGCAGTATTGCGGGGAAGCGTTGGAGCAGCCACAGGCGGTGCCCATCCGTCAAATCGCGGAAGAAAAGATGGGCATCAACATGATCGTAGACAAGGCTCTGTCAGATGACCTTAGTGTTTTCGGCGAAACAGTGTTTGCAGATTCAGACGTAGACGTTTTAGCAGATGGAGAGCCAGAGCAGCTGCACTGCAAGGCTGGCACCATTCTGCTGGACCCGGATGTGCTTATGATGCGAAATATAGGCAGCTATAATTTTACGCTGGCGCATGAGATGTACCACTGGTATGCACACCGTGCGTATATGCTGCTGCGGATGGAAAATGCACGGCAGGAGAGTGCGGTGCAGCAGTGCTATGCGTATAATAATGGCAGCAGTCGTACCCCGGCGGCACTTGCTGAGATTCAGGCTAATGCAGTTGCGGCGCGCATCCTGATGCCGCGCAGAGCGGTGGTAAAGAGGTACAAAGAATTGGAGGAAAAGTACGGCACCGCAGAAGCGATGATCGTCGCAGACCTTGCTATCTTCTTCGAGGTGTCCAAGCAGGCCATGCGTATCCGGTTGGAAGAACTGGGCATTATGGTAAATACAGTACCGCAGCCAGAGAAACTGCGCAGAATCGACCGCCTTACGCTCTTTGATACCTTTTCCACGGACAAAAATCTCCGGCGACTGCTGGTGTCCGGTACATATCGGTATATAGATGGTTATATCGTAAAAAATGAACCGAAGTATGTTGAGAATGAAACGCTGACGGAGTATGCGATAGAGCATCTGGATGAATGTACATTGGAGTTCAAGTCGGTGCGGCACCGGGGTACAGCAGCGGATGCACTGTTGCAGCGGTACGAGGATTATGACCTGATTGCATGCAGTGAAGGCGCGGTTGAAGAAGAGGAGTTAAAGCAGAAAAAGTTACAGTTTGAACGTTTTCTAATAGAAGAAGCCAATGATGATCTTGCACCGCCGGAGAAGACCTTTTGCGAGATGCTGAAACCGTACTTAGAGCAATTTAGAACTGGCGATGATTTTGAAATCAAGACTGGTGTTCACAGGGTGAAACTGAGGCAGTTCCGGGATGGCAAGTTGAATAACCCGGAAGTGCGCACGGTGGTTGCCATCTGTGTTGGTCTGAACCTAGACATTGCACAGACAATGGAAATGCTGCGCAGCGCAGGACACATCCTGCTGAACACACGGGAGCATTGGGCTTATAAATTTATTATGACCTGCTGCGAAGGAATGGAGATCGAAGAAAGAAATGCCATCCTGATTGCACTTGGTGTTAGGCCGCTGGGCAGCAGAAAGACAGAAAAATAAGATAAGAATCTAAAAAAATCAGAAGCACATCTGCACGAAAATGCAGGTGTGCTTTTTTCGTAGAATCGCGTAATTACTGAGTGAACTCCAGGAGTTCGCCGCCGTGTTTTGAATTGTGCTAGAATGATGTCGTTCCCGAAAGAGAGCGTAAGCAGACAAAAGAGATGCGCTGTTCAAAGGGAAGGAACCTTGACAATAGAACAAGCCATCCCTGGTGAGATACGATTGGAAAACGCCGCTGCAAGATGGGGCAGGAACGGGCCGGGGTCAAATGGTAATTCGCAATATAGCCCAGCAGGTCAAGGCCAATGCGGGTCAGCCGCGCCCGTGCGGTTTTCAGGCTGTCGGCTTCAATGGTGAAAGTCAGGTACTTGGTTTTCACAATGCCGTTGTTGCCGCTGGCAAGCTGCTTTTGCAGGATGGCGGTGTATTCAGCGCGGATGTCGTCAAAATCATCCCCCTGCGGCGCGATCTCAAAACTTTTTGCGTACTGCACCGGGTCAACCTTGCGATTGAGGAAAGACAGCTGCACATGGATGGAGGCATCCACATAGGGCAGATTCAGCACCAGCAGCTTTTTCAGTTCGGGCTTCATCGTTCCAACCCCCTTTGCTTGATTTTTTCCTTGGCGCGTTTCGGCTGCTGGGCCGCTTTCT
>ERZ808246.2602-NODE-2602-length-11146-cov-4.665314_pt1 | contig 11146 bp, 8 predicted proteins | sample MGYA00521083_ERZ808246 | MGnify/ENA primary metagenome ERZ808246 (study PRJEB31516, sample SAMN03275577) | gut metagenome | biome: mammalia-associated habitat; material: feces | host: Papio cynocephalus | place: Kenya | collected 2012-07-07 ...
TGACACCGAACTTGATCAGATCGGGGTCAGAGCAGACGAAAGCCTTCTTGTAGCCACGGGCAGTCAGCTCAGGCACGATGTTCTCGATGGCACCGTGACCATGATAAGAGATGGTATTCAGAACGATACGATCAGCCATAATAGAATTTCCTCCATTTTTTCCGTAACATGGGCCCGAATGTATTCCGGGCCGATTCTCTGCAATAACTTTACCACATTGTTAAAAATCATTCAATGTAAAATTCTTACGATTTTAATGAATTTTTTATGCAGTGTAAAAAATAGCATGAAGGAATTGTACAAAATATACAAAAAACCGCCTCCCGAATGGGAAGCGGCAAAGGGCAGATAAAAGCTTACTGTTTGGCAGCTTCGGCCAGAACACCCACATATTTTGCGGTGTTGACCAGCGTTGCACCGGAAACGGCATCCACAGCCTTCTCATCCTGGCTCAGGGCCTCAGCGTCGGCAATGGTCATGCCGTCCACGTGATTCTGGATGGCGTTGTAGTTTGCATCAATGGCAACCGTGGAACCAGCATAGTCGGTCATCATTTTGCTGTAGATCTCGGTGTTGACCCGCTTGGAGACCAGAACCTGACCGTCAGCATAGCCTGCGGCAAAGTCAGAGTCGCTGTTGGGCACACCAACCACACCGGTGGAGGCATCCATGAACTGGAACTCGTCAATGTAGGTCAGAACGATGGTGTCACCGCTGGTGACGGCTGCGCCGGAGGTGAAGCAATTGGTGCCATTGGCGGCAGAATAGACCACGTTCAGCTTGAGGTCCTCAGAGCTGCCGTTAAACTCGACAGCCTGCGTGCCCTGTGCGTTCTTGGCGGCATCCACAATGGCAGAGAGGTAGCCGGCAGTGTCCACCAGCGTTGCACCGGAAACAGCATCCACGGCCTCTGCACCCTTGGCGGCGGTCTCTTCCAGCTCAGAGATGGTCTTGCCCACCACAAAGCTCTGGATAGCGTCAAAGTTTGCGTCGATGGAAACGGTGGAACCGCCCTTTTCAGCCATCATCTTGCTGTAGTAGTCCGCATTGACCCGCTTGGAGATCAGGACTTTGCCCTCGGCATAGCCTGCGCCGAAGTCGGAATCGCTATTGGGAAGAGGGGTCACGTCAGCATCGGAGCCGACGAACTGGAAGTCGTCAAGGTATGCGGCAAGGATCACGTCATCCTTTACCACGGCAACGGCTTCGGTGAAGCACTTGGTGCCGTGTGCGGCAGCATAAGCCTGACCGATCTGGATGCCGCCCTCTACGGGGACGACAGCAGCAGGCTCAGCAGGAGCGGCGGAAGAGGCAGGGGCCTCTTCCTCAGTCAGTTCCACGCCAAGAGCGGCGGCAACGGCTTTCCGGACTGCCTTGCTGGTCACGGTAGCACCGGCCACACCGTCGATGTCGGGGCCGTTAGCGGCCTCGACCTGTGCGGCCAGCTCTTCCAGAGCGGCACCGCCGATGTTCTCGGTCTCATCGGGGCCTTCCAGTTTGCAGCTCTCAATGGAGCCATCCTCGGCCACGGTCAGAGTTGCAGTGACCGTGCCGCCAAAACCGTCGGCAGAGCCAGTCTTGGTCTCGCCGCTGGAAGCCGGGGCGGATTTTCCACCGCAGGCGGCCAGCAGAATGCCGACGATCAGGCTCATGGCAACGGCTGCGCTGATCTTGCGAACCATTTGCGATTTCATCATGAGTGATTCTCCTTTTTCTTCCTGTGTTTTTTCTTCTCATCCGGAGCACTCCGCAGAAGGGACAGCACCAGAATGTTTCTATAGGTTAACATATGAGAACGATTCCTGTCAATAGACAAATCCCCGGATGTGTGAGAATGGCAAAGATTTCTTTGCTTTTCTTTCCCGGTGGGATTTGGTATACTGGTGGCAATCAGATTCGGATTTCAGGAGGAAACGCTTATGCCAAAGTACATCCTCGCCCTTGATCAGGGCACCACCAGCTCCCGGGCTATCCTGTTTGACCAGCAGCAGAATATCGTGGCCGTCAGCCAGAAGGAGTTTACCCAGTTTTACCCCAGGGAGGGCTGGGTGGAGCACAACCCCATGGAGATCTGGTCCAGCCAGTACGCCGTGATGATGGAGGTGATCGCCCAGAGCAACATCCGGGCCGCAGACATCGCCGCCGTTGGTATTACCAATCAGCGGGAAACCACGATCCTGTGGGATAAAAATACCGGAGCACCCATCTATAACGCCATCGTCTGGCAATGCCGCCGCACAGCCCCCATCGTGGACAGACTGGTGGCGCAGGGCCTTGGAGACCATATCCGGCAGACCACCGGCCTTGTGCCGGATGCCTATTTTTCGGCCACAAAGATCCGATGGATCCTTGATCAGGTGCCCGGTGCACAGGAGCGGGCGGAAAAGGGGGAGATCCTCTTCGGCACCGTGGACAGCTGGCTGCTCTGGAAACTGACCGGAGGGTCTGTCCACGCCACCGACCGCACCAACGCCTCCCGCACCATGCTGTTCGATATCCATAAGCTGGATTGGGACGAGACCCTGCTGCAGGCGTTGAACATCCCACGGGCCATGCTGCCTGCGGTGCGCTCTTCCAGCGAAATTTACGGCACCACGGAAATTCAGGGTGTGCAGGTGCCCATTGCGGGCATTGCAGGCGACCAGCAGGCGGCTCTGTTTGGTCAGACCTGTTTTGCCCCCGGCGAGGCCAAAAATACCTATGGCACCGGCTGCTTTTTGCTGATGAACACCGGCGAAACACCCTGTGAGAGCCGGAACGGTCTGGTGACCACCCTTGCAGCTACGCCCCAAGGCAGCGTCCAGTATGCGCTGGAAGGCTCGGTGTTCGTGGGCGGCGCAGTCATCCAGTGGCTCCGGGATGAGCTTCGGCTCTTCAGCGAGAGCCGGGATGCGGAATATTACGCCCAGAAGGTGCCGGACAACGGCGGGGTCTATCTGGTGCCCGCCTTCACCGGTCTGGGAGCTCCCAACTGGGATATGCGGGCCCGGGGCTGTATCGTAGGCATTACCCGGGGCACCCGGCGGGAGCACATCATCCGGGCGGCACAGGAGTCCATTGCTTATCAGGTGGCGGACCTTGTGCAGGCCATGGAGGCCGATACCGGGCTCCGGCTCACAGCTCTGCGGGCGGACGGCGGAGCCAGCCGGGACAAGTTCCTGATGCAATTTCAGGCAGATATCATCGGCTGCAGAGTCCGCCGTCCGGTCATCCGGGAGACGACGGCTCTGGGAGCTGCCTATCTGGCCGGCCTTGCGGTGGGGGTCTGGAAGGACCCGGAAGAGCTGAAATCTCTCTGGAACTGTGAAGTGGAGTACACTCCGGCCATGGAGAAAACTCAGCGGGAAAAGCTGCTGCATCAGTGGCATCGTGCTGTGGAGCGCAGCCGGGACTGGGCCGAGGAATAAACAAGAAAAGGCATCAAGACGCAAAAAAGCCTGCCGGAAGCAAAACCGGCAGGCTTTTTTATGTAAGATCAGGTGTGGCTCTTCTGGTAGGTCTTGATGGCCTTGGAGATCTGGCGGGCGATGTACTTATGGCCTGCGGGGGTGGGGTGGCCGTCCACAACGGTCTGAGTCCAGGGGATGCCCACATAGGTCAAGTCATAGACGCTGGCAAGCTCCTTCTCGTACTTGTTCATCTTGTTGAAGTAGCTGCTCCAGCAGGACAGCAGAGGCACGGGGTTGGTGTAGCCCAGCAGGATGATCTGTGCATCGGGATTGATCTTCCGGATCTCTTCCACGACGGTGCGCAGGTTGGAAGAAGCATTGGGGTAAGCTTCCTTACAGATGTCGTTCATGCCGGTGGTCAGCAGCTTCCAGGTGGCGTTGATCTCTTCGTTGGTCAGCTGGAACTTCTTCAGGCTCTTGGACAGGGCATTGAAGGTCTCACTGTCCAGCTTGCGCAGGTTGCCGCTCAGCACCACGGATGCCAGATCCTCGCTCTTCCAGTTGGTGGCGTTGCCCAGTGCCACGATGCAGGGCACCAGAGCGTCGTTGGAGCCAATCTGGATGGAGATCACGTCGGCTTTGCTGATGTAATCCCGGAACTGAGGGTAATTGTACTCGCAACCGGAGAGCATATTCATGCTGGACATCTTGCCATCCCGCACCATTTCCACCAGATCGCTGCTCATCAGAGCGGGCAGACCCAGATTGATGGCGTGCTGACGGTCCAGATCAAAGGTCTTGCCCACCTGTGCTACATAGCACTGATCGGGGTAGCCCTCAAAATTGTAGGCCACGTCCAGATCCATCAGAGAAGTGCCGTACTGGACATTCACCAGACCCACGCCGGAGCAGATGCTGTCGCCAAGAGCAACGTAGGTAAAGGAATTTTTTGTATCGGCGGGTTCTGCGCTCTCGGCAGCGGTCTTACTCTCAGCGGCAGGTTCAGCAGCGGGAGCAGCTGCCTCGGAAGAAGCAGCCGGGGCCTCAGAAGAGGCAGCAGACTCAGAAGCGGAAGGCAGAACGATGACCAGATCACCCTCGGCGTTCTCCTCTTCGGAGACGGTTTCGGTGGAAGCGGAAGCTTCGGGCAGGGTTTCTGGTTCAGCATCGCCCTCGGCAGCAAATGCCGGGACACTGAGAGCGGAGAAGATCAGTGCAGCCGACAGGGCCAGACTGACGATTTTCTTGTTCATGATATGGTTTCCTTTCTTCTCATCAATAATCGCGGGGGCTGATCTCCTGCTCCAGCGTGCGGTAGTCAAATTTTGCAGCCGCAGTCAGGGGCATTTCGGGCAGAACTTTGTAGGCAACGGGCTGCACGTATTCCGGCAGTTCCTCGGCGCACATCTTCCGCAGCTCGCTGATGATCTGCTTTTTCTTGCGGGAAGCAGCAGCGGCGGGGGTGAGCACGATATACACAAAGGGGAGCCGGCCCTGCACATGGTCTTTGTCCACACAGCCCACCACCGAGCACTGATGCACGGCGGGATGCTGACTGATGACATTTTCGATCATGGAGGGGAAGATCTTAAAGCCGTCATGGCGGATGATGAGACGTTTGATGCGGGAATCCAGGAAGACGTAGCCGTCCTCATCCAGATAGCCGATGTCTCCGGTGTGGACCCAGATCCGTCCATCGGGGTGCTTGCGCAGGATCATGGCGGTCTCATCGGGCTTGTTGTAATAGCCCTTCATGACACCGGGGCCGGAGATGCACAGCTCACCCCGCTGACCGATGGGCAGCTCCTTATCGGTGCCGGGCTCGAAGACGGCTACCAGCGTGCCCACCAGCGGGATGCCCACACTGCCGGGCTTGTTGTTGAAGCCGCCCGCAGCAGTGGCAGCGGAAGAGACCTCGGTCATGCCGTAGCCCTTTGCCAGCGGATATTTCACACCATGGGCGGCAAGGAACTCATTGACGACGTGCTCTGCGCCCTGCGCAATGGCATCGCCGCCGGCGGCATAGTTCCGGATGAAGGAGAGGTCTTTGTCCTTCAGCTTGGGGTCTGCGGCCATCTGCTGATAATGGGCCGGAACGCCGAACATATGCTCAGGCTTATACTTGAGGATCAGGCTGCCCAGTTTGGCGGGGTCCAGATTGGGGATGATGATGACGGTAAGCCCCAGCACCAGCGGCAGATGCACGCCGCAGGCATAGCCGTAGGCGATGAAGGGAGGCATGATGTTCATCAGGTGCTGTCCCCGGGAGAACAGATTGTCATAGGCGGCAAACTGCTGCGCAATGGCGTTGAAGTTCTGGTCGGTGAGCATGACGCCCTTGGGGGAGCCGGTGGTACCGCCGGTATGGACTACCACGCAGGCGTGGTCCGGGTCATAGGGCTCGGCGGCGGTGCTGGAATTTTTGCCTTCCTCGATCATCTGCTTCCAGTGGATGACGTTGGAATCGTAGCGGTTCCGGTCCGGACTGGTCAGCTTGTAGCCAATGGCCATGGGCAGGGGCAGAGAATCGGCAGGGGAAAGCACCACCACACGCTCCACATGCGTGCGCTTTGCGGCATTGCGGCAACGGTCATAGACCACGTTCAGGCAGAGCAGCAGGTGGGAATCCACCTCTTCGATGTATTCCCGGATGCCCTCCTCGCTGTAGCGGGGGTCCACCAGATTGAGGGTGGCACCGATGAGGTCTGCGGCATAGAACGCATAGATGACCTCCGGCGTCATGACGCTGACCACTGTGGCAATATCACCCTTCTTCATGCCCAGCGCACGGAAGGCGGCGGCTGTCTTTTTGACATTGACGATAAAATCAGCATAGGTGATTTTCCGGCCGTAATATTCCAGTGCGGCGGAACCGAGATGATTCTTGTTCTGCTGGCAGACATATTCAAATGCAGAGCACTCCGGCAGGGGCTGGTCGATGAAGCGGGGATCGTAATATTTCATCCAGGGGCGTGCCTGAGAGGCGTAAAGACCGTTCTGTTCCATTGTCATGTATTAATTTCATTCCTTTTTATTTGGAAGAGCCGACGAGGCTCTTTGTGAAAGTAAACACAAGGTACACTCGCTATTGTAGTTGAGGGCCGGAAAAATGTCAATGAACAGCAAGTGAAAATTACGGAAAAAATTCCACTTCGTTTACAATGCTTCCGTTTCAGCCCCGGAAACGGCGGAACTCGCCGGAGCAGCCGGTGCGTCCGGCACCGGAGCAGGGGCAGCTTCGGCGGCAGAAACAGCAGCGGCATCCTCGGCGGAAAGCTGCTCAGCAGCGGCTTTGGCAGTTTCCTCGGCGGCACGCTTGGCTTCCCGCTCTGCCTGACGTTCTTTGGCCCGGGCAAGGGCCTCCTCCTGCCGTTTTTTGGTGCGGAGCTTGATCCGGCAGACCGAACACAGGCCGTCCACGCTGTCCGGGGCGATGGGCTTGCCGCACTCCTTGCAAAGGGTCTTGGTGCATTTGTGGACGCTCACCGGGCCCAGCGTGGTCAGCTGCCGGAGCTTGAGCCCATCGATGCCGTGGCTGGAGCAGGATGAGACGCAGACACCGCACTCGCTGCACTTCCATGGAGTGACCACCATCCGGGTCTGACCGTCGGGCAGATCCTCCAATTTAAGTGCACCGGCCCGGCAGGCTTTTTCACATTTGCCGCAGCCGAAGCACTTGTCGGTAAAGGCGGGCAGGTAGTAGCCGTAGTGCAGGGGCGTTTCTAAGGCGGCTTTGAGCTGCTTTGTCCGCTGATGGAGCATCAGACGGAAATCCACGGCTCCGTCGTCATCGCTGCGCAGGCCGGGCAGCATCCGGAGCAGCTGCTTGGTGCCGGCTTTGGAACCCTGCGTCATATGGGAGAACATCTCCCGGCGGGAGAGCTCCTGTACATGGAAGGGGGCATCCTCCTCGTTGTAGGCCAGTGTGAACCGGGCCTCAAAGAGGGGCTGACCAAAGAATTCCACCAGCCGGGTCAGTTCCTTGCGGAGCTGTGCAGCGCAGATGTCGTTTTCACACTCGCCGCAGGGGGTCAGGTCCAGCACAATCTTTTTGTTCAGGGCAAGATAGGCCAGAGTCTCCCAAGAGAGAGCGGCGATGCAGCTGCGGACCACGGTGTTTTTCCGGTCGCTCTTCTCGCAGCCGATCCAGAGGGTGTCGTTGTCGGTGTCCGCCGGGGAGGTGTCCCGCTGGACCTGTTCCGGAGAGGGGACGATGCAGCCGCTCCGGCAGGCGGAAACACAGAGCCCGCAGTCGGTGCAGGGGTCCCAATCCTTGACGAGGTTGGGGCGTGTAAAGATCTGATCACCGTAAGGGCAGATGTCCTTGCAGGCGGTGCAGGGGGTGCGGTGGGGATGGAGATTCCAGCACTGACGGCGGTTGATTTCGGGATGCGATGTTTTCATCAGGGCATCCATGGCGTATCTGGTGAAGATACTCATTTCACGCTCACTCCTTTTCGGCGGGGTCGGTCACGGTGGTGACCATGGCGTTGTCCAGCAGGAACTTCTGGACCTTCTGTGCGGCAAGGGCGGTGGCGACGGCCTCTTCGGGCAGGGCCTTGCGGATGTCGGCCACGGGGGTGTCCTGCAACTGAGACAGCCGCTGATACTCGGCGTTGACCTCTTCCGGCCGCACGGTGATGCCCTCAGCATCGGCGATGGCACGGGCGGCCAGCATGACCCGAATTCGCTTCTCAGCCTCATCCCGGTAGCCCTTTTCCAGAGCGGCGGGGGTGGTGTTCTGCTTCTTGCAGTGGTCTTCCAGACTCAGCTTGCTCTTTGCAAGCCGCTGATTCAAAGCGTCCATTTCCTTTGCGGCAGCACGGTCTAGCATGGCGGCGGGCAGGTCTACAGTCAGGTTGGCACCGGCCATTTCCAGCAGTTTCATCCCGGCGGTACGGTCGGCACCGGCTTCGTGGACGGCTCGCTTCTTGGCCCGGAACGCCTCCCGCATGGCAGCAAGGGATTCATAGCCCTGTGCTTTGGCAAAGGCATCGTTCAGTTCGGGGGTGTGCTTTTCGGCGACCGACTTCAGGTCGATCTCAAACTGTGCGGTCTTGCCGGACAACTCCTCCACCCGGAAATCGGCGGGGTAGGTGAAATCGAACCGGAAGACCTCGCCGGCCTTGTGGCCGTAGATGGCCTTCTCGGCATCGGGCATCAGTTTGCCGTCGCCCAGCACCACCATCACCTTTTCCATCCGGCTGTCGGGAATCTCCTTACCGTCCATGTAGCCGACAAAGTTCAAAAGCACCCGGTCTCCGGCTTTGGCGGGGGCATCGGAGTTGTGGTAGACGGCGTGGGTGCGGACCTGATGCATCATTTCCTGATCCAGCGTCTGCTCGGTCACCGGGCGGACATGACGGGTGACGGCCAGACCTTTGTACTGACCGAGGGCAGCTTTGGGAAGATTGGTTCTCTTGGTTTCCATAATTCAAATACTCCTTTTTATCCTCTATTTATCACAGGCCCCGGGCCTGCATCCATTGCTCTGCCAGCTGGGAGAACATCTCGGGATACTGAGCATCCTCGGCGGCAAAAGCAGAGAGATAGCCTTCGATCTCTTCCCGGGTGGGGGCGGCAGTCCGCTCCCATACCGTAAAGACCGTGCCATTGCCCATGTCGAAGCTCTTTACCTGAGCAAAGCAGCCGTCCCGCAGGGCAAGGAACTGCTGGTTGAAAACGTGGGACAGCTCTCCCTCAAAGACGTAAGTCTGGGGGAAGGGGTCCGCAGTGAGGACATATTTTGCTTCAAAGAACTGCATGGGGAAGTTGTGGGTGCCCGGCACCGAAAAGCTGTCCATGAGTTTGCCGGTCAGCCGCTGCTCGGGCAGGTCGCAGTTTCTGAAATGGTCGGGGTTATAGAACATATCGTTGGGGATCATGTAAGCGGTCTCCCCCTCGGAAAGGTTTGCGTCCAGCCAGTCGGTCAGGGCTTGAATCTGAGCGTGATCCTTTCGGTCGTAGGTCAGTTTGTCCATCTTGACAAAGTAGGCCGTGGCAGGGATGGAAAGGTGGTCCAGCACAAGATCCGGCAAAGCCAGCACCGTCAGGGGGGAGCACCGCACCGACACAGCAAAGAGGATGGTAAAGGCCCAATAGCCTGCCTTGAGGGCTTTGTGCCGCTCGATACCCTCGGCCAGAGCGGCGGCACCCACAAGGAAGAGCAGTAACCATCCCGGCACGAACAGAAGCATCTGGTGAGAACCGGAGTTCTGCACCCGGGTAAAGAGTACCATGCTTACCAGCAGCTCGCACCCGGCAAGGCAGGGAAGAGCGGCCATTTTCCGCTTGCGGCAGAACCACAGTCCCAGCCCGATGAGGATGAAATTGAGCAGGCCCACCCGCATCAGATGGTAGCGCAGTTCTTCGGCCATGCCGCCCACATTATAATACGAGTAACGGCCCGCATAGTCAAAGGACAAAATTTTGCTGACCATGGGCCAGAGCAGTACCAGCATGGCGGCAAGAGCTGCCACGCCGAAACAGACCAGATTGCGCATCCGGAGCAGAGCGGCCTTTTTATCGGTCTTTGCCAGCCGGATGCTGCTTAAAATCACCAGCAATGCATACGCAAAGTAATATCCGACCACAAAATACAGATACCACCGCCGGGTCAGGATGATGGCGGCAGTGGAGAGAAAGATCAGCACAAACCGGGCAGGCTCCAGCCGGTCAAAGCGGAAATCAAGCGTAAGTACGAAGATGTCAAAGGCGAACACCAGCCCCAGCCAATCGGGCTGAGCCAGCAGGGCACTCATCCGCAGGAAGGGATAGGTGATGGTCCAGGACAGGCCGATGAGGAAGAACCAGAACCGATGCCGCACCCGGAGCAGCTGCCCCACTTTGATGACCACTCCGGCCAGCAGGACCATCAGGCTAGGCAGGATGCAGAATACCTGTGCAAAAGCGTAACTGTCGCCGGTGTGGTCGGTCAGGCAGAAGGGAAACTCGGTAAACAGGGAGATGAAGTTGGTGTAATCCTCGGCAAAAGAGCCAAAGACTGCCGCAAACCCGGCGTGGGGGCTGGCGGCAAAGGCGGCTTCCACGGCATATTGTTTGGAAATGTAGTTCACATAGTCCCAGACATAGATGAAAGTCCGCCGCCCCAGAGCCCAATAGGTATAAACCAGAGCTCCGGCCCAAAAGGCCACAAGGACGGCTTTGTGGAACAGGTCCAGTTCCACGCCGCCCACCCGGAGCACCCAGAAGGAGAGCAGGAACAAAGTGCAGCTGCACCAGAGCCCCAGCAGCGGGAAATAAAAGGGAAAGCCAATGTTTGCGGCCCCCAGCCCCCAAAGCAGGACTCCGGCAGCAGCCAGTGCGGCAGACACCCAGCCCAAGGGCGAGAGCTGCCGCTTTTGAAGAAGATTCGGCATATCAGAACCCCTCTCAAAAGAACAGAATCATTCATATTACAGTATACCAATTAGAACAGGCTCTGACAACCCCGGGCAGGGCGGCGAAAACAAAATATCCCGCCGCATTTTCTGCAAACGGGATATTTTGACTTGAATATTACTTTTTGGAGGATGCGGCATTCTGCTTCTGAGCCCGGGCGGCACGGCGTTTCTGGGCTGCGGCCTTGTTGGCACTGGCCTTGGCGGCATCCGGATGCAGAGCCTCCGGGCTGAGTCGGAACATCCGGCTGCCCATGGCAGGCAGGTCGATGGCAAGGGTATAGTCCCGGCCATAAACGCCGCCGTCGGTGGTGTGGAAGCTCTTGGTCCGGCTCTTGTCGGCACCGCCCCAGACGG
>ERZ808246.2603-NODE-2603-length-11145-cov-5.179080_pt1 | contig 11145 bp, 10 predicted proteins | sample MGYA00521083_ERZ808246 | MGnify/ENA primary metagenome ERZ808246 (study PRJEB31516, sample SAMN03275577) | gut metagenome | biome: mammalia-associated habitat; material: feces | host: Papio cynocephalus | place: Kenya | collected 2012-07-07 ...
GCCAGACCCGCCCGGACATCAAGCTCGGCATCTGCGGCGAGCAGGGCGGCGATCCGTCGACCGTCGAGTTCTGCCACAAGATCGGTCTGACCTACGTCTCCTGCAGCCCGTTCCGTGTTCCCATCGCCCGTCTCGCCGCCGCACAGGCCGCGATCAAGGCCGAGCAGGAATGATCCCGCTGTTTCTGCACTGAACCGAAGCGCCCCCGATTGGATTTCTCCAATCGGGGGTGTTTTTTATTTATCTGTTTCTGCTGTCACGCTTTCAGCAGGATCCACATCGCCGGACGGACGCCGCCGTCCGTGTAGTTGATGTTGATGCCGGGAATATAGAGCGAGCCGTCCGGATACACCGCGACCGCGGAGACCAGATTGCTGCCCGGCGTGCGCGTCCACCACCATGCGCCAAGCTCGCGCGAGGCATTTTCCGGGTAATATTTCTTCAGCTCGTCGATCCCGAACAGAAACACCTTGTCCATGCTGTCCTGCCCGCCGGGCGTACTGTAATCCGGGTTCGCCGCCGCGTGCACGGCGGAGGCCACGAGCTGCCCGCGCTCCTCCTTCGTAAAGACCTGCTCCGCAAACGCGTGATTCAGCCATTCGCGCAGGCTGCACGCCTTCCAGCTCATCAGTACGCGCTGCTCGTTATACGCCTTCTGCGTCAGGATCGTCTGCGCGTGCAGAAGCCGCAGCTTTCCGCGCCGCTCCAGCACGGTCCACCGGATCGGCTCGCCGTCCCATTGTCCAAAGCTGACCGTATTGCCCACGGTAAATTCCCGCAGCGCCCTGCAGCGCGCCAGATACCACGGCGCGCGCGCATACTCACCCAATTCCGCAAACAGCTGCTCCGCCTGCTCCAACTCCGCATCTGTCGTATGCTTGAGATAGAGGAGCTTTGCCTGCTGGTATTTCTGATCCTGCTCATTCTGTACGGCTGTTTCTTCCACTGCCATTTCGAATGCCTCCTGTCCGTTATCCCTGCGCCATCCGGTTCAGAAGCGCGAGCGCCTCTTCCACCTTCGGGTCAAGCCTGTCCGTCTGCAGCGCGTCGCGCACGCAGCCCTCGATATGTGCCTTCACGACCTCCTGATTGATGCTCTTCAGCAGCGACTGCGTCGCCAGCAGCTGATTAGAGATCTCCACACAATACCTGTCCTCCTCCACCATACGGATCAGCCCGTCGAGCTGCCCGCGGGCGATCTTCAGCTTCCGCATCACGCTGGCATGATCTGCTCTCATTGTCCGCTCCTTTCATATACAATACCCAGGTATAGTATTCATACCGTGATTATACCGCACTGCGCTCCGTTCTGCAACCCCGTTTTTTCCGCCCTCTCGGCCCGCACCGGTTTTGACGCGTGCCGCGCCGCGCGCATTTGTCCTTTTCCACTCTGTTTTCCGGCGGAAGTGAAATCACTGTTTCTGACAAGGAAGCGTTGTTTTTGACCAACGTTTATTTCCGTTTTTCGCCAGTCGTCGGGCTGTGCCATTAAAAAACGCCAGCATTCGCGAATGTCAAAATAGTCAATTTTTACATAAGTTTTGTTGCACTATGCACAAAAACTGTAGAAACATAAAAAAACGCAGGTTTTCCCCTGTCCCGTCATTCAGCAATGTGATAAAATGCAAATGAACAGCAGCAATCGAAAATAGTTGTTTTTGACAAATTATCGTAAACGCAGGCAAAGAATTAACAAAGCTGGCGGTTTATAATGGAACTACAGGGCGGCAAAAACACACATTGCCGTTCACCCGCTCCCGCATGGGCAGCCACCCCGGACGGAGCAAAGAAAACTGACTTACAGGAGGAAAACAAAATGAAAAAGTGGTTATCTCTAATCCTCGTCGCAGTCCTGACCCTGTCGCTGCTTGCCGGCTGTGCCGCCAAGACGGCAGATCAGCCCGCCGCCAGCACCGACACCGCTGCTGACACGACCCCCGCAGACACCGCTGCCACCGAAACCGCAGAACCCGCTGCTGACGGCAAGGTTCTCAAGATCGGCATCTCCTGGGCTCACTGCAATGACGCTCTGTTCTACAGCTGGCGCGACGGCCTGAAAAAGGTTCTCGACGAGACCTGCAAGGATCACGGCTATGACAGCGTGACCTGGGTCGACGTCGTTTCCGGTGACGACACCGCCAAGCAGGCTTCCGACATCTCCGACCTCGTCACGCAGGGCTGCGATGCGATCATTGCCTACGCATTCGACAACCAGGCGATCGCCAGCTCCGCCAAGGAAGTGGAAGACGCCGGTATCCCCTTCATCCTCTGGGACCGCGACATGGCCGAGGGTGCTTCCCCCGCTGCTGACCTCTTCGTTGGTCTGGACACCTACAACCAGGCTTACCTCGCCGGCAAAGCCTTCTTCCAGGACCTGAAGGACAAGGGCGTTGAGGCCACCGACATCATCTCCATCATGGGCGCTACCAACGACAACAACGCACTCAACCGCCAGAAGGGTTTTGAGGACGCAGCCGCTGAGTTCGGCCTCACCATCGCACAGACCGTTCCGTCCGACTGGGACGCTGAAAAGGCTCTGACCGGCTTCAGCGCCGCTTTCCAGGCACATCCCGACTGCAACGTCGTTCTGATCGCTTCCGACTTCATCGTCACCGCTGTTCAGACCGTTCTTGAGGCCAACGACGCATGGTACACCAACACGGAAGAAGGCCATGTCTGGATCTGCTCGCAGGACGGCTTCCCGACCGGCGTCAAGTTCATGCAGGAAGGCTACATGGATTACTCCGGCATGTACAACGTTGACGGCATGTGCGAGAACTTCGCAAACGCTGTTTACGATCTGATCGACGGCACCTACACCGGCGAAGCCAAGCTCTACACCGATCCGATGGTCGTCGCTGCTGCCGACATCAACAACCTGGATCTCTGGGGCGCACACTACATGGAAGAAGCTGCATAACCAACCACCAAACAAGGCGTATTCCTACAGGAAAACCTGCGTCAATGGAGGGAGCTTCGGCTCCCTCCATTGAAGGCGTTCGTTTTTTGAAGGCATATCCGGAAAAACGAGGGGGAGTTTCACCAAGATGAACGTAAGCAACAAACAGCCGGCAAAGAAAGAACGGCTCCGGCAGGAACTGGTCCACGGACTGAAAAACGGCAACACCGCACTGATCCTTCTGATCATCGTCGCAATGATCGTGCTGTCGATCCTGATCCCGAACTTTTTGTCCGTCGGCAATATCTTCAATCTTCTGACGCAGGCCAGCATCATCGGTCTTCCCGCGATCGGCCTGACTTTCATTATCGTCACCGCAGGCATTGACCTGTCGCTGTCGACCAACATGGCGTGCAGCGCCATTCTCGGCTGCATCATCATGCGCAACACGCAGAACGTATTTCTCGGCGTTCTGTGCATCCTCGCATTCGCGATCCTGTTCGGCTGCATCAACGGCTTCTCCGTGGCCAAGCTCAAGATGGTCCCGATGATCGTCACGCTGGCCATCCAGACGCTGAACGTCGGTATCTCCAACTACTGCACGCAGGGCACGAGCATCGCCGGTCTGCCGGAGAGCTATTCCCGGATCTTCGCCGGGTCGATCGGCAACGTGGTCCCGATCTCCGTCGTCGTCTTCCTTGTCGTCGCCTATCTGATGCATCTGCTGCTGACGCGCACGATCTTCGGCCGCCAGCTGTTCCAGACCGGCATCAACGAGCAGGCCGCGCGGGTCAACGGCGTCAACACCACAAAGATCCTGTTCCTCATCTATTTCATCGGCGGCTGCATGGCCGGTATCAACGGCGTGCTGACCTCGGCCAGACTGAACTCTGCCGGCCCCACCATGGGTCCTACCAGCGCATTCAATAACATCGTCTGCTCCTGTGTCCTCGGCGGCGCAAGCGTCTGGGGCGGCAAGGGCACCATCCTCGGCACGCTGATCGGCAGCATCATCATGGCGATCATCACCAACGCAATGAACCTCATGAATGTCGACTTCTTCATCACCTACATCATCAAGGGCCTCATCATTGTGCTGGTCTGCTATCTGGACGTTCTTCGGAACAAAGTAACGATAAAGGAGCACTGAGACAATGGCGGAACAAACGACATTACAGATCCAGCACGTTTCCAAGATCTTCCCCGGCGTCAAGGCTCTGAACGACATCAACATCGAAGCCAGAGGCGGAGAGATCGTTGGACTCATCGGCGTCAACGGCGCCGGCAAATCAACGCTCATGAATATCCTCGGCGGTATTCACGAGCCAACGGAAGGTCAGATCCTGATCGACGGCAAGCCTGTCCGCATTACGACCCCGCAGGACGCGGAAAAATACGGCATCGGCTTTATCCATCAGGAGCCTGTCATGTTCGACTATATGACCGTCGCGGAAAACATCTCCGTTTCCCGCCTGCACGGTCTTGTAAATTATAAAACCCTCAATTCGATCGCAAAGAAATATCTCGCACAGATGAACTGCGACATCGACCCGCGTGAGAAGGTCATCAATCTTCCCATCGGCGAACGGCAGATGGTAGAGATCGCCCGCGCGCTTTCCGCCGGCAACAAGATCCTGCTCTTCGACGAGCCGACCGCCTCCTTCACCGACAAGGAAAAGGCCAAGCTGTTCGAGATCATCCGCGACCTCAAGAAGCAGGGCGCCTGCATCTTCTTCATTTCCCACTTCCTCGACGAGGTCGAGGATCTGACCGACCGCACCATCGTTCTGCGCGACGGTCAGGTCGCCCTCAGCGGCAAGACCAGCGAGATCACCCGCGAGCAGATCCTCCAGAATATGATCAGCGGTCAGATCACCAAGGTCGACTCCTCCGAGGCCAAGACCTTTGACAAGGTCATCATGCGCGTGGAGAACCTCTCCGCCAGCAAAAAGACCGACAAGATCAGCTTCGATCTGCACGAGGGCGAGGTCCTGTGTCTCTGGGGCCTCATGGGCTCCGGCCGTACCGAGACGCTCCGCGCCATCTACGGACTGGACAAGGCCGACGAGGGCACCGTCTCGCTCGACACTGGCAGCGGCCTGCGTCCCGTGCCGTTCAGCCGCATCCATGAATACTGCGGCTTCGTCACCGAGGCACGGCACGACGACGGCTGCCTGCTCCCGTGGTCGATCTGGGAAAACATGAGCGCGCCGAACCTGAAGGCGTATCTCAAGAAAAACGGCCTGTTCCTGGACTATGCCAAGCAGAAGGAGCAGAGCGAGGTCTTCTCCAAGCGGCTGAACGTCAAGGCGCCCTCTGTCGAAACACAGATGTCCGCGCTTTCCGGCGGCAACCAGCAGAAGGTCATCATGGCCAAGTGGCTCATGAAAAAGCCGAAGGTCTTCCTGATCGACGAGCCGACCCGCGGCGTTGACGTCGGCGCAAAGGCAGAGATCCAGAAAATGATCCGCGAGCTGGCCGCGCAGGGCAGCGCCTGCCTGGTCGTCTCCTCCGAGATCGAGGAAATTTCGGCTGTCTGTGACCGTGTGATCGTGCTCAACCGCGGCCGCATCAACGGCGAACTGACGAAGCAGGAGATCGACAAAGAGACCCTGATGAGTCTCTGCGTTTGATGCAGCACACAGACATTGAGAGGAATTGCAAGATGAAAACGAAAACACGTAAATTCAATCTGAAAAACTTTCTGATCCGATATGCGCTGTATCTGCTGATCCTTGTGCTCTGGGTCTTCTACGCGTCCAAAAGCCCGCACTTCTTCACGATCAAAAACCTGAAGACCCTGCTGACCAACGCGGCGCCGCTTCTGATCTATGCGTCCGGCATGACGTATATCCTCATTCTCGGCGAGATCGATCTTTCCATCGGCTCGATCGGCGCAGTCTCCGCCGCGCTCTGGATCCTTCTGCAGACGGAGCATAACGTCAGCCTGCCCGTGGCGTTCCTGGTCGCGACGCTGCTCGGCGCATTCATCGGTCTTCTGATCGGCCTGATGGTCGTCAAGCTGAAGATCAACGCCTTTATGACCACGCTCGGCATGCAGTTCTTCCTGCGCGGCGTGTGTTACCTGATGGTCCACGGCGACCAGATCCTGCCGCCGGAGGCTGTCCACACATTCGCGAAGTTCAAGATCCTGACCCTTTCCCCGCTGATCTATATCAGCCTCTTCATCGCCATCTGCATGACGCTCCTGTACCGCTACACGGCCTTCGGCCGCAAGGTGCAGGCCTGCGGCTGCAACCGCGTGGCGGCAAAGATGGTCGGCATCAACGTGGATAACGTCAAGCTCCTGTCCTTCGTGCTGAGCGGCCTGCTCGCCGGCTTCGCCGGAACGCTGCAGTGCACGAATATCGGCCTGCTCGCGCCGAGCGGCCTCGGCGAAGGCAGCGAGTTCCTCGCCATCACGGCCTGCGTCCTCGGCGGCACGTCTCTGGCTGGCGGCATCGGCTCCATCATCCCCGGCACGCTCATCGGCGTCATCTTCTACTACAGCATCGAGAACGGCCTCGGTCTTCTCGGCGCGAACGTCTATCTCTACCCGATCGTCCGCGGCATCGTCATCTATCTCGCGATGGTCACCGACTCGCTCAAGCGCTCGATCGGCACCTCGAAGTAATCATCTTACCGAAACCGGAGGTCTTATATGCAACAGCTGCTGCACCAGTTTTATACCCTGCTCCCGTTTGAGGAGCGCCGGCAATGCCTGCAGCAGCTGCTCGCCTCCGGCGGGCTGACAGACGCCTGCGCCGCGCAGCTGCAGGCGCTCTGGCAGCTGCGATACGAGCAGAAGCGCCTGCTGCGCACACTGCCGGACGCGTTTTTGAACGCACTGATGGATCTTCTGTACCTTGACAGCCAGCGGCAGTCCGGTCTTGGCCTGCGCCGTCTGCAGAAGGAGCTGCAGAAGACCGCCTGCGCGCTGGGGCTGGACCGCTTCGCGGACGCTCCGGCGGAGGCGCAGGCGCTGTTTCTGGCAGAATGGCAGAACTGCGCCGCCTACTTTGCCCACCTCGGGCAGGAGGACCGCGCGTACAACTCCGGCATTCTGCACCTGCGTCCTCTGCAGGAGCAGGCGCTGGCCGAAAAGCTCCTGCGCGATTTTAAGATCATGGCCCGCACGCTGCCGCAGACGGCAGACCTGCAGCCGCTCTTTTCCCCGCTCGCCGGGGCGCTGCGCGCGGCGTTCTGCGCGCAATATCCCCAATGGGCGTCCAGCGCCGATATTCTCGCTCCGGACGCCGCATCCGACCCACAAATCCACTGAACTGAAATCAATAAGAGGGAACGATCATGAAGAAATTCAAAGTTGGTCTTTTAACCATGTCTGACGGCCGTCCGTATCTGCACAACCTGCAGTACGACATGAACATGGGCTATCAGAAGCAGATCCGCGAGCGGCTGGAAGCGACCGGCCTCGTCGAGGTCGTCGAGGGCAGCGCGCCCGTCAACTCCAGCACCGCAGCCAAGGAAGAGGCCATGAAGCTCAAGGACGCGGGCGTTGAGATGACGATCTTCAACTACGCGATCTGGTGCTATCCGCAGTATACTGCCGTCGCCACGAATTTTGCCCCCGGCCCGTATCTGCTGTTCTGCAACATCCATCCGTCCGAGTGCGGCATGGTCGGCATGATGGCGGCCTCCGGCTCGCTCGATCAGCTGGAAAAGACGCATACGCGTATTTTCGGCTCCATTCTCGACGACGCCGTCCTCGCCAAGGTCATGCAGTTCATCCGCGCCAGCTGCGCGGTCGGCCGTCTGCGCGGTCTGACCTACGGCAACTTCGGCGGCCGCCCGATGGGCATGTACACGACCGTTGCGAATCTCGCCCAGTGGCAGCGCATGTTTGGCATCGACGTGGAAAACGTCGAGCAGTACGAGATCATGCAGTACGGCAACAAGGTCGACCAGGAGAAGGTCACGCGCGCGCGCGAATGGCTCGAGGCGCACGTCGGCACCATCGCCTACAACGACACCAACTTCACCCCGGCCAAGCTCGAAACGCAGATCCGCTCCTACTATGCCCTGCGTCAGATCATCGCCGAGCGCGGCCTGGACTTCATCGGCATCAAGGCCCACGGCGATCTGACCGACTGGTACATCACCATGGATCTGGCCGAGGCCTTCCTGAATGACCCGTATGACTGGGACGGTCCGCACGACCCGATCGTCGCTGCGACCGAGTCCGACATGGACGGCGCGCTCACCATGCAGCTGCTGAAGGTCATTGCCGGTACGCCGGTCCTGTTTGCCGACGTCCGCCACTATGAAAAGTCGGTCGACTGCTGGTTCTTCGGCAACTCCGGCACGCACGCGACCTATTTTGCCGGCGGCAGCATGGATCCCGACGAGAACCTGCGCCATGTCTCCCTCCTGCCCGAATCGAAGGACTATCCCGCCGGCGGCGGCAGCGTCCATCACTTTGCCGCGCCCGGCAAGGTCACCATGGCCCGTCTGGCACGCAAGGGCGACCAGTATTACCTCACCATCGTCCCCGGCGAGATCGTCCAGTTCTCCGAGGAGAAGATGCAGGCGCTCGGCGCCACCGCAACGCCCGCATGGCCCATCGCCTTCACGAAGTGCGACGTTTCCGCGGACGAGTTCATTGAGAAGTATCCCTGCAACCATATCCATGGCGTCTACGGCGATTACGTGGAAGAGCTCAAGTACGTCGCCAGGATCCTGAACATCCCGGTCCAGATCCTGAAGTGACCGCGCCATAGTTTCAAATCATCACAGAGAGGGGGATCAGAATGAGCATTCAGGACTTTGCAAACCTGCAGCCCTTTGTCCGCATGGTCAAGATCAAGCGCTCCGTCCGGCTGGAAGGCTCGTGGGAGGATCTCGACCACGTCTTCATCTACAACGCCAAGGGCAACGCCGACTGGGTCATCAGCGGCAAGCGCTGGCACCTGCCGGAGGGCTCCTGTCTGCTCATTCCCCCGTATCTGTCGCACCTGATCGTCAAGATCGGCAACGAAGAGCTTGTGCAGTACGTGCTGCACGTCGATCTCTTCGAGGACGCCGAGCGAAAGCTTCTGCCCCACCAGAGCGCCTTCCGTTTTGAACAGAAGCCCGCCCTGCCGGAAAAGGAAACGCTCCTGCACGGCAAGATCCTCGCTGCCTCCATTCCCAGAAAGGAGCGCTATACGCTCGAGCGGCTGTTTCTCAACATGTACCGCGAGTTTTCCCAGAAAAGCGAGGGCTATGAGCTGATGCTCAAGGGACAGGCCATGCAGATGGCCGTCATGTTCGTGCGCAATCTGCCGAACGAGGCCAAGGGCTCCGGCGTTTCCTCCGAGCAGCAGGCAAAATCCTGGCGGATCGTGGAAAACGCGCTGGAGTATATCTATCTGCACTACAGCGAAAATCTCGAAAACGCCGTCATCGGCGACGCCGCGGGCGTCTCGCCCAATTATCTCTCCAAGCTGTTTCAGGAGTATCTCGGTGTGTCCCTGCACACCTATGTCCAGAACTACCGGCTGGAAAAAGCGCAGCAGCTGCTCATCAGCGGCAAATACAACATTTCGGAGATCGCGCTCCGCTGCGGCTTCTCCAGCATCCATACCTTCAGCAAATCCTTCAAGAAAGAACGCGGCATCAGCCCGAGTGCCTGTCTGGAAACAGCCGGCAAGAGCGCGCTCCCGGCGGACGCCGCTGACTATAATCAGCAGCAGCAGATCTACTACAACCAGTAGCGCTGTCTGCCTGCATCCCCCCTGTTCACACCCGCCGGCTGCAGCCGCCGGAATCTGGTAAGCAAAAAGAGGGAGCGACACCATGGCTGAACGACCCAGACCCATCTATGCAGAGCTGCGAAAGCGCGAGATCTGTTCCCTGCTGCGATCCAACGGACAGGTTTCCGTTGAAGAGCTCTGTACCCGCTTTCTGATGTCCCCGGCCACCATCCGGAACGATCTGTCCGAGCTGGAGCGCAGCGGATTTCTGCAGCGGACACACGGCGGCGCCATCAGCTGCCTGCCCCGCACCGGCGCGCAGCTGCCGGGGGAAGTCAACGAAGAACATAAGCACCGTATCGCGCGCCGGGCGCTCAGCTTCATCCAGCCGGGCGATATCATCGCGCTGGACGCCGGCACGACCACCTACGCGCTGGCCGCGCTCCTTTCCGGTATCCCCGATCTGACCATTATCACAAACGATCTGAAGATCGCCTCCTACCCCGGTCTTGACAGCAGTGCGCATCTCATCCTGCTCGGCGGGCCGGTCCGGCGCGGGTTCCACTGTACCGTCGGCCGGGCGATGGCGGATGCGTCGCGGCGGTTTTATATCGACAAGCTTTTCCTCGCCGCAAGCGCCATGTCTGCCGCAAGAGGCTTCAGCACGCACAGCATGGAATGCGCGGACGCGAAGCGCGCCATGCTCGCGCTGGCCGAACAGGTCATCGTCCTGGCCGACAGCGCAAAGGCGCAGCGCAGCGCCTTTCTTTCCTTCGCCTCCTTGCAGGACGCCGATGTCATCATCACCGACACGGACGTCCCGCCGGAATTTCTCCGCGCCGCCAAAGCCAGCGGGGTCCAGGTGATCTGTACATAAAAACGCGCTGCCCGGCAGCGCGTTTTTTATGCCATTCCGCCGCCGGATCCTTTTGTTGACACCCGCGGGTACAGTTGCTAGAATATTGCAGGATCCTGTCGGATCCGGAGGGAGGCCGCCGCATGGCATTCAGCAGCATCAGCTTTCTGTTTTATTTTCTGCCCCTGTTCTTTGCACTCTACTGGCTCGTCCCCGCGCGGTGGAAAAACGCGATCCTCGCGGCCGGGAGCCTGTTTTTCTACGCCTGGGGCGATCTGCGCGGCGTGCCGCTGCTGGCCCTCTCCATTCTCGTGACGTATGCGCTGGGCCGCGCCATGCCGCCCGATGTGTCCGTCCGGCGGAGAAGGTGCCTTCTGATCCTCGGCCTGATCTTTCATCTGGCTGTGCTCGTCGTCTTCAAATACGCAGAGTTTTTCTTCGGCTCGTTCCTGCCCTTGCCGGAGCTGGTGCTGCCGCTCGGCATTTCGTTCTATACCTTCCACGCCATGAGCTATCTCATCGACGTCTATCGCGGCTCCGCGCCGCCGCAGAAGAGCCTTCTGCAGCTGTCCGTCTATCTTGCCATGTTCCCCAAGCTCGTCATGGGGCCGATCGCCCCGTATCACGAGCTGTCCGTGGCTCTGTCCCGGCGCGAGCTGACCGTGGAGGATACCGCCGCGGGCTGCTTCCGGTTCGCC
>ERZ808246.2604-NODE-2604-length-11136-cov-6.275968_pt1 | contig 11136 bp, 6 predicted proteins | sample MGYA00521083_ERZ808246 | MGnify/ENA primary metagenome ERZ808246 (study PRJEB31516, sample SAMN03275577) | gut metagenome | biome: mammalia-associated habitat; material: feces | host: Papio cynocephalus | place: Kenya | collected 2012-07-07 ...
CACAAGATCACAGACGTTCTTGGTTCAGACAACAAGTTGGCTAACCTCGACTAATTCTTGTAGTGAGAATATTCAATAAGATAAAATCTCAAATCGAGTAAATAATATGAGCGGGAATTCGAAAGGGTTCCCGCTTTTTTGTGTAGCAATCTCTGTATTGTCAATGAGTTAGCATACTTTAACCCAAAATGTTTGGAACTTATCGAAAATCTTCTTAATTTTGCACCATCAATAGAATGAATGGTAATTTTCTAGTACCACCCGAATATATTATTTGTATAATTGTAAAAGATGATTTAAACCGAAAGGTTGTTGTTTTTCCCTCTGATGTACATAGTCCGAAAGGCCTAGTTACTGAAGATGAAGGTTTAAATGATGCATGGACAATTAGTAAATGATATAAATATATGAAAAAGGTTTTAATGATGGTCATCGCTACAATGATGACAGTAGGATTGGTAAGTTGCAGTGCATCTGACGATGATTTTGGTGGAGATACGACATCTAGTCGTGCCAACATCGTATCGGGGACAGGTTTCTCCTTGCTCAGTTACTCTATGACTGCAGGCTCGGCGGTAAGCGAAGAGTCTAATGGCAATGCTGAGAATAGCGAGAAGTTGGTTTGTAAGATTCTTCCTGGTGGACAATTGATGTTGACCCATAAGAATGTAATCTTCGACGAAGGCACTAACATTAAGTTTGCAACTGAGTTGGTTGGCAATAAGATTATCATCACCGAGACAGGCGATTATGGCAAGTCTGGTAAGTATGGTTATTTCACTCTTGTTGCTAAGGTAGGTACAGTTGAAGATGGTGATTATGTGATCGTCGTTAAGCGAAATGATCACGCTCGCGAGGAGTTCAATATACGTTATGACTCTTCGAAGGCTCATTAAAAATTGAAATGAATAGAAATAGTAAATGATAGTAATGTAATGAAGTAATGTCGCTTAGACGACCAGTCTAGTTTTTAATTTTTATATCATTCAAATATCAAATACCATTCCAACTTTTATCCCTATATATGCCGTTTGACGGAAGAGCCATTTTATAGGGCTTGTACTGCGTTGATGAGCTGTTCGGCTGTGCAATCCTTCAAGATAACTATGTTTTGTTTGTCCAGCAAGTAGATGGTGGGCATTGCCTTCAGGCTGTAGATGGAGCTTAGGCGATCGTCAGCCACGATTCTCAACATCTTTATGTCGGCAGGAATCTGCTGTTTTTCTAGCCAAGCTGTGATCTTATGGCAGTTCTCGCACTCCGGGTCGTAGAAGTAGATGATTACCTTTTCGTTTTTGTAGTCGCTCAGTTGATGGGCTTTCCCATCGCTTAGCATAAAGGATATGTTGGTGGCTACGGTGCCTGGAAGGTTCTTCTTTGCCGCTTTCAGCTTGAAGTCTATGCGTATTTTCTCAGTTTCATCAAAGCATGGCAATTCCTTCATTTCTTCTAGGAATAGGCTATAGACTTGGTCGTTGCGCATGGGCGACTCGGGGTCTTCGAAATAATGCTCGATAAGATTCTCGAATTTCTCTTTGGCAGGATTCTGATTGCATGCTTCCCCCGTTTTCTGTGCGAATGCCGTGGAAGTGGATGCCTTTGATGAGGATGCCTTGGGAGAGAAAGCCTTTGATGAGAATGCCTTGGCTGCGAAGGAATGTATGCCTTTCTTGGCGATGTCCTCGTTGAAGCGAGCTAGGATGTCGATGAAGTTGACGAAGCCTTGCTCTGTAACTTCCTCGTTTTTTAGCAGCAGTGTGTCGGCGAAGTCGTAGTTGTCCCAGTAGTGCTCGCTGAGGTAAGCGGCACGTTGCTCCACGCTGTGCAGTGTGTCTGGCAGCGTAGGGTAGGGGAAAGCCTTCTGCGCCTTGGCTGGGGAAAGCGCAAACAGCAAGATTAGGCCTATTATCACGGGGCAGATTCTAAATCTAGTCCTTGTCCTAGTCTTTGGCATCGTCCTTGTCCTAGCCGTTGTCCTAGTCTTTGGCATCGTTCTTGTCGTTGCCTTAGTCACTGTCTTTATTGTTGTCTTTGTTACTGTTTCCATCACTGCTAATCTATTTATGGTTACAGTTATCTATCAGCTAAGTGACTAGATAACTAGTTGCAAATGTACGAAAAAAAAATGAAAGTTCCAAGTCTCTTGCCTAAAACTTTGCTCTTGACAGGAGATGGCAGGAAAAAGTCGTGGAACCATAGAAGGTGAGTCACCTCGGCAACTATCGTTCCAACGACCAGTCTAGTTTTGTTTTCGCATCTTTTTGTCTAATAGTAAATGATAATAATGTTTTATGAATTCTAAGCTTTATTCCTTGTTTTTATTTCTTTACCTTGATACAACGGATAGCACCTGTTGCATCCCAAGCTCCCACATTCATGGTGAATACACCATTGTAAGTCCATGATTTTCTAAAACTGGTGTTAGAGAACAGGGTTTTACAGTAAGTGTCCTTTATCAGCTCGGGGTTAATCAAGTACATCACAGATAGTTCTCTTTGGTTGGGAACTCTCCATTTCTTGTCGCCGCTTTCGCTGTAGTTGCCGTAGCATTTCACGGTGCCTTCCACTACTTGCTTTTGGGTATTCCAGACAGTTTCTTCGTACCATCTGTTGTTTTGGCTAACCCAAACTTTATAGGTCTGACTCTTGTCCACGTAGGTGTTGTTCGCTATTGTGAATGTCTTGGCAGGCTTGTTGCCTGCGGAACGTTCAGTATGCGAGTTCAGCTCTCCTTGTTCGCCTGTCACATTGAGCGCATTTTCATCCACTTTGTCGAGACTGACTTGGCGGGTTGTTAAGCTCCAAGTATAATACTTGTCCGGAGTTTGGTCATATCCCTCGTCGTTTGATTTCAGATTTCGTAAACAGCGAACCAATGTTGGAGGATAAGTTGTATTGCCGGAATGATAGTGGTTGGTTGCCATGCCCTCCTCAGAGAAGTAGGTGTTTTGTCCATTCGTAGAACTATAGTACAGCATACGGTCGGATTCACCTTTCAGTGTAGAGGTCAACTTATTGAAGAGTTTAGCCTCAGTGCTCATGATTTCCTCGCCTATCCAGATTCCCACATATTGGTCTATGGTAGGTGCATACCAGCGAATCTCGTCGTTGCTAATCTTGCCATCTCCGTTCAAGTCTCTGTTTCTAGACATGCAAGCCTTAATTAATGACTTGTTCTTTTGGATGGTTGCCCAACTGTCAGAAGATGTGATGTCCTTCATCATATTGTTTCGACCATTCCATTTGTCTGTGCCAGAGGTTCCATATTTGCTTCCACCACCGTTTGCCGTAAAGTTCTTGCCTTTCTCGTCGTTGATGGTTTCGCATCCATAAGCTACGATTTTGTTGGCCTGGCTTCTGTCGTAGAAGGTTTGGATGTTATGCTGTGTCAAACCATATTGCGCCTTGGCATAGACGCTTCGCCCGTCTGTGCTCGTCTCCACCGCATTGGCGACGTAGAAAGCTCGCTTATCCACATTGTTTACGTATTTGTTCCATGCAAGATTACTGTAGTAGTTCTCGCTGACGAAGCAGGTGGCATCGATGTATTTTCCCTTTTGGGAGTCGCTCCCTGTCCAGAAGCTATTGATGTCGGCGTTGTTGTACAGATATTTCAGGAACTCCTCGATGCTGTACAGATTGGCTTGATGTTTTGTGCCGGGGTAGCTGCACGCCTCGCCTCGGTTATCGTTCTCGCTGCTGTAACTGCTGGTGCTCTTGTCTCTGTCGCATTTGATGGCAAACTGAATCCAACTGGTGTCAACTCCGTTGAGGCTGCCTGTGGTTTGTACTCCCACGTTCATGGCATCCGTATGATTGCCCAGAGCATAGACCTGATAGTAGTAGCCCAGACCTGCTTTCTTTAAATTCAGAATGTCTTGTTGATAGAAGCGCATCACCATGTATTCGTAGTGGCTGTCTAGCATCAGGTTCTTGCCCATATTGCCATATTCCAGCACCACGCCCTCGGCACCAGGCTGCTCGTTGCCTTGTTTTTGGGCTTCCACGATGATTTTATCTACGCCCGCCACGGTGATGTTGAAGGTGTATTTGCAGTTTCGCTCCACGTCATAGTTGTTGGGGTTCAGGCTGCAATCGCCCAGGTGAACGAAGTATTTCACGTCTGCACTTCTGCTTACGCCATTCTTGGTTTCCTCGTATTTTCCCTTCAGCACCACGTATGTGCCATACAGAGGGGCATTGGTAAATACTTTCGGGCTGCTTTCGCTGTCGTCCTCTCGTTCGGGCTGAGAGCTTACGATGTGGATGGCATCCTGTAGATTCTCTGGTAGATAGACCTCGAACATTTCCGAGCCGTCGCTTTCCACGTCGTTCACGCCTCGGGTGAGACCCGTGATGTGGCTTACGCTGTTTTCCGAGTCAATCATCTTCCTGGTGTTGCCGTCAGTTTTTCCTATCAGCGAACCGTCGATGGCGATGTTCATGATGTCGTAGGTGGAAAGTTTGAACGAGCGTTGCACGCCCGATTCCTTCAAGGCTTTGATGGTGAACTTCACCTTCGATACGATGCGGCTCAATCGGATACTGTTGTCTCCATTGGCGATTTGTCCTGCTGTGCTGATGTTGACGGCGTTGCCTTGCTTCACTGCACCGCTCATCAAGAAAGCACTCGAAATCTGAATGGTGTTAGGATTGTTGCGCAAGAAAGACAGGGTCTTCAGGTCTTCGAGAGTGAAATCGTAGTCGCCAGCTTGTGCCTTGCTCTCATCGAGATGGATAGGCAACTTGCCGTTCTCTATGCTGCCCGAACTTGTGCTTACAGGATAGAGACCCGTCTGGATGTTAGCCACGGCATAGATGTAGGCTTCGCCCGCCCGAGTCTTGATGCCGTTGATGGCGGCTTTGTGGTTTTCGTTCGTCTCTTGGTCAAGACCCGATTCGATGTCCTTGTATCCCTTGAGGTTGCCGTTGCCATCAAACACGTAGATATAGAGATTGTCTAAATGACGCTCCTCTGCCTCTGTGGCGCGAGTGTTGACCACGATGTCTCTAGGGGAAACATCAGAATAGGTCAACGAAATCGTAACATCTTTCCCCTCTTCCGTGTTGTTGCCCAGGAATGTGTCTTCCGAGCAGCCGCATAACAAGAGAGTTGTTGCGATGAGCGTGTATGCTGTTTTTATTAATTTCTTCATTTTCTGGTTCCTCCAATGTTTTTTGTTTTAGGGATTTACCCTATTGCTTTATCGTTGATCGAATGTGATGCTTAATCAAAAGTGATGTTGGTGGCATCCTTTTCGTTCCAGCTTGCCACATAGTAGTTGAGCGTGATATCCACCTGCGATTCGCCAGAGAAGTAGCCATATACTACCAGCTCGTGGTTGCGATAGGCATTTTTCACTTCGAAGTCCATCGACTTTTCTGCTCCGCTCTTGCTGGTCTTGTAGTATATCTTGCCACTTATCGGCTGATTGGTCTCCCGCTGATAGCTGCGATAGCTTTCCTTCACTGCTTGGCTGAGGCGGGTCATGTAGGCTTGTGCCGTCTCTGCGCTTTGGCGGATATATTCAGTGGGATTGCCCACGGCGTTGATGTTGGCAGTGGCGATGCCCCCGAATGCCCACTTCTCATGGAGGTAAGACATTCCGTCGAAATTACCCGTCAGCCCTTCTGTGGATTTCTTCTCGTCGGTAGTGGCAGTCGGGAAGACCGAGCTGGTGGTGGAAAGCACGTTTTCGTTTACCTCTATCTTGGTTATTTCCACGTCTTGCGTGTCCTTCGCGTCCTTTCTTGCGAAGAAGAAGTGGAGCTTGGAGACAGCTCTTACCAGTGGTATGCTCACGGGATTGGCGGCTGCCGCAGTCTCAGAGTCCGAGATTTTGTCTGCCACATTGATGTTTGTCACGATGCGTGAGATGGGCAGGCCCTCGGTAGGCACGGTGGTGGTTTGTGCCGCTCCGTCCTGGATGCCGAAGTTGCTGCTCGTGGTGTTGCTGATTACTGCTTCCTCCAGTTGTTGCCGAGTCATCGTGTTGCAGTCGCTTCCGTTCAGCACTCCGATGCTCTCGGCGTTGAGCAAGATGTAGAGGTCGATGTTCTGCAGGTTCTCGGCATACTTGCGCAGAATCTTCATGCTTATCCGATGGGAGCCTTTCTCGTTGAGTCCCGTCTCCGACTTAAATCCGATGGGCGTTGCGTCTTTTGTGCTGCCAGTCTTGAAAGCCCAGACACGGATGCTGTATATCTTCTCCTCCTCTTCGGGCGAAGGTGAGGTCTCGTCTTGTCCGAGCGATGCGTTCGAATTGGTCGAGCTGTTGGCTCGGGCTTGTGCAGTTGGGGTTGACACGTTCAGGTTGATATATGTGTCGCTCTTCCCAGCTATGTTGTCGTCCATGTGATTGCCGTCGGTCATACACGAGGTGAATAGCAGGCTGAGCAGCAGTGTGGGGGTAAGAGCTGCCATCCTCTTCACGATGAGGCTGAACCGATTCGCATGGCGTTTATTGATTGCGAAATCGAACATAACTTGTTTCTCCTATCTTTTACTTATACTTTTACTTATACTTATGCTTTTTTTACTGTCTTCTGAAGGTCTTATTTCAGTTCTGCTTCCTGCAGGTTCAGCACCCAGCCGTTCACCTTAATCTTGGCATCCATGTTGTAGCTGGAGCCAGGGCTAGGCACGTAGAACACCAGGGTGTAGTGGTCTTGTCGGTCCAGGTATTCCTGGTCTTCCCATCCCTTGTCGGCACGTTCGCCGCAGAGGGCGAGGAACCAAGGCAGCGAGTGGTTGAAGATGACCTTGCCGTTGCGTTTGTCGGTAATCACGATGCGCTTGTCGTCGTATTCCTTGCTGTCTGTGCTTCGGGTGATGGCATCGTCCTTGCGCTCGAACATTCTGGAGGAGGAGAGGTCATATACCAAAGCCTTGTCTATGTCCTCGCCTTCCACCTCTGTGTTTCCGTTGGTGTTCACCACCAGTTTCTCGGCGTATGGCATGTAGGTGATAGGCTTGTTTTGTACCACTCCGTTCTCATCCTTCGCCTTGTCGCCCTTGTAGTCGAGTAGGGCGGCGGAGCCTTTGATGAGCACTTCGAAGTTTTCCGCCTCGAATCCCTGCTGGTCGTTGTCGTATGGCAGCATCACGATGCGATAGGTCTTGGTGCATTTCATCAGGCTCAGTTCGCCGGAAGTGTCCTTGGTGCCATTGAAGTTGAGCGAGGTTTGGGCGGTGTAGAGGGCAGTGAACTTCTTGTTGTTCACGGAAGCCTCTCCGTCTTTCTTTCCCATTTCCTCCTGTAGGTCGTCGATGGTCGAAACGCCCGGGGTTAGCTGGGTGAAGCTGAACTCCATCTCGTCTTCTCCGTCCGCCCTGCTGGCAGAGGGCTGCTTGTCGCGCGCCAGGCAGACGAAGGTGTATTTGCCTTCCTGTAGATCGGTGATGTCCATGCTGTGCCCCGTCTCGAATTTGTCAGCCGACTGGGTATAGGTGTCGAAATACTTTCCATTTTTGTCGAACACATAGACATTGAGGTTTTTCACTTCCTGCGAGAAAGCGTCGGCGTTCTCGATGTTGTATGTATAGTCGAACTTGAGCGACACCTTTGGGGCAGGGCAAGTCGTCAAATCGTCTTTCATGCATGATGAAAGCGAGGAGAGTGCGATGGCAGAGATACAAACCACTTTGCAACCGTTTTTGATGATGGAATGTTTCATATCGTTTGAATTTTTATGGTTTCTTTTACTTATACTGTTCTTGAATGCTTGTATGTTGTGTGCCTTGGGGTTGAAAGCGGAATGTGCTTTTTCTATATCCTTCCCTTTGGCATCTTTGTTGTCTTGCTGGGTGGTGCTGCTTGGCAGCACGGTGGAAATCCTATGTCCTTGTTGTTTGGACTGCCTGGTGGGGACAGTATGACTGTCTGCCCGAGACAGTCTGCCTTTCAACGGCAGACAGTATCCGATGGTTCCCGATAGGGGATTCGGTATAAGGCTTTGCCTTTTTTGACCGCACACCGCACACGATGTGTGGTATCTTGTTGTATGTTAGATGGTTAGACGATGTGCGGTGTAGAACTAACACTGCACTCTAACCGCACGACACTACACTGTTTGTAACGACCCTTTCTTGTCTGAGTGGTCTCAGTGCTGTCTGCGTGCTGTGTTTTTAATAGACCGCACGCTGTAAAGTGTTTGTAATCAGATGTATATGTCGCATTTGTGCGGTGTGCGGTCTATTTTTGTTTTTTGTAATCTCTCGGAGGAGAGTTGCCTCCGAGAGATTGAGAGTATGGATTTACTTCAAGTGCTTGCTCGCGGAGCAAGAGTTACTTGATGGGGTGGGATGTGAGAACATCCCGATTCTTTTCAGCTTCGCTTATTGCGTTAGCTGGCGATTACTGTAAGTTTACATCCTGTGTATTGAGAACCCAAGGATTCACAGAAACTGTAACATCGAGGTAGAACAAGGCATTCTTGTCAGGAGTACCGTTTGGAACCTGAGCACCTACGTTGAAGATATTGTTGACTGTCAACTGGTAAACGCTGTTTCGCTGGATGGCATTATCGTAGCCGATGAAGTTGTCCTTGATGACAGTATGGTAGTAAGTCTTACCCTTGTTAAAAACTTCAATTTTGTATGTCTCACGGAAAGTTGCAATTGCTGCTTCAGGGTCTGTTGCATCATTTTTTGCTGCCGTCAGCTCTGCAACCAGTTCTTCGTCAGTCTTTCCATCAAACAGTCCGACAACTTCTTTGTAAGCTTTACGAATACCAGCGAAACTATTGTATATCTTGTTATTGTAACGGTAGAATGTACCATCCTCAAAGTCTGCTGTTGTTTCAAATTTATTTTTGTTAAGCTTAACTTCATACTCGAAGTACATTGTTGTAGCATTCTCATCAGAGTGGTTCTCAAATACATATTCTGATGCTCCTTCAGTAGTGATAGGCTTAAAATAGCTAGCATTTGCTAACTTTGTTGCAGAACCAAGTGCAGTTGCAGGCTGATAGTAAGTAAAACCAGTTGCAGAAGTCGGAATCTGAAGTTGTTTCTCATTCCATTTTTGCATAATGTAAGTTGTATTTGCCAAGTTTGTGATAGCATACTGTTTCATAGTGATGCTCTCCACTTTATCTTTTGCGTCAGCCATTGCGCTTTTTTCAGGCTCTGTAGCAACAATATTCTCTTTTCCTTCAATAGATGCAATAACATCAGTTGTTCCAGTTTTAGGCTGGTCAATACGAGCAGTGATGCGTTCTATCTTGATAGGGGCAGTTACTCCGTTGTATTTAACTTCAGCTGCATTGTCGCTCTTCTTGTTGTCGTCTGTGAAAACAACTGTGTAGCCATTTCCGTCCATGCCAGTTATATTGTTATAGCCATTGTCATTTTGATTGAACATTGCAAAATGCTTAGGGGTGTCAAATGGTTTTGCAAACGGGCTTTCAGCTTGAATGGTATTTTCCCAAGGTTTAGCATCAGTTATATTTGCTAAGAAATATACCTTGTACTTTGCGCCTGCTGCTACATTCTCAACTCTGATTTCGAGCTGTTTCTTACCAATTTGTCCTTGGGTAGGATTTTTTTTATCTTGCCAGTCGGCAGCCGAAATGGTCTTGCTAAAAGTAACATTACCCAGAGCATCTACCAAATAGAATGTTCCAGTAGTCACGTCCGACTCATCTGCTGTTGCTGGAGCCTCATTACTCTGAGCAGTTCTCGTCCCATTGCTAGTAGGAGTCTGAATAGCCAAAGTCATGTAGAAACCATCCACCTGTGAGTTACCGCCACTGGCGCCCCCACCCAAATCATTATCGCTGCTGCAGCTGCTGAATGACAACGCTGCTGCTGAAACTAAGCTCATGACGAGCAAATTAATCTTCTTCATAATCTTTTACTTATTAAAGAGTTAAACAATATGTTATTACTTACTTCTATTCTCCTTACTCATACGCCTTGTTGAGTTTGTCGAGGTTCTCCTTCGCTCCCTTCAATCCACCATCCACAGCCTTCTGGAAATACTGCTTGGCGTTGTCGTAATCCTCGTTGAGCACTGCCAGACAACCGTAGGCATTATCCACCTCGGCACCCTTGCCAGCCTTCTTGAGATACTTCTCGGCACTCACCTTGTCGCCTCTGTCGATGGCGGCGAGGGCTGCGTTCAGATTGGCGAGCTTGTCCTCGGGAAACATCCTTGCTGCCGTGTCGAACACGTTGTTGTATTCCTCGCTTCCCTTGGGATAACTGTTTGCCACCATATACATCTCCTGCAAGGAGAGCTTCTGCGGACGGGTGTTCATCACTCGGCGAGCCTCCTCCAGGTTGAATGCCTTCACGTCGTACTCTATGGTGTAGTCGGTGCGGCGCAAGCTAGGCCAAACCTTATCCACTAGTAATCGGAAGGCTTCTCCTGTCTTGGCTGCCAATGCTCGCTCCTTCTCGTCAGGACTCATGCTGCTGCCGATAATCTTCAGGGCAGCTTCCTTCTGAGGTATGTCGTGGCTCTGGATGTACTCCAGCGTTCCCTCCCAGTCCTCGGCGGTGGAGCTTACCTTGAAGAGCCTTGGGACTATGCCGTAAGTCTTCTGTAGGTATTGCTGTAGGGCTTGGGTACGGTTGCGTGAGAGCTTGTCGTTGTTGGCATAGCTGCCGTCTGGCGAAGCGTAGCCGTGCAGGATGATTCGGGTGATGGTTACGTCGGGGTCATCCTTCACCAGTTCGATGGTCTTTTGGATGGTTGCCAGCTCGCCGCTGTTGTTGTCCAGGTCGCCTACGATGTCCCACTTGTTGATGCGGAAATTCAGTCTCGCCGTGCCGTTCTCCTGTCTCATCTTCACAGCCTCCGCCTTCGGTTGCTGGTAAGCTTGGTAGAGCTGTTGTGGCGTTACCAATGCCTCTCCTTGAGGGGTGAGGATGTTCTCGGCGAGCAATTGCTGATTGCATCCGCAGGCATCGTGGCTGATGGCAAACTTCGAGTTCTTCATCCAGCTCTGATAAGGAGTGGAGTAGGAGTACCGCAGGGTTTGTGGCTCCTTGTTCTCACGCTTGGCTACGATGAGCGGATTGGGCGTAGCCGTCTTCTTGGTGCGCTGATAGTAGATGTATCTCTTCCTGCCCATTACCTCGACGGAAGGGAGCATCAGCGTGTCGTCGCCGTTGTAGATGATGGGCGT
>ERZ808246.2605-NODE-2605-length-11133-cov-3.370915_pt1 | contig 11133 bp, 7 predicted proteins | sample MGYA00521083_ERZ808246 | MGnify/ENA primary metagenome ERZ808246 (study PRJEB31516, sample SAMN03275577) | gut metagenome | biome: mammalia-associated habitat; material: feces | host: Papio cynocephalus | place: Kenya | collected 2012-07-07 ...
AATGTACTACCAGGCTCATAAGAAGACCAAATAGGTAAATTTCTATTTAAAACACTGGTACCATATTCTTTATAATTATTAGGATCAAAATCAGGAAGAGAACCCATACCAAGAATCTCACCAGTATTTGGATTAACAACAATCGCAAGAGCCATATCTGGATTAAACATATCAGAAATATTTTTAAGTTCCCTTTCAATTGACTTTTGTATATTAACATCAATTGTTAAACTGACATTCATTCCAGATTCCGGTGCCCTATAAATATCAGTTAAATTTATTTTATTTCCATGAGCATCAGAAAAATATTTAATAACACCATTTTCTCCTTTTAAATATTTATCATATTGTAACTCAATTCCAGAAAGTCCCTGATTATCTATTCCAACATATCCTAAAACATGTGCCAAAAAATCTTTATAAGGATAATTTCTCTTAGCCTCTTTTACTAAATAAACGCCATCTAACTTTAAATCACTAATCTTCTTCGCAACATCATAACTAAGTCTTCTTCCCTCAGGATGTACTCTTTCAATAGAAGTTTTTTTATAAACATGCTTTTTCATTGCATCATAACTAATACCAAGAATACTTGAAAGCTCTTTAGTAACATGTTTCTTATCTTTCATTTGATTTGGAATAAGCACTAAAGAAGATGTAGTTAAATTATCTGCAAGAACCACTCCATTTCTATCAAGAATTTTTCCTCTATCTGCCTCTATTTCTAGATTTCTACTCCACAAATCACTTGCTAACTTATTAAGTTTTTTATACTCAAATACTTGTATATAAAACACTTTAACTATAACTAAGAAAAGAGCAATAAGCATAAGAATGAAAATAATTTTAATTCTTTTATTAATACTTTTTGTAAACATAAGTCCACCTCATAAAAAAATATGAAAAAACTTAATAATTAATTACCAATATTTTATATATTTATGTACGATAACCAACACATGTATAATTAATGACCTGTTAAATATATAATTAATGTACTATAGTACACTACGGAACTGATTTAGTATACCAGTATAGAGGTGAAAACTATGAATAAAAAAGAAATAATAATTGAGACAGCAAGAAATCTATTTACAAAGTATGGGTACAAAAAAGTTTCAATGGATGAAATCGCATCATCCGCAAAGGTAACAAAAAAAACAATATATCGTTATTTCAAAGATAAGGATGACTTATTCCAATATTTTATTACTGAAGAACTTGAAAGTATTAAAAAATGTTTTGAAAAAGTTAATAGAAAAAAAATAACTTTATCAGAAAAAATAATTTTAAGTGTCAAAGAAGTATTAGAATTTAGAAAGAAAAGTCAATTATTTAATTCACTAAGTAAAGAACAAATGCTTGGTAATCATACTAATTTTATAAGTCAGTATGACAATGAAATAATTAATTATATTGAAATTAAATTAAAAGAAGAAATAGAAAAAGGTAATATTAGAAAATGTGATGAAAACTTAACAGCATTTCTAATATATAAAATATTCTTCTCTATATTCTTTGAATATGATAAAGATATTCAAGAAGAAAAAATTATTAAAGAAGTTAGTTCAATACTAGAAAATGGACTAATAGTTGAAGGAGGACAAAATGAAAAATAATAAAAATAGTAAATTTAAATACGTTGTTTTGATTGCTGTTTTATTCATTCCATTCATGTATAGTTTCTTTTACTTAAAAGCTTACTGGAATCCATATGGTAAAGGAAATATTGATAATTTACCAGTAGCAATAGTAAATGAAGATAAAGGAAAACGTGGAAGTGAATTAATAAATCAAATAAAAGAAAAGAAAAAATTAAAATTAAGTGTTGTCTCAAACACAAAAGCTCAAGATGGACTAAATGATAAAACATATTATGCAGTTATCACAATACCAGAAGACTTTAGTGAAAGTATAGAAAGTATAAATACAAATAATAAAAAACATCCAACTATTACTTATTCACCTAATCAAAAATCAAATTATTTAGCATCTCAAATTATTGATAAAGTAGTATCAACTGTAGAGGCTAACTTAGATAATACAATTAACTCTGAAATAGTTGGAACATTAAGTAATAATCTAGAATCAGTACCAAATCAATTAGAAACAATCAGTAATGGTTTTGAAACTTTAAATGATGGTACTAATAAGTTATCTTCAGGAGGAAAACAACTAGAAAGTGGAACAAATACATTAAGTAGTAGTTACAAAGAATTCGATAATGGACTTGATAAAATTAATAGTGGTTCAAAAACATTAAATGAATCAATGAAAACTCTAAATAATGGAATTAATACTTTAAGTGAAAGTACTAAAGAATTTAATACTTTAAAAGAAAGCATCCCAGTACTTACATCATCAGTAAACACACTTTCAAGTAGTAACACAGAGTTAACTAATAGTCTTGACTCATACATTACTAATGTAAATACAATGTTACAATATGAACAAACTATGGCAGAAAAAATAGTTGCTATGTATGATGCATATAATCTTCCAAAAGACGAAGACTATTATAAGTTACAAGCATTATTACAAAAAGATGAAAAAACTAATCTTAATAAGATTGAAACATTAACTTATGCAGGTGGAAAAATAAACTCATCTGCAAAACAAATTAATGCTGGGTTATGTACATTAAATGAAAAAACAACTAGCTTAAATGTATTACCTACTAAAATTGATGAATTAACAACAGGAATTAACAAATTACAACAAGGATCAAACCAAATAACAGCAGGAGTAAATACATTAAATACTGGTATTAATACATTATCAGTAAATTCAAAGAAAATAAACTCAGGAATTAACACATTATCAGCAGGAGCAACTACTCTATCAAATGGATTAACTACATTAGATACAAGTGTTACATCATCTAAAAAAGAATTAAATGAAAAATTAAATTCAACTAAGAAAGAAGTTAAAAAAGTAGAAACACTAAAAGAATATAGTAAAGAACCTGTAAAAGTAAATACTAAAGAAGTTAATAAAATATCATCATACGGTACAGCATTTTCACCATTCTTTATCTCAATAGCACTTTGGGTAGGATGTTTAATGATGTATATAGTACTTTATTATGATAAAGAAAATAGATTCAAAAAATTATCAATCGATAATAACAATCACTTACAAAGAACAGGTCTATATCATTTAATCGCAACTGCATCAGCAATATTACTTGCTATACTTTTACAATTATTCTTAGACTTTGAAATAACAAGTATTCCATTATATTACTTCTCAGTAATATTAATTGCTAATACATTCATAGCAATTATAGAATTCTTAATTGTAAACTTAAAAGATGTTGGTAAATTTGTTGCTTTAATATTATTAGTATTACAATTAGCAGCAGCAGGTGGAACATTCCCAATAGAAACAGTTACTAAAGGATTTAGATGGTTACATAACTTATTACCTATGTCATATACAATTGATTTATTAAGAGAATCTCTTGTAAAAATAGAATCAAGCCTATTAACTAAAAACTTAACTGTAATTATTACATTATGCTTAGTCTTCGTAGTAATAAATATTGTTAATGACTTAATACATGATAAGAAAAACAACTAAAAAATATCCACTAGTAAAACTAGTGGTTTTTCTATGCCACTGTAAAGTTTTTTCTGTCTTTACTTAAGAACTATTTGCAAATTCTATCGTCTATTTTCTATAAACAGGTCAACTTTATCTAATATTAACTGTTCTAAAGACTTATCTTCTTTTAGTTGCTCATCTATTTATGTCCTATATAAGATGCAACCCTTTTTTACAAGTGACAACCTGCAATCTAATTATAACAAAGGAGGATTTCATTATTTAAGACTCAATGCTAAAGAACAAAAGAACCATCGGACTATCCGGTGGTTTTCATTTTTACAATTAAAAAGAAATTTATTTGATTTTCTCTTTCACCTATCCACACTCAATAATTGACAATATTGAGAAAATTTCTTGTATATATCTAAACTCTCATTAATATATTCAATATTAGAAAAATCAAAATCAACTGCATTTTTTGATATTTTTTCTAATATAGTTTGATTTTTAGCATATATTTCAACAAAAATATTATCAACTATAAATATAATAAGTTGACATGGACTTGTTAGATATTGATTATAATTATTTATCTCATTTACATCACTATTCTTATAATACATTTGTAAATTTAAGTGTACTGGATAATGTTTCTTTTGAATCATATTTTGAAATTCATTATTACTATAATCAGTTTTATCAAAAAAAAATTCTCCATGTTCATCGAATACTTCTTCATATTCAAGTTTCCATCTAAAGTTGGAACAATCGATACCATGAAATATTTTATTCAAAAATATATCATATTCATTTTTTATTAAAAATTTTATACCAATCATAAATCCTCCTTAAGGTATAACAGTTTTAGAAAAATCATGTGCATCACCTATATGTGGTTTACCATCTTAATCCAACGTTAAATCATGTTCATGAGAATTCTTTAACGACATTATGTTTACTTCACGTTAACATTATATCATACATCATTTTTCGGGTAAATAATTGCAAAAAAAGATATAAGTAAACACCTATATCTTAAAACTTTCTTGGAAATAATAATATTCCATTTTCTTTACTTATAACCATCGTATTTCTAGTGGTTAAACTTATACTTTCTATCTCTTTAGGTTCAACCTTCTCAAGTAATAAATACTTTGACGATTTATACGATAAATATAATTTCTTAGCTGAATAATATGTATATAAATTTTTCTTGTTGCTACTATGATTATTTAGTTTTAAATCTTCTACATCAAACATATCTTCACCTACTCCCAAAGTCTCTTGTATAAAACATATTTTACGCTAGTCTATAGTTATAAAGCAAACATATATTTTTAATATTAATCATAAAAAAAATTTATATACAATTAAGTAGATAAATTTCATTTATATCTTGATATAGCTATTTTTTAAATATTCTGATAAATCATTAATATAATTAAGTACCAAATTAGTACTAGAAGTAAACTTTGGCATAGACCTATTTTCTCCATTAAAATTAAAATAAGTCTTCATATTCTCATAATCACAAAATATTAATAAATCAATATTAGCATCACTCATTAAAGAAACATACTTGTCATAAAACATATCATAGTCATTACCATAACCAGTTATTAAACTTCTTCTTATAACTTTATCATTAAAATTATATTCTTTAGAATTATTAATTAAATTGTCTACTACATTATTATTAAAATCAGTAGTTTTAAAATACTTCTTTTTTAAATCAGAAATGTCAATATTACAATTATTCACTTCATTAAATAATTCTTTGTCATAACAAGAAAACCTACTACTAGTAAGATAATCTGTATCTGTTAAAACAGTCATAATTATATACATCTTCTCTAAATCATTAAACTGATATTTTTCCTTAAATAAATCATATATAAGTAAACCACACGATGCATACTCTATTTCAATTAAATTAAGAACGTCTCCTGTTATTTTATGATGATCTATTGAAAATATAACATTTTCTTTTGGAATACCAAGTAGATTATTATGATCTACTAGAATGAACTTTTTATCATTAAAATCATTAATAACTTGATAATCATCTTTATTTATATCATTAACAATATCTTTATCAATAAAATTTTCATCTCTTACACAAGAGACTGCATCAACACCATAACACTTTAATATTCTAGATAAAAGGATTGCTGAGAAAAAAGAATCACAATCAGGATTATTATGTCCAATAATATATACTCTTTTTCCTTGATTTTCTTTTATTAAATTATCAATCATATCATTCTTTATTTTTTCTCGAACACCACATAATATTTTACCTATGTGATTCTCTCCTGATAAATCATGACCAACACCCCAATAAAACTCATTTATTGTCATTTCACGAATCATTCTATTACCTGTTTCAATTAATTTAGCTCTAATATCAGGATGAGCCATGAATTTTAAATATATTCCTTGAAACATAACATCATCTTTTATATTTTTAAAATTAGGAATACGTATATTACTTCTATCTCTTCCAATAGTTGATGCTTCTTTTGGAGTATTTGCTTCTAATATCTTTTTTATTATAGTAGGATTATCATATTTCTTTGCTTGATAATAATGTTCAATCGTTTTATAAAACACACCATTTTCATAAAAACCATGATTAGAATAATTAGCAAGATATCCTAATTCACCAAATTCTTTATAAAAATCAACTGACATTATTCTACTTCTCCTGGATATAAATATTTCTCATCTTGACTAATATTTTTATTAAAATTATCTATTGTAATTTTCTTCTTAAATGAAGTTTGTCCCTCTACTGAAGCAGTATTAAATAAATCTAATTTTTCAATAGAAATACTATTATGAAAATCACAACCTAATAACCAAACACTGTTTTCTTGTTTCATAGTTGAACAATGTCTACCATAATTTCTTTCATGTGTAGGAGTTAGTGGTTCATTAATAAACTTAGTTAATCCTTTAAATAAATTAATTGCTCTACCTAAATTACAAATCATTCCAGTATCTATTGTGAAGTTCTTATCAAAGAATGCATCAGATGAATATCCAGCAAGTCTAAGTGCATTAATATAAACATTTATCAATGGAATAACATGTTCTTTAATATACTCACTCTTATCAACTTTTCCATTTTCATTATAATAATTAGCATACTCTTCTAATAATTTTAAAACTTCATTACAATCATCATATGTAGTATTACTAAGAGCATCCTTTAATCCATATCCTTTTTTCTTCTTAAAATTATACATAGCATTTAAGAAGAATCTTTCAGTAACTAAATAACCAGACTTAACTCTAACATCAGTAATAGGATAAATATTCATACCATAATTACCAGAACTTGTAAGTTTAGGATCAATTGAATAATATATACCATCTTTATTTTTAAATAAATAAACTTCAACTTCTTTTTCAACATTACCTAGTCTAGATTCAATATATTCAATTACTTCTTCTTGACTACTAGCCTTAAAATCTAAATTATACTCGTTAAAAATAATTCCATCATTACTTAATGTTAAAGCATGCTTATATGGATCAGCAACATAACTCTCTGAAAATTCTATATTTTCTTCTTTTGATATAAATAAATAATTACTTGTTGCGATTACAAATTTATTATTATATTCAAATACAAATACTTCACTATTTTCAACTAACGGACTATATCTTAATTCTACACACATTTTTCTAGAACCAGTACCAAACTTTTCATAATATGGTTTATATATATTTAAGAAGTTTGCTAAATCCTTCTCATAATCATCTAAAGAATTCTTTTCACACTTTTCTTCCCAAACACGACCATATTGACATACTGAAAGTCTAACTCCACCTAATGCATAAATTAAATCATTTGAACAAATCTTTTTATGAACCTTATTTAATAGCTCATTATGTCTTGAAAAACCAACTGTAGAAATTCTTGTACGAACACCAAGCTCTCTATAACATAAATCAATATATTCTTCTAGATATGGATATAGTGAAATATCATTATTTAAATACGGAAAAATTACTCCTACACGATGTTCTTTTCTATCCCAAGCAAGTAATATATCATCTTTAGTATAATTTCTCGCAGTATATTTAAGAGCTGCAATTACATTTCTTAAACTATCTAAAGACCAGTATTCACTCTTACAAACTGAAAACTTACTACAAAAACTACAGTTATTGAAACAACCTATTTGTGGTTGTAAATGTCTCATCTTAGAAACAAATGTTTCTGGTAACATCATAAATTCATCATATAACTTTTGTCTAATTTCTAAATCACTATTACTAATATTTTTCTCATCACTTAATAAAAACTTCATATTTTAATCCCCTACTTTATTACTTGTTATCATTTCTATAAATTTATGTGTTGCTGCTGATAAAAACTCATCAACATAGACACAACATACATCAACTGCTGGTAATTCATTATCAAAACTTATTACCTGAAAATCATCCTTATCATTTTGAGTATCAATTACATTCTTTATGAAATAACCAATACCTACTCCTTTTCTGACCATTTCAAGCATCATTTCTGTTGTCCAAGATTCAAGAATTGGACTGAGCTTAGTATTCTTAGATTCCATATATTCATCTAACTTTAATCTAATTGAAGATGTAGCACTAGGTAAAACTAATGGATAATTTTTTAAATCAGTTACATTGTTAATATGAACATCCTTCATTATATTCTTATTGTATGCAAAACAATTGTGTAATTTAGAAAGTGTTACTTTAGTTACATTCTTTTTACTATTAATAGGTAAAGTATCAACAATAATATCAAGTTTTCTAGCCTCTAACATGTCTACCATATCAGATGTAGACCTTGATACAATCTCAAATTTAATACCAGGATATATTCTTCTAAAATCAGCTATATAATTGGTTAAATAGAATATTCCAATATGTGATGGTGTACCAATTCTTATACAACCTATATTTAAACTATTAAGGTTCTTTATATGTTCTTCCGCATCATTAAATATATTAAATGCAGTTGAAACATAAGTATATAATTCCTTTGCTTCAAGTGTAGGTTCAATTCCTTTAGAATTACGATAAAACAAAGTGTATCCCAATTGGTTTTCTAATTCTTTTAAACTATAACTAATCGCTGGCTGTGAAACATATAATTTCGCAGCAGTTTTAGAAATACTCTTTTCCTCGTATAAGTATAAAAATATTTTATATAAATTATAATCTATATTCATAACCGTCGCCTCGCGACATATTATATTACAAATTTATAATAAAGTCAAACGCTATAAGTCATTTTTATATGTATTTTTTAATTATTTAATAATAAAAGTCTATATTTAATAATAATACAAAGACTATTTTATATTATATAAGAAAAAAAGTCCATAAATAAACAGAAAAAGAGTAATGAAATTACCATTACTCTGTAACATTATCTTCTTCTAGTATTTTCAGAAACATCCTCTGCTTCTTCACTACCATATAAATATTCATCCATCATATCAGTTACTTGATTTCCATAACGTCCTTTACGCTTATTAGCATCCATCGACTTAGATACATTATATGCTAGGGCTGCAGAACTTGCTGCTGCCATAAATGTTGTAAGCATATCACTAGGTAAACTAGATAAAGCACTTACATGTTCAGCAGATAATCCCTTTAATCCTTCTGCTAAATTTGTAACATCAACTGCTGCATTATTCATATTTACTATTGCATCTGGATTAGACACCATATAATTAAATGATTCTTCTACAGCATGTAAATCAAATTGTGGATGGCTTGCTGCATATGGTCTTAAAATATTTAAACAATCACTTGCAACTTGAGAAAGTGTTGATTGTGATGAATTAGCAACTTGTGCTAACTCTTGTAAAGCTTGAGCCTCAGTTACATTTCCTTGACCATATCTACTTGTAATGTCATTAATTTGTGAAGTAACATTATCATAATTTTGATTAAAGAATGCATGATGTGCATCGTCTGTTGGTCTATATTGACTACCAAATCCCCAATTAGTGCTATCAAGTGCAGCACGTTCTTGAGCATTAGCAATATTAGCAGAATCTTGTTGTGCTTGAGCCTTCATTCCTTCACTAAATGTTTGTCTCTTACCAGTAATATCATTGGCAGTTTGATGAACATAGTCCATTCTACCATCATTTATACTATTAACACTATTAATTTCTTGGTTCTTACCATCAATTATTCTTTGTTGTTCTATTTGATGAACTCTAAATGCATTTACTGCACTTATTGTTGCTGTTGTAAGAGAAACTGTTGTAAATAAATCTCTAATAAATGGATCATCTCTATAATCAAACTCTGCCGCTAGTGGAGAATAGTATTTAGACCCTTCACTTCTAGTACCAAATACACTACCTTTTATATCAGTATTTTCATGATATAAAGTTTCAAGTCCAACAAAGTGTTTAACAATATCTTCATCATTTTTCTCAAATAAAGCAGTATTTAATCCCTTACCTTCATGAGCAAGTTTCTTTTGTAATTCATTATCAAATTTACCAACTTTAGCAAATCTCATACCTGCATAACTTAATTTAGTTGCAACAGCTTTAAAATCTTCTTCTAATCCGTGAATACCTCCTGATAATAAATTATTAGCCTTATTTCTTGTATCAATAATTGTTCTAATTTCATCAGATGCTTTTGCATAAATATCTTTTCTTTGTACTTCAAGTTGACTTCTTAAAGCGTCATCTATATTTCCACTTAATTGTTCATCAATAGAATTAATTGTACCTAAATCATTAAATAAAGAAGAATAGCAATTAGTTAAAGTAACATTATAAACTTGAACTTTTTTCATACCATGTTCTTTTAATTTTGGTAAGATTAAAGGATTAATTTGAATATTCATATCTGTTTTTAATTGAGAACCTCTATATTCCTCAAATAAAACATCAAGTTCTTCCTCAGTCAAATTATTAACTCTTTTTTCTAACTCATGCATTGAATCTTTTGCACGCTTACTAGTCATTAATTTACCAGATAACTTGCTAAATAAAGAAACACCAGATTTAAATGTTGCTGGAACAACATGAACAATATTATATAAATAATTTCCAGATTTTAATTCATTTTTAAACTTACTTGCAACTTTTATATTACTTGCTGTATATCTCTTAGCATCTTTAGGACGAATATCTAAACCAGTTATAAGTTTTTCAATAATTTGTTCAACATGAGGTTTTGCATGATCATCTGCTTTAGGTGCTGGCTCTGGTGTTGGTATTGTTGTTGGTGGTGTTGTGATATTGATTCCTGTTGTTGGTGCTGAAGTTGTTGGTGGTGTTGTGATATTGATTCCTGTCGTTGGTGCTGAAGTTGTTGGCGGTGTTGTGATATTGATTCCTGTCGTTGGTGCTGAAGTTGTTGGTGGTGTTGTGATATTGATTCCTGTTGTTGGTGCTGAAGTTGTTGGCGGTGTTGTGATATTGATTCCTGTTGTTGGTGCTGAAGTTGTTGGTGGTGTTGTAATTGGTATTACTAATTCTCTTTCAATATCTTCAACTACGTATGGTGAATAATCATTATCCGCATTATTTCTAATAAATGCTTCATCTTCATCAT
>ERZ808246.2607-NODE-2607-length-11129-cov-5.343507_pt1 | contig 11129 bp, 2 predicted proteins | sample MGYA00521083_ERZ808246 | MGnify/ENA primary metagenome ERZ808246 (study PRJEB31516, sample SAMN03275577) | gut metagenome | biome: mammalia-associated habitat; material: feces | host: Papio cynocephalus | place: Kenya | collected 2012-07-07 ...
ATAATCGTGTATTCCTCGCCGTTGTACGTGAATTTCGTGCCGTTGGGAACGAGTGCGGAGTCGTCGAGGTCAAGTTCTATCTGAGCACCGAACTGAGATTTAAGCTCGCCGGCGGTCATTCCGCTTACGGATGAGGGAACGCTCGTTACCGTCTTTTTCTCGTTGTCGAGGGTGATATTCTTGTCGTGATTCTCGGCAAGAACGAGTTTAAAGTCGGGGTCTTTTGCTCCGCATACAGTGCATACGCCGTTTTCGAATGTATGACCGAGGGCGGGGATTTCGGACTGAGCCTTGATAACTTCACCGCAGACTGAGCACTTTTCGCCGTTGGTAAGTCCTGATTCGGTGCAAGTTGCACCCTTGCCGTTTACAACTTCTGATGTATGACCGAGTGCGGGAATTTCAGACTGAGCCTTGATTATCTTACCGCAGACAGAACACTTAGTTCCGTCCGTAAGTCCCTTTTCCGTACAAGTCGCTGATTTACCCTTTACGGTTTCTGATTTGTGACCAATGGCGGGGATTTCAGTCTGAGCCTTAATAACCTTACCGCAGACTGAACACTTAGTTCCGTCCGTAAGTCCCTTTTCGGTGCAAGTCGCTGATTTACCCTTTACGGTTTCTGACTTGTGACCAATGGCGGGAATTTCAGTCTGAGCCTTGATTATCTCACCGCAGACAGAGCACTTTTCGCCGTCGGTAAGTCCTGTTTCAGTGCATGTTGCGGGCTTACCGCTGACTACTTCTGATGTATGTCCAAGTGAAGGAATTTCAGTCTGTTCTTTGATAACAGCACCGCAGACTGAGCACTTTTCACCGTCCGTAAGACCTGTTTCGGTACAAGCTGCGGGCTTGCCTGTAATAACTTCTGATGTATGACCGAGTGCGGGGATTTCAGTCTGTTCTTTAATTACTATACCGCAGACTGAGCACTTCTCACCGTCGGTAAGTCCCTTTTCCGTACAAGTCGCGGGTTTGCCTGTAATAACTTCTGATGTATGACCGAGTGAAGGAATTTCAGTCTGAGCCTTAATGACCTTACCGCAGACCGAACACTTAGTTCCGTCCGTAAGACCCTTTTCGGTACAAGTCGCATTCTTTCCCTTTACGGTTTCTGACTTGTGTCCGAGTGCGGGAATGGGTTTCTGTGCAATCAATGTCACACCGCAGACCGAGCACTTAGTACCGTCCGTAAGACCTTTTTCGGTGCAAGTCGCTGATTTACCCTTTACGGTTTCCGACTTATGACCGAGTGCCGGAATTGTATTGCCTTCCGTTATCTTCGCGTTACAGTCGGCGCAGTATGTATCTCCCGTGTAACCCGCCGTCGTGCACGTTGCCGAAACCGCATTTTTAACTACGGTATTTTTATGTTCACACTCAACCTGTGAATCAAGGTCGATAAACGTAAATCCGTTTTCGTTCGCGTATTCTTCCGCGGCAGTGCCCTTGTAACCGCGGATTGTGAAGCCGTCGAGCTTCTCTATATCATTCGGAGTTCTATAATAACCGAATGCTGCGTCCATGATTTCTGTCGTATTTTTCGGTATGGTAACACTTGTAAGATTCGAACAATCATAAAAAGCCCAGCCGTCTATATACGAAACCGAATCGGGTATATGAACCGACTCAAGAGCCGGACAAGAGGAAAACGCTTCCTGTCCTATGTAGGTGAGAGATTCGGACAAATTAATTTCTTTAAGCGAAGTGCATTCTCTGAATGCGCACATGTTTATTGCTGTTACAGAATTCGGTATGATAACATTTTCGAGCGAAGAACAATTACTGAAAGTATATGCACCGACAGTTATTACGGAATCGGGTAACGTTATTTTTTCGAGCGAAGAACAATTACTGAATGTGCTATCTTCGATGGATGTCAAGGAATTTGAAAGAGTTACATTTTTCAGCGAAGCACAATCTTCGAAAGCACCCACACCGACAGAAACTACAGAGTCCGGAATTGTAATTTTTTCAAGAGACGAACAATGCTCAAACGCGTATTTTCCTATATATTTCATACTGTCAGGTATATTAACCTCTTTTAGTTTTTCGTCATAATGAAAAACAGAATCGGCAATCAAAACCGTAGAATCTTTTATGCTGACTGATTCAGCATCGTTCCAATTGTTAAAATTAAGCAGATAATTATCCAAATACAGATATTCATTTTCCCAATTGTTACCGTCGTTATAATATGCCGTATAACTGAATGCATTTGAACCTATACTCGTAATATTATCGGACATAGTTATCTGTGACAAATCGGCACAGTTATAAAAAGCGTCGTTTCCGATTTTTGTAACAGAATCGGGAATTACGATATCGGTTATATTTCCATTGTCAAAAAATGCATTATAATTGATTTCATTTACAAATGACGGTACGGTAAATGAATTCCCTTTCATTTTGGGATATGCAAAAAGCACGGACTTATCCTTACTGTACAGAACCCCGTCAACAGATGAAAAGTTTTCGTTGTTTTCATCGACCGTTATTTTCTCCAGACCGTAACTTTCTGCAAATATATATCCGATTGAATAAGATTCGGAAAGCGATGAAGGGATAATAACCTCAGTAATAGAACTACAGTGACTGAAAGCGCCGAACCGAATTTCGGTTACTCCGTCGGGAACTGAATATGTGCCCGCTGTTGTTTTAGGACAGCATATGAGTTCGGTTTTATCCTTATTCATCAATGCGCCGTCAACGGATGAGAAGTATTCGCTGTTTTCATCGACCGTTATTCTTTCAAGACGGTCACATTCGCTGAACGATTCCCCGGAAATCATATATCTTCCGTAATCTTTGGTTTTAAGAGACGCCGGGAATGAAATTTCGGTAAGATAACGGCAGTAAAAAAGCGCATTTTTATCTAAATATATAACGCCGTCTGGGATAGAGAGTGCTCCCGTTCTTGCTTGCGGACAGTAAATGAGGGTTGTTTTATCCTTACTATACAGAACTCCGTCGGCGGACGAGTATTCGGAATTGTTTTCTCTTACAGTAATATCTTTTAAATTATCCAAATATGAAAAAGTATAAGAACTCAATTCGGATGTAATTGTCTCGGGAATCGTTACAGCTTCATAATCTCCGTTTAAAATATATGATTCGATTCCCGTTACCGTCTTGCCGTCAATCTGCGACGGGATTTCGAGTGTTCCCGTTGAATCTGCAGCCGGAGTAAAGCCGGTTATAGTTATTGTGCCGTCGCCGTTTTCCGTGTACTCGAAACTTTCGGAGTATGTTTCAACCTTTAACTCTCCGCTTAAGGGGATAGAATCATCAACACAGCTTCCGTCTAAAACGTTGAACACGATGTTATCCATGTCGGCATCATCGGAGATTTCAAACTTCACAGAGATAATATTGATTTTCTCGTCGTTGAATTCCTTTGCCGTTACTGCCGCCGCGGCAATAGTGTTATTGTCCGCTTCGCCGTTGTATATTAAGGTACTGCCCCAAAAATCAGCGAACTCGGTAACGGTAAGTCCGTCGGGTATGCTGATTCCCAAACGGGAAGTTAAATGGTTTGAAATGTTATCTATATAAAAATCGCACGTAAGTTCGTTTTTGCCTGTGAATTGATACTGCATACTTACACTCGGATTTTCCGCGTCTTCGGCAATATCCGCTGTATCGTTTATTGACTCGTCAATAGAGTACGCCGTCAGTCTCGCAACGAATCTAAGCACGCTTCTTACTTCCATTGTGCCGGCTTCACCGTCGGAGTTTATATCAGCCCTGATTAATTCGTCATCCGAAGGCTCATAAAAACCTGCCGCAGTTTTCAGCATGCTTCGGCAGTCTGCGACAGTGATATTGCCGTCGCCGTTCATATCGCCTCTTACAAGAACTTTGTACTCTGTACCGTCAAATGAAACGGTCGTACCGTCCGTTATGAGAGCGTCGTCATCGAGGCTCGTCTCAAGCTCACTTTCAAACTGACTTTTAAGATATCCGATCGTATTTGTCCGCATACCTAAAATACTGATTATATTTTTGCTGTAATCCACAACCGCGTTACTGCCGTCGGCAAGTATGAGTTCACTGCTCGGGTCAAGGTCGACGAATTTAAAATCGTTGTTGTTCGCATATTCTTCGGCGGCGGTGTCTTTATAGCCGTAAATCGTAAAGTTTTCGGTTTTGTTTACGATTCCGTCTAAATGCGAATCTTCATCATATGTGAACGTACATGAATATCCGAATGCGTCTACGCCTATTTCCGTTACGGATTTCGGAATCGTAACATTGGTTATTTCATTATCGCCTCGTAAAAGAGTGTTTGAAAGGCAGTCTGCAAGCGCGTCGGTGTTAAACGTTAAATCAATGCCGTACTCTTCTGCCATCTTGACATAATTGCCTATATACTCCTCAATATATCCATTAAAAAGTTCATTGAGAGGTTCTCTGTCATCCGTTACTTTTAAGTTGTAAAAAGCATTGTCTACGATTGTTTGGAGATTATCAGGTAAATTTATATTTTTCAGATTAGTATAGCAAAATGCGCAGTCTCCTATGCTTTTCAGCGAATCGGGGAGCGTAACATTTTCAAGAGATAGGCAAAACCTGAAAGTACCGTCTGCTATATTTTCAACAGAGTTCGGAATGACAATATCGGACAAAGATACACAGGCAGAAAACGCCATCTCACCGATAGATGTAACTGAATCGGGAATTGTAATATCGGACAAAGATACGCAGTAAGCAAATGCCCCCTCGCCGATAGACGTAACTGAATCCGGAATGTCAATATCAGTCAAATATACACAGCCGGCAAATGATTCTTCGCCGATAGCTGTAATAGAATCGGGAATTGTGATATCGGTCAGTGACATACAACATTCAAATGCCCCATAGCCGATAGACGTAACCGAATCCGGAATTGTTATATCTTTCAAAGACATACAGTAAAGAAATGCGAAGTCTCCGATAGATGTAACAGAATCGGGAATAACAATATCAGCCAGAGACAAACAATTTGCAAATACCCCATAGCTAATAGATGTAATAGAATCGGGGATTGTAATATCGGTCAATGACAGACAACCTGAAAATGCGTACTCGCCGATGGATGTAACAGAACTCGGAATATTTACCTTTTTCAAAGATAAATAATCTTCGAAAGCACCGCCTGCTATTAAAGTCGTTCCGTTCTTTATGTCGAATGTTTCATAATCTTCGCTGTCTTCCGCTTTTATTAAATAATTATCAAAATAAAGTGCGTTATTTTCCCAGTTATTTTTATCATTATAATAAGCACTGCCAAGAAAAGCGTCATAACCGATTTCGGTAATAGCGTCGGGAAGTGATATTTTTTCTATAGATGAATTCGCAAACGCATTGTCTCCGATCGAATGAACTGAATCGGGCAGTATAACCTCTTTGATATTCGCATTACTGAAAGCATAATCCCCTATCCTTTCGACGCCGTCGGGGACAGTATATGTCCCGGCGGAATAATTTTTCATACCGGGATAGAAAATCAACTCTGTTTTATCCTTATTGAAAATAACGCCGTCAACTGACGAATAGTTCGGGTTATTATTGCTGATGTTTATGCTCTCAGGATACATAAGTCTAAACACATACAGAATATCTGAGTTTAATTCAGTCATGCTCGCGGGAAGATATAATTCAGAAAACGGTGCATAATCAAACGCTCCGCTTGATATATCCGTAACTCCCTCGGGAATAGAAACGGAAGAGCTGTAACAGTTATATATTATTTCAAGTCTTCGTCCCGAACCTGTATCATAATACACAAATCCGTTATCGTATGTATACGGACTGCCGGAGGCAAAGTTGAAAACCGTATTGCTTGAAAGCGCGTTAAAACCCCCGATAGACGTTACGCTCGCAGGGATGTTAAACGTTGTAACATCCTCGTCGTTTGCATTTTTCGCAAGGCGTTCCAAAACCAAATATGTAACGGGCGTTCCCTCTATCTCGCTCGGAATTGTTATCTCGGTATCGGTACCCTCATACCATATATTTATACCGTATTCGTCGATTATGTATTTAAAATCGCCGTACGTTTTTCTTTCGTCGTCCGCAAACGACGTAAACGTAAGTCCGCTCGTAACGCTCAGAAGCATCAAAAGCGACATAAAAAGAGATAAAACCCTTTTCGGTGTTGATTTCATGCCGAAACCTCCTGTTTGTTGATTCTGCCCCGGCTGTGAGTCTGCCGGGGCGAATATTATGTTTGTTGTATTATTTAAATTAATTATCAGCCGGTTTTCTTTATCCTGTTGTCAAGGTAAAGAGTGCTTGTGAGCTTTGCGGAGAATCTTAATGCATCCCTTGCCTCGCTCGAGGATATTTTACCGTCTGAATTTATATCCGCGGCTGCACTCGTTATCTCGTCGGGAGTGTCGAGCTTTGCTGCGATTCGAAGAATCGTACGCGCGTCGGCGGCGGTGATTTTACCGTCAGCCTTAGTATCGCCCTTTATGATAACGGTATATTCCGTACCGTTATATTTAAACTTCATACCGTTGTATACGAGCGCTGTATCGCCGATATCAGACTCGATTTCATCCGTAAACTGAGTTCTGAATTCGGAGCCTGTCATAACATTAACTGAATACGGAATGAGTTCTACAGTTTTGTTTTCGTTGTCAAGCGATATGCCGATTCCGGAAGTCAGACCGAGTTCCTTTTCCTCCTGTGAAGAGCCGGACGTTTCGAGAGTAAATGTGCAGTCGGGGACGAAATTTATCATGTCGCGTGCAAGGAATACACGGCTGTGCATTTCATAATCGGACGAATCTATTGTAAATGTGAGCGAATCGGCATTTTTGTCGGTGCAGTAAAATTTAAAGTTATAATAAATATCGTTTACCTGTTCGGATAACGATGAATAGTCGTCGGTTTCAACGTTGATTATAATATAACTCTTTCCGTTGAATTCATCCGTGTATGCCGATATACTGCCGTTTTCAAGATACCGGTCTGCGCCGTCCAAATAATATGAATTATCTGCCGGAATGAGTTTATCCGACGGATATTCGATATATAAATCGTATGCGCATGCGTCCTCCGCATTGTCAAGTTTTACATTAACATTGACCATTCCTGACTCGGGGAAGTATTCCCCGTCAAATATCGCTGCGATTTCGTTATATTTTCCGCAGACGGTGCATTTTCCGCCCTCTCCCCGTGTGTGACCGAGAGGCGCGACATATTCCGTACCGGTCGTATAACCGCATGTTTTGCACTTACTGCCCCCGCGGGTTCCGTGCATTGCGCATGTCGGGGCTATATCACCGAGCTTTTCCATGTGCTTATGTGCGCATATTGCCTCCGTTTTGCCGATAGAGAAGTCGATTTGATTACCGTCGGAGTCTGTCATATACGTCGGGGAAACGCTCTTTATCTCGGCATATGCAAATCCGGATGAAGAAATTACATCAAATTTTAAGTCAACAAGCATGTTGTCAACTGCGGGAACGTCCTCTTCCGCCGTATAGTCGACAACCAGGACTCCGTCGGATGTTTCGGTTACCTGAACGTTTACTCCGTCGGTTTCGCCCGGGTCAAATCCTATGTATTTGAACATATCGGTCGGGTAGCTGAGCGTGATTTTTCCGCTCGGGAAGTCGGAAACATGCTGGAAATTGCAAAGCTGAATGTTAAATACCGCGCATTCCTGATTCTCGTCATAAAGGAACCACGGATAGAGGAAATTCTCTCCGGTAATGCTCGGGTCAAGGTTATCCGAATCGCCGTCTATATAAAACTCGTCGACGTAGTAAAGCGGTGCATTATCTTCATCAACTATGAATGCTCCGCCTATCGGAATGGGCTCGGAAACCATATCGTGATTTACTTTGAATTTAAATTCGGCGAGTTCGTAAATATCTTCACTGAACTGAATTGTTGCCAGTCCGCCGAATGCGGCAGACACGCCGTCTGTCGTGATTCCCGTCTGCATAGCAGAAGAAGAAGCAAGATTTTCCGACGAAATATACGTAAGTCCGTCGGGAATGTCTAAATATCCCTTTACGGTAAGGTGATTTTCGAGATTTTCCGCAACGACCTTCATGAAAATAACATCTTCATCCTCATCGTAACTCGTAATGATTGTGAAATCCGGCGTATCTGCGTTTCCTTCCGGCTTGTCGTCAAGCGAGTCGACGACAAACTTTGTCAGTTTTGCCGCGAATCTCATAACGCTTCTAGCCTCCATGAGAGAGATTTTACCGTCCGCGTCAAGGTCGCACACCTTCATCTGATATTTTGTCGGGTTTTCAAGATTAAGTGAGAAACGTACCATCGCTCTTGCGTCCTGCGCCGTTATCTTGCCGTTGCCGTCAGCGTCGCCGAGCATAATGTCCTGCGCGGGTTCATACGTATCGTCCGGCGCGGTGGTTTCCTCGTCGGAATTTGTCATATCCTCTGCGGGAGCAGTCGTTTCTTCATCGGAGCCGGTTACGTCTTCCGAACCGGTTATATCTTCAACAGGGGGAAGCGTGCATCCGACAAGTTGGAAGAATACGGGTTTTTCATCGCTCATAGCTTCGCCGTCAACGGATAATGCAAATGTGAGTTTTACGGATTCTTTTGCCTTTGCCCTGTCGACGTTAAATTTAAACTGCGCAAGGTTTATACAAGTGTCTTTAAATGACGTTGCTGTTATTGCACCGAAAACCGCCTTGCCGTCGGCTGTGCCGGATTCCGAAACGAAACTGCCCTCTCCGTTCTCAGAACTTATATACTCGAGTTCGTCGGAGTATTCGAGATATCCGCCGAATGCGAGATGACCCCTTGCGTTGTCGACAGCAACGGACACGGTAATGACGCTTTCGTCATTGTCGTATTTTCCTTCGATAATGAGCTGAGGTGTTCCTGTGAAGTCTTCCGTTTTTGCTTTATCGTCGTATGAATCTTCAAGACGTGCCGACAGTTTAGCGGCGAATCTTAAGACGCATCTTGCCTCGATAAGCGAGATTTTGCCGTCGGAGTCCAAGTCGCATGCGCTCATCTGTGTTTCGTCGAATTCGACTGTTCCGATAGACGCTTTTACCATTTCTCTTGCGTCGTTTGCGGTAACTTTGACGTTGCCGTCCGCGTCGCCTGTTACAATGTCTTCGCCGTCAGTCTTATCAAGCGGCGACCTTGCCGTTGACATAACCGTCAGCGGTACCGCCATGCCGATTAGCATTGTAAGAGATAACAGCAGGGATAGAATTTTTTGTCCTTTTTTCTTCATGATTTACCTCCGTTTTTTTTGATAAAACCGCATATTTAACCTGTAAAAATATGCTTGTACTTATTATTTTATAACAAAAAAATAAAATGTCAATAAAAAGGGAACGAAATGCAGAAAATCGGCACGAAATGCACATTATTATTCTTCAAATGACAATTAAAACGATTTTCGATAAAAAATACGGCTCAGAAAACCGCTGTCTGCGGATTGATTTTTTTGCTTTAAATAAATTTTTTAAAAATTGATTTTGGGGGTTGCGCCGATATTATGTTTGTGATAAAATAAATTAATTTACATGGGAAGGATGAATTTTATGGCAACTTTTATCAATGAACCGTCACACACTTTTAACGAGTATCTTCTCATCCCGGGATACTCCTCGAGCGAGTGCATTCCCGCGAACGTCAGTTTGAAAACACCGCTCGTTAAATTCAGAAAAGGCGAAGAACCCGCAATCACCATGAATATACCTCTTGTCTCCGCTATCATGCAGTCGGTTTCGGGCGACAGACTCGCCGTCGCTCTCGCCGTCGAGGGCGGAGTTTCGTTTATATACGGCTCGCAGTCCGTTAAGGACGAGGCGGATATGGTCAGACGCGCTAAGAATTATAAGGCGGGATTCGTTAAGAGCGATTCGAATATCTCTCCCGACGGAACCCTCGCGGACGTTCTCGAACTTACCGCGCGCACGGGACATTCGACTATAGCCGTCACCGAGGACGGAACGGCGGACGGCAAATTATTAGGAATAGTTACGAGCCGTGACTACAGAGTCAGCCGTATGTCTCCGGATTTAAAGGTTAAGGAATTTATGACTCCTTTTGAAAACCTTATCTGGGCAAAGGAGGGCACGACTCTTAAAGAGGCTAACGATATTATATGGGAGCATAAGCTCAATTCCCTGCCGATAATCGACGACGAGGGCAAGCTGTGCTACCTCATTTTCCGCAAGGACTACGAGAGTCACAAGCAGAACCCGAACGAGCTTCTTGATTCTTCAAAAAGGTATGTTGTCGGCGCGGGTATCAATACGAGAGACTACGCCGAGAGAGTCCCCGCTCTTATCGACGCCGGTGCGGACGTACTGTGCATAGATTCGTCCGAGGGATTTTCCGAGTGGCAGAAACTCACTATCGAATGGATCAGAAAAAATTACGGCGACTCCGTTAAGGTCGGAGCCGGAAACGTCGTAGACGCGGACGGATTCAGATTTTTAGCCGAGAGCGGAGCCGACTTTATAAAGGTAGGTATCGGCGGAGGCTCTATCTGCATTACCAGAGAGACTAAGGGTATCGGCAGAGGACAGGCTACCGCGCTTATCGATGTATGCAAGGCAAGAGACGAATATTTCGAGGAGACGGGAATTTATATCCCCGTATGCTCAGACGGCGGTATCGTTTATGACCACCACATGACTCTCGCGCTTGCAATGGGTGCAGACTTTATCATGCTCGGCAGATATTTCGCACGTTTCGACGAGAGCCCGACGAACAAAATCAGCATCGGCGGTACTTATTATAAGGAGTACTGGGGAGAGGGCTCGAACAGAGCGAGAAACTGGCAGAGATACGACCTTGGCGGCGACAAAAAACTGTCGTTCGAGGAGGGCGTCGATTCATACGTTCCGTACGCCGGTAAGTTAAAGGACAACGTCGCGCTGTCGCTGAGCAAGGTTCGCTCGACAATGTGCAACTGCGGTGCGCTGACGATTCCCGAGCTTCAGAAAAAAGCGAAGCTTACGCTCGTTTCCGCGACGAGTATAGTCGAGGGCGGAGCGCATGACGTTATTCAGAAAGAGAAGAATACACAGTTTAAGTAAGCAATAATTTACCGCTTTGAAGCGCAAACATTCTTTATGTAGGGGAAGACATTGTCTTCCCGGGGTAAAGGCAGAAAATTTGAAATATGA
>ERZ808246.2608-NODE-2608-length-11120-cov-3.688568_pt1 | contig 11120 bp, 5 predicted proteins | sample MGYA00521083_ERZ808246 | MGnify/ENA primary metagenome ERZ808246 (study PRJEB31516, sample SAMN03275577) | gut metagenome | biome: mammalia-associated habitat; material: feces | host: Papio cynocephalus | place: Kenya | collected 2012-07-07 ...
CCGCTTTTCCACGCCCGCGATGAGCTTTTCGCGGATGGTCTTCGTGACGGTGTCGAGATCGTCGTCCGAATACTTCGTGACCGTGGTCAGATCCGCGTAGCGGACGAATTTGCCGTCCTTATAATAGTGGCCCGGCGGGAAGGGGAAGACGTGGGCGCAGAGACCGACGAGGTTTTTCGCCTCGCTGGCGAAGATGATCGAGCCGTCTTCGAGATAGCCGTAGAACAGCGGGCGGATGCCGATGGGGTCGCGTGCGGCGACGAGGGAATCGGACGCCGCGTCATAGATGATCATGGCGAACTCCGCGTCGAGCTTTGCGAACATGTCCGTGCCGTATTCCTTCCACAGGGGCAGGATGATCTCGCAGTCGGAATCGGACTGGAATTGATAGCCCTTCGCCTCGAGCATGGCCTTGACCGGGCGGAAGCCGTACAGCTCGCCGTTGCACACGGCCATGTCGCGGCCGAGGTGGAACGGCTGCATGCCTTCCGGATGCAGGCCCATGATGGCGAGCCGGTGGAAGCCGAGCAGGCCGCTGCCGGCAGGCTCCATCCGCGTATCGTCCGGGCCGCGGGACTTTGTCTTCTCAAAATACGGCAGGACCTGTTCCTTCTTGAGCCTGGGGGACGTAAAACCGATAATTGCGCACATAAAAAGCACCTCCGAATCATTTGCGCAGCATTGCCTGAAATAAATTCTAGGACGAATTGCTGCCGATCCGCGGTGCCACCTAACTTACTGTCTGAAACAGTCTCTTTTCCGGAGCTCTGACAAGCCCCTGCGCTTTAACGCCGCGCTGCACGTCTTCCCTACTGCGGAGGCTTCCGGTTCAGGTCGCTGCTAAGAAGTGTTCGTTCACGAAGGCTCTGGCGTCGGGTTCCCAGCATCCCCGGCTCTCTGGATCCGTGTCCTGCGCTACTTTTCTTCCTCACTGCATTTGCCGATATTCTTTTCTGATGTAAAGCTTTTCTTTGGTGAAGCTCTGATCGATGGACTGATTTTACACCCGCGGGCAGCATTCGTCAAGCGTGCAAATTTGACAAAATCCGCTCCGGGCCGCCATAATTTTTTGTCAGCCCTGCATTTGGGCGATCTGCGCGGCGAACGCGTCCAGCCGCGCGTCGATCCCGTCCGCCTTCTGTACGGAGCCGGGGTCGTGCGCCGTCTGCATCAGGCAGAAGTACGGCGGCAGGATGGCCGTTTTATTGAGACACATTGCCCCCAGCAGCTGCCGCGCAACGATATCGCTGCCGGAATAGCCGGAGACAACGATGCCGTACAGGTATTTGTCATACAGATCCTGCGTGACGAGCAGATTGGTCAGGCGGTTGAAGAGCGCCATCAGATTTGCGCTCACCGCGTCGTTATAGTTCGGGCACAGAAACAGCATGGCATTGCAGTCCCGGATCGCGGGCAGTACCTCATCGGAGATACTCCCGCCGTAAAAGCAGCGGCTGGCTTCGGCAAAATGCAGGCAGGCCTCATAGGAGCAGCCGCGGCAGTCATGAATGGAGCCGTTCTGCAGGGAGATCACCCGCTTGTCAAACGTATCCGGCAGGCGCTGCAGGATCTGGTTTCCCAGCCAGACCGTATTGGAGCGGCGGTTGTCGGATGCATGGAGCATCAAAAGCTTCGGATGCTCAAATTTGGGCAGCGCAAAGCTCTGCAGTCGCTCCGCCAGCCGCCGGATCTGCCAGCAGTATGTCTGTTCCCACGAAAGGTGCAGCCGGCTGGCCAGAATGTGCTGGTTATAGAGGGAACCGGTTCCCTCCGTCAGCGGCTTGCCGGGGAAGGCACAGCCCGCGAGGTTGGCCGCAAGGATGAGTTCCCGCGCAGCCTGCTTGGTATAGAGTTCACCCGCGCCGTCCACAATCACACCGCCGACGCAGCCGCGCAGGCCGTCCAGCGTCCGCCGCAGCTTGCGCAGCAGACGCGTAAAGTCCTCGCCAGGCCCGTATGCATCGATGGAAACGGCGAAGAACAGCCGCCGTCCGGCAGCAGGCACGAGCGCCTCCGGCGATACTTCTGCCATGCGCAGTCCATCCAGCGCCTGCGGCAGCAGGCGCTCCAGCCGCTCGCTGCGGCCGATCTTTACCAAAGTCAGGCCGGTCTCCATCAGTATGCAAATGCCTCCAGCGCAGCGCGCGTTCCTTCCAACTGATCCAATAGCTGCGGGCAGATCGGTTCCCGCACCAGCTCCACGCCAAGCGGCGTCATGCGGCTGACGCAGCCGAAATACGCGCCGCCGAGCGGAACTGCCCCATAATGCGCCCGTCCGCGCACGAGCCGCAGCAAACTCGCCGCCGCCGAGGACAGTGCAGGCGCCAGATACGGCTTGAAGCCCAGCTCCCGCACGCGCAGATTGGCCGTGCGGGTCTGCTCCGTCAACTTTTCCGAAAGAACGGGGTCAAAGGCATCCCCACAGCTGTTTGCGCAGACCAGTCCCTGCCCGTGCGGGCCATAGACGCGCAGACTGCTTTCGTCCAGCTGCAGCTGCCGTGCATAATAGGCGCAGCGCGCCGCCATGACGCCAAGGCCAAAGCCCTGCACCTGCTCCGGAAGCAGACCGGCAAAATCAAAGTCTCCCTGCGCGTTCTGATTGCTCTGCAGGAACACAGACCGCGCCAGATGATCGACCGGGTCGGAGATCTGGCAGAACAGGCCGGTAAATCCGGCGTCCCGCGCCATGCGGGCATAGGCCCCCACCATCTCCCGGTTGGCCGCGTACTGCGCCATGCGCACATCCTGCACGCCGGAATCCAGCCCCGGCACGCCGCGGGATGCTGTGAACGCGAACAGATCGCAGTCAAAGAGCGCATCCGCTTTGCAGATCACGACCTCCGGCAGGGGCAGTCCGTCGACGGACAGCACCTGGTTCAGCTCCATCTCATACCGCGCGCACTGCGCTGCATTCGGGTCGTAGATCCGGATCTTCGCGAGCTCATGTCCCAGCAGCTTCAGTCCCAGAAGCGCCGTCCCGCCGACGTCGCCAAGACCGACGAGCGTCAGCACCAGCCCTTCCTTTTTGGGCGCGCTCCATGCCTGCAGGACGCGGAACGCGTTCCGGAAGCTGACATTCAGGACACCCGCGCCGTGATCGCGCACAAAGTCCGCCAGTTTGCCCGCAGCCGGCGCAGCCGGTGTCAGACAGTCGGCCGTTTCCGGCTCGGAAAGCTCCTCCAGATCATTGATCCGATACAGTCCCCGCGTTTTCATCGGGTCGCGACGCACGAGAAACACCATCGGCGCAAACACAGCTTCACACGGCTGCGCACCCTGCGGAAACAGATCGTCCGCTTCTGCGCACAGGCAGAAGCCGTTCCAATTTTTCAGTTTCATATAATCACCTTAAAAAATCACTCATCGGCAGATCCTGTCGAGCCGCGCAAGATCCTCTTCCAGATAGCTTGAGGCCGGAAGCGAAAAATCGAAGGTCATGCAGTCGCTCTTATCCGGCAGGCGCGGCTGCAGAAGCGCCTCGCCGAGCCTGCGAATGGTCAGCGCGGCAGAGAAGCTGCGCTGATGCTCCCGCTCGAGCGCCTGTAAAATCCGGATGGCGTTTTCGAGCGCTGTCCGGGACAGGTTCCAGATGCTGCTCTGCGAAACATCAAAGAAGTAGTCCGGGTAGACATACGGCAGGATCATATTGACCGACGGCAGCATCCGTTCCTTCTGCCTGCGGCCGGAAACACTGTCGCCGCCGATGAAGGGATACAGGAGGCTCTCTGTCACCCAGTAGTGCAGGTTCGGGATAAAATACTCACACTCGGCCTTTCTGCCCTGCACGCGCATGAGGTCACGGCCATAGCCGGACATGACGGCGACAAGGATCCGGTCAACTGCAATATTTTCCTGCTTGAACACTCGGTCGAGCTTTTCGATCCGGTAGCCCTTGTGCAGAAGATCATCCACGAGGATGATCGGCCGGTGGAAGGATTTAAGCGCGCGCACCTGACTGGGCAGCGGCGAATAATCAGGATATTCCTCGATCGTAAAGCTTCGCACGTCCGGCGTGTAGCACTTTTCCACGTGCAGCGTCTTTGTGACCGTGTTCGGCACGATCGCGTCGGCAAAGATCTTGCCGTACGGCACGCACATATACGGCCCCAGACGGCGCACGCCCGCCGGAACGTCCTGCACGCCGTTCATCCGCTCGATCTTTTCCACCAGCGCCTGATTGAGCATCTCCGTATCGAAGCACAGAAGAAGCTTGCCCGGGAACATGGCGTTCAATGCCATGCGCAGGCGCGGTCTCGTCTGCATGACGGCCTCGCGCACGGCGGCCGAGGACTGGTGCGGCGGCTTGATGCAGAGCATGGCGTCCTGCAGGAACATGACGGGGTTTCGCATATCCACATAGAAAATATCCGCCTGTCCGGCCACAGGCACAAAGCCCAGCTGCCGCAGCGCTTCAGCAAGCGCCGTCTGGCCGGGCTGGCAGCGGCAGAGCGCATAGGTGTGACCCCATTCCAGACCTCTGGCCAGCAGCTCATTCAGGAGCATCCGCAGGTATTCCGCCTGCATCCGGCTCTCTTCGGCCTGCACCCCGCCGACAAGCAGAATGCGGCCGGAGGCATGCTGACGGACATAGCTGCTCGCCTCCAGCGAGCCGAGCGCGTCATAGAGGTCATCCAGCAAGATCGTATGCCCGACCGCCCAGCCGAGCACCCTCTCCGGACGCGCGAGCAGCGTGACCGCGCGGCCGCCGGGCCGTTTCTGCATGCAGGCGCATGCCTCGGTCGGCATGGATGAGGACGGCTCCGTCCCGTTTCTGAAATACAGCTCCTCCCGGCGCAGCACGTTTTTTAACTCCGGCGAACGCACATACAGGCCGCATTCATAGATATACGTCTGCACGACCGGCGCGACCAGCATCGAGATATCCAGATTCTGATCGACCGACGCACGGATGCGCGTGGAGCTGACCGTCTCATAAAACGGCGGCAGGGATAAAAGCAGCAGCTTGCCGCGGATGATCGTCGAAAGTTCTTTTGCGTCCGCGCTGCCGTCCCGGCAGAAGATCACATGGTTATACTCCGCCGCAGAGCCGGGCTCCCGGCTCTGATAGGCGGATGCGTGCTGAATAACATCGCTGCCGGCGACCAGATACAAGTCTCTTCCTGGCAGCATCGCCTGCAGTCTTGCCAGATCGTCCGGCATGGCGATATTGACCGGGATATCGTCCGGGAACAGATACGTATCCCACTGGTCTGCGACGGAGATGGAAACGATCTTCCGCCTGAGAAGCTTTGGCAGCGTCTTTTTGCTCCAGGAGAACTCATCGACGGCCAGATAGACCTCAAAGCCGCGCGCACGGATCTCCTGCACGATCTGCTTGTGACCGACGGAGAACGGGTCGAACGTCCCCGGAAAAAATGCCGCGGGCTTCTCCGGCTGGAATCGGAACGGGCCGGAAAGCAGCTCCTGCCGCACCGTATAGCGGTAGAGATGGTTCATCATGGCAGCGCAGTTGAAGAACGTCAGCTGTCCTTCCCGCGGCTCGGAAAGAAGCGTCAGGAGCTTTTTATGCAGGCGGATGAAAATTTCATGCTTTCGTACAAGGCTCAGCTGGTCTCGCCCGAAAATATCGCGGCACAGGACGGCCAGCGCCGTCTGGTGGATGGTCTCGTCATAGTGCGAAATGCCGGTCAGGATCAGGCCGAGGATCCGATCGGAGACCTCAGCCTCCGTCTCGGGCAGAGCGTTCATCGCCTCGCCCAGCGTAAACAGTGCCACGCGCGCAGGCCGGATGGACGCGCCGCAGGCCAGCTGCCCGATGGTATCTATGGATTCGCGCAGTTCCTTTTCCGGCAGCATGCACAGGAGCTTCCCCAGATACGGCGGGATGAACCGCGAGATCTGCTCCTGCCCGGATTCCAGCTCTCGGGTCAGGTCGATGGTGATCTCGTTGATCTGATCGACAAGCAAACACGGCGCAATGCGCAGAAGCGCGTTTCCGGCCGCCTCGCGGACAGGCAGATGCTCGCTGACGCACAGGAGATTGGAAAAGTGCAGAGCCGTATGGAACGCAGCCTGCGGATGCGCCAGGACATACTCGCGCAGGATATTGACCTGCGTCAGCTTGATGGTCCATGGGACCGCATTTTTCAGATTGCTCAGATGGATATGCGAGATCGTCTGCGCATCCAGCGCTTCCGGGCTCTGCCCGCAGAGCTTTGCGCGCAGCCAGCGGTGCGGAAGCGATTCTTCCCAGTGCGGCACATAGGCGGCAGCCGCGCTGCGGATACGCGGCGCAACAGACGGGCAGCCGCGTTCCAGCCGCAGGAGCTCATGCAGAGCGATGATATCCAGTTCCGGACTGCCGTTTCCGAGCATGGCGGTCAGCCAACCGGTCAGCTCCGGCAGACGCTCGGGCGGAAGATATTCGCACGGCACGTGGCACAGCGCGTCGACCAGCACGAACCGGTCCTCCGCCCGCGCTTCGGCGGCAGCACGCAGCAGCGGCTCCACCAGCATGGGCGCTTCCTTTTCTTCGCAGGAGGCAAAGAGGCTCTGGCAGATGGTCTTGAGCGAATTGGAGATCCGGAGCGCGTGCTTGCTGGAAATTTTATAATCCGGATGCAGGCAGAGCGCGATATAGTGCTCCCAGAGCTCTGCCGACTCCGACAAAAGCGACATGACCGCCGGCGGCATCTGGCCGTCTCTGGCCGAGAGCGGCCGCTCCTTGCGGTAGCGCGGGCCAGCGTTGGCCAGTATTTTTCCCATGATGCGCCCGGCCACGCGGCGCACGTCGCCGTCCGGGTGCATGAGAAGCTCATACAGAAGCACGAGCGTCTTGCGCTTGTTGGCTTTCGTCATGTAGGTGCTGTATTCCTCCAGCAGACGCAGGTACATGCGGATGCGCTGAAGGTTCTTTTCGCTCTTGGCCTGCTCGAGCAGCTGTTCGAGCGTCTGATCGGTCGAAAGCGTATGCATGAGCCGGATGGAGCCGTCCAGCGTCAGATTACGCAGCGCGAGGAGCGCTTCATCCGCACACATCAGAGACGGATCCTTTGCCGCGTGCGGCAGGAGCCGGTCCTCGCTCAGCTGTGGGCTGACGCCGCGGCTTTTCAGGAGATTCTCAAAGTCGGAGAGCTTATGGTAGACATTTTTATACCGGAGCGTCTTCTCCGGCGTCATATCGGCGAGCTTGCAGAAGATCATCTCATACGCCTCGGAGAGCGTATGGATACGCATGACCTCCTTTTCTCCCGGCTTGCGCGTGCCGCGCACACGGAAATCGGCGTAGATGAGCAGCAGCGACTCGATCGGAAGATTCTCAAATTCCAGATCCCAGGTGGAATGGTTCGCGGAGACATAGCCGATCTCCTCCATGTCGTTCCGGCTGAACCACTGCCAGGTATAATAATAGTGCAGATAGGCGATCCGGTTCAGATCCGCGCCGCGGCAGCCGAATTTGCCGATATCGTGGCCGAGCGCCGCCGCGCTGACGAGCGGCAGGTCGACCGGGAAGCCGGCCTTTTTCGCAAGGATCGCCGTATGCAGCGCAATATTATGCACACCGACGGTATGCGAGGCAGGATCAAACGGCGTCGTCTCCATTCCGAGGCGCATCACGGCCAGAACGTGATCGCTGCGCACCGCCTGCTCAAACCGGCGGTACTGCCCCTCCACGCGGCTCCCGGCCAGCGCGCCCTCCGGCAGCGGAAGCAGATCCAGATAGGGATCAAAGCTGTCCGCGCGGGCGGAAAGCGCCGTTTCCAGCGCGTCCAGATAGCGTGTCTCGTCCTCCGTCAGCGCCGGGATCTCCGGCAGGCCGTCCGGGAACATGCGCGCGCAAAGGTGCCGGTAGAGCGCGGACAAAAACGCCTCCGCGCCTTCCGGCCGGGTCTCAAATTCCGGCATGCAGTGCTCGAAGACGGCCGCGCACAGGTCGCGCCGGTGCGGATCAAGGGATAAAACTGCGGTTTTGAATGAATCGGACATGATAAGATTCCTCTGCTCAGCGTCTTTTTGTTACCTCAGATTTTACGCGCTTTTCCGGAAAAAGTAAAGTTTTTTTCAAACTGCACAAAACCGCGGCGGTATATGCATGAATATGCGTGCCGTTTTACAGTCATGAATATTTATTAATTTTATTCTTGACTTTTCTGCATAAAGCGTGTATATTACGTGCATAAAGAAAAACACGCACCCGAAACGCAGTATGGAGGTATACAGATATGGATAAGAGCAAAATCAAGAAGATCGTTCTCGCCTATTCCGGCGGTCTTGACACTTCGATCATCATTCCCTGGCTGAAGGAAAACTACAACGATCCCGAGATCATCGCAGTCGCCGCGGACGTCGGTCAGGGCGACGAGCTGGACGGTCTGGAAGAGAAGGCCATCAAAACCGGCGCAAGCAAGCTGATCATCGCCGATCTGACGGACGAGATGTGCGACGAGGTCATCGTCCCCTCCATCATGATGGACGCCAAGTATGAGGATTATCTGCTGGGCACCGCGTTCGCACGCCCGGTCATCGGCAAGAAGCTGGCTGAGATCGCACTGGCCGAAGGCGCTGATGCCATCGCCCACGGCGCCACCGGCAAGGGCAACGATCAGGTCCGGTTTGAGCTGGCCATCAAGCGCTTTGCCCCGAACATGCCCATCATCGCTCCGTGGCGTGAGTGGGATATCAAGTCCCGTGACGAAGAGATCGACTACGCCGAGGCGCACAAGGTTCCCCTGAAGATCTCCCGCGAGACGAACTATTCCAAGGACAAGAACCTGTGGCACCTGAGCCACGAGGGTCTGGATCTGGAGGATCCGGCCAACGAGCCGAACCTCGACAAGCCGCTGTTCCTCGAAATGAGCGTTTCCCCGTATCAGGCTCCCGATACGCCCACTGAGGTCTCCGTCAGCTTTGAAGCAGGCGTTCCTGTCGCAGTCGACGGCGAGAAGATGAAGGTCTCCGACATCATCCGCAAGCTGAACGCTGTGGGCGGCGCCAACGGCATCGGCATTCTGGACATCGTTGAGAACCGTCTGATCGGCATGAAGGATCACGGCATCTACGAGACCCCGGGCGGCACGATCCTCTACTTCGCGCACGAGCAGCTCGAAATGCTGACGCTCGACAAGGAAACGCTGCACATGAAGTCGAAGCTGGCTGTCGACTACGCCGATCTCATCTACAACGGCAAGTGGTATTCCCCGCTGCAGGAAGCGCTGACCGCATTTGCCAAGAAGTCCAACGAGTTCTGCACCGGCACCGTCAAGCTCAAGCTCTACAAGGGCAACATGATCAACGCCGGTATCACCTCGCCGTATTCCCTGTACTCCGAGAATCTCGTCACCTTCGGCGAGAGCGACTTCAATCAGGCCGAGGCCGAAGGCTTCATCAACATCTGGGGCCTGCCGACCAAGGTCCAGGCGCTCCGGGAAATGGGCAAGCTGTAATTTTACAACACGCTGCACAGCCAAAGCCTTCCCCTTTTCGGGAAGGCTTTGGATTCTGTCAATCAGGTCAATCAGGAAGGATCATTCTTATGGAAAAGCTCTGGGTCGGACGCACGGAAACAGAGACCGCCAAGCTGGCGGACGCGTTCAACTCCTCCATCGCCGTCGATGGACGGATGTATAAGGAGGATATTACAGGTTCGATGGCGCATGCCGCCATGCTGGCCAAATGCGGCATTCTGACGCAGGCGGACGCCGATCAGATCATTGACGGTCTGGCCGGGATCCTGGCCGATCTGCAGTCCGGCGCGCTGACGCTCGATCCGCAGGCGGAGGATATCCACATGTTTGTCGAATCCGTCCTGACCAAGCGCATCGGGGATGTCGGCAAAAAGCTCCACACCGCGCGCTCCCGCAACGATCAGGTCGCGCTCGATATCCGCATGTATCTGAAGGGCGAATGTGATCGCCTGCACACCCTGCTGCTGGACGTCATCCAGTCTCTTCATGCGCAGGCCGCGCAGCACAAAGATACCATCATGCCCGGCTACACGCATCTGCAGCGGGCACAGCCCATCACCTTCGGGCAGCAGCTGCTGGCGTATGCCATGATGCTCATGCGCGACTACGGACGCGTATCGGACGCGTATACAAGGATGAACGCGTCCCCCATCGGCTGCTGTGCGCTGGCCGGAACGACCTACCCGACCGACCGCGTCTGGGAAGCTCAGAAGCTCGGCTTCCCGGCGATCTGTGAAAACAGCCTCGACGGCGTCTCCGACCGCGATTTCTGCGTGGAGCTGATGAGCGCCTGCGCGCTCATCATGATGCATCTGTCGCGCCTTTCTGAGGAGCTGATCCTCTGGTCGAGCTGGGAGTTCCAGTTCATCGAGCTGGACGACGGCTTCACGACCGGTTCCTCCATCATGCCGCAGAAGAAGAACCCCGACATGGCAGAGCTCTGCCGCGGCAAAACTGGCCGCGTCTACGGCGATCTGATGGCGCTGCTCACCACGCTCAAGGGCATCCCACTTGCCTACAACAAGGATATGCAGGAGGATAAGGAAGCCGTATTCGACTGTGTCGACACGACGAAGCTCTGCCTGCAGATCATTGCCCCGATGCTCGCCACGATGCACGCCAAGCCGGAAAACATGCTGAAGGCCGCGCAGAAGGGCTTTATCAACGCGACCGACCTTGCCGACTATCTGACCAAGAAGGGCGTTCCGTTCCGCAGCGCCTACAAGCTTTCCGGTCAACTCGTCGCCTACTGTATCCAGCACGACACGGTACTTGAACACCTGCCGCTGGACGTTTATCAGAGCTATTCCGATGTCTTTGCAGACGATCTTTACGACGAGATCTCGCTGAAGGCCTGCGTTGCCCGCCGCATTTCCGCCGGCGGCACAGGCCCCGCCTCGGTGCAGGCACAGCTGGAGCTGGTCGAAGCTTTCCTCGCAGATCACCATTAAAAGGAGAACGCCATGAACATCAAAGGACAGAGCTTTTTGAAGCTGCTTGATTTTACCCCCGCGCAGATCCAGGAATTTCTTGATCTTGCCGCCGATCTGAAGGCAAAGAAGAAAGCCGGCATCCCCCACCGTTACTGCGAGGGAAAGCAGGCTGCACTGATCTTCGAAAAGACGAGCACGCGGACGCGGTGCTCGTTCGAGGTTGCCGCGCACGATCTCGGCATGACGGTCACGTATCTTGACC
>ERZ808246.2611-NODE-2611-length-11105-cov-8.159457_pt1 | contig 11105 bp, 7 predicted proteins | sample MGYA00521083_ERZ808246 | MGnify/ENA primary metagenome ERZ808246 (study PRJEB31516, sample SAMN03275577) | gut metagenome | biome: mammalia-associated habitat; material: feces | host: Papio cynocephalus | place: Kenya | collected 2012-07-07 ...
CCACGCCGTATGGTGTCACTGAAGAGCCATGTCCAGTAAGCATGGCCAGTCCGGCGGTGATTGTTCGTGTTTCCGGCCGGGAAGTCATGATTAAAGGCCAAAGCAGGTCATTCCAATTGCCCATAAAGTTGAACATTCCTACGGTAAGAATCGCTGGCAATGCGTTTGGCAGAATAATTTGCGCGAAGATACGAAATTCTCCTGCGCCATCGATGCGTGCTGCATTGTCAAGATCTTTTGGAATGGAAATAAAGAACTGGCGCAGCAAGAAGATACCTCCCACATCGGCCATTCGAGGGATGATGATGCCCCAGTAGCTGTTGACAAGACCCATGTTGGCTAAAAGCTTATAAACCGGAATGAGCAAGGCCATAGCCGGAATCATCATGGTTGCGATGAGCACGCCGAGCAGCAGCCCACGGCCTTTGAAATCTACTCGTGAAAGACCGTAAGCGGCCAGCGAATCAAAGAACACGGAAATAATGGTGACCGCGCCAGCAAAAATAAGGGTGTTAGCCATTTCCCGGGCAATAGGCAATCGTTGGAACAGGGATTGGTAATTTTCTAAAGTGAATGAATTTGGAATGAGTTTTGGTGGCCAGGTTTGTGTAATGGCATTAGGCGTGAACGAGACCAATACAACGATAACCAGAGGAAACACCATCAAAATGGTGATGAGGATCAGCGCAAGATAGCTAAATGTCAGCCCAATGCGCCGCTGGGCGGTTGCTTTTTTGCGCAGGCGCTCATTCTCGGTGTTGATGCGAATGTTTTCTTGTTCTTGGCTATGGGAGATGGAAAGGGTTGCTGCACTCATGCGATCTCCTCCTTCTCGTGCTTGTTGTTGGTGTAGAGCTGAATGAGACCGACGATAAGTGTCATAATCAGCAGTACATATGACAATGCGGATGCATATCCGAGTTTGCCGTTGCCGAATGCCTCGGTGTAAATGCGGTAAACAATGGTTTCCGTCGAACGAGCAGGTCCGCCGGAGGTGAGAATGAATACCTGATCGAATACCTGGAAGGATCCAATCAGTCCGAAGATGACTACGTAGTTGAACGTCGGACGTAGTGCAGGAAGTGTGATATAGCGGAATTTTTGCCAGGCGCTGGCTCCATCGAGGGAAGCTGCTTCGTAGAGTTCGGCGGAAATACCTTGCAAGCCAGCAAGAAAGATAACCATGAAGTAACCGAAGTTTTTCCAAACGGTGATGAACACGATAGTGGCCATTGCCGTTTCACGCGTTCCCAACAAATCCAAATGCGCGATACCGGTTAACTGTTGGATCCAATATGGCACGAGGCCTAAAGATGGGGACAGAATGAATTGCCATGCGATTGCGGCTACGGTTAGGGAAATAACGAATGGCAGGAACATGCACGTACGGAAGAATCCGACGAATTTAAGGTCTTTGCGGTTAAGCAGTAGCGCAAAGGCAAGTGCCACAATCACGACGATTGGCGCATATGCGACGGCATACACCAACGTATTTTTGACATCGGTCCAGAAATCTGCGCTTTTGAAGAGCTGAATGTAATTGTCAAAAGCGACAAAATGACCTGAACGGTTGATGCGGTCCGAGGTTAAAGACGTGATGAACGTCTTTATTGCTGGGTAGAAAACAAAAATCGCGAGAACAATAAGTGCTGGTGCTGTAAATAGAATACCAGTGCGTGTGTTGCGCCTGGCTAATATTCTTTTATTCTCTCGGGCTAATTGTTGCCCGTCTGCAGAAGCGGCTGCTTGTGTCATGTCTCCTCCAATAATTGATATAAAGCAGGTAAATTTACAGAGGCCGCGTTATTGGCCTATACGTTCCAATAACGCGGCCTCTCATTAATTGTGAATTAAAGCGAATTCACTGCGGTGCTGAGAATGCCCTGCTGCAGGTCAGTCCTCGGCATATTCGTCGAGGTAGCCCTGAACCTTGGAAGCCGCGTCATCCAGCAGTCCTTGGATATCGTCGTCGGTGCGAGCCGTGTTTGAAGTCAAGGTATCAACGGTGGATGAGATATCGCCGAAACCGCCCTTAAGTCCTGCGATGCCGATAAAGGACTTGCTAGTGTTTTCGCTAATCTTGGCGATCAGAGGACGCTTGGACAATTCGTCGGCGGTGACGGTGGTGTTGTTCGGCGGATAAGCAGAGCCAAGAGACCACTTCACCTGGTTGTCATGGTTGTTGTAGAACTTGAAGAAGTCATAGATACCTTGCTTCTTTGCGGAGTCTCCGACCTGCGAAGTTACCCACCAATACAGGCCGGTGGAACCGGTATTGGAGCCCTTGGTTCCATCGGGATATACATAGGTTCCGTTTCCTGATGGAACGGGGAAGAGGTCATGTTCGATGCCCTTATCAGTAGCGGCCTGATCTTCCCACGGTCCGACGATCACCATTGCGGACTGTCCGGATTCGAAGGATTCACGTGCTGCGGTTTCATCCATACCACTGACGGAATAGCCACCTTTGTAGAAGGCGCGCATTTTTTCAAGGAAAGCCTTATTCTCCTTGGAATTGATGGAAACTTTGCCCTTAGTGGTATAAATTCCGGAGCCATTGCCTTTCAGGAAAGGTGCCCAACCAGTATCGGCCAGCGCGATGCCGTACTGAGAGCCGTCAGACTTGGTGAGTTTTTTGGCGACTTCGAGCAGCTCATCCCATGTTTTCGGATAATCGGCTTCGGTTAGTCCAGCAGCTTTCCACATCTTGGTGTTGTACCAGACGGCGGTAGGTGCGTAGCCCATCGGCACGCCGCACTTTTCCTGCTTCCCGTCAATGTTAAAGGTGATTTGGTCGACTACGTTGTCGATGTAATTCTTAGTGCCGTACTTAGAATTACTGTAGAAATCAGAGACGCACTGGAAGGTGCCATCAATGGACCAACCTTGGCCGTTGTCGGCACCGGTGGTCACCACATCTGGACCGTCTCCGGAGGTAATTTTAGTGACCATGGTTTCGCCGATTGTGCTCCAAGGCTGCAATTGCGCATCGATTTCATATTTATTTTGAGACTTGTTGAAAGCTTTGACAATAGAGTTCAGCGTCTTGCCATCAGCCTCAGAGAAGCCATGCCACATTGTTATTTTTACCTTGCCATCCGCGGTTTTTTCCACACCGTCGTTGCTGCCTCCGCAGGCAGACAGGCCAACAGTTGTCAGCATGACTAAAGAAGCCGCTGCTGCGAGTGCTTTGGCGCTTTTCCTGATTTTCATAGGTGTTCCCTTTCTTCTTGGGTTCTCCAAGATTTTTGTTGCTGTGATCTTCATTAATCACGGTTTGGGCGGTTGCTGTTTTAGCCGCTTTGCTTATTGCAACGTTGTAATTATTATTGTACAACATTTTTCAACGTTGTACAAATAGGTGACACGCTTGTCGCAAGGATAGAAAATATCTATGTGTGATTTTGGGTAATAGCGGAGTTGCACATTCCCATCATGTCACAGGTTCTCCGGCAAGCGGTCCGCCATCCGGCGGAAGCACTTCGGTGGACGTAGGCGTCCACAGCGTGTCCGGTTCCGGAACCCCGAAATCCGGACCGTGCTCCGTCCATCTGACCACACCCACACGTGCGTGCCGGTTGGGGTCAAACAGCGGATCGCCCTTGATCTCCGTGTAGTTGCGGCAATGGTAGATCATCAGATCCTCGGTGCCGTCCTCGGATTTGGTGAACGAATTATGCCCCGGACCGTATTGGCCGTTCTCCGCGCAGGTCTTGAACACCGGCACCGGGCTCTTGGTCCAGGAGTTCCTGTCCAGCAGGTCGCTGCCACGCTCGGCGGTCAGCAGTCCCACGGCGTACGGAACGCCGGTGCCGGAGGCGGAATACGTGATGTAGACCTTGTCCTCATGGAATAGGAAGGCCGGGCCTTCGTTGACCAGGAAATCGATGCACTCCCAGTCGTATTCCGGTTTGGTAAGCATGACCGGCTCTCCACCCAAGGTCCACGGATTGACCATTTTGGCGATATACAGGTTGGAATTGCCCTCGATCGCCGGATCCTTTTGCGCCCATACCAGATACTGCACGCCGTCAATGACTTCGGTGGTGGCGTCAAGCGAGAAGGAATCGATCGGCGTGACGATCTGGCCCTTCTCCACCCAGTTGCCGGAGGTCGGGTCGGCATCGGTGTTCTCCAGCACGAACATACGGTGCGTCGGCAACCCGGAGGACTCGAAGTCCGTGGCGGCGCCGGCGAAGTAGATGTACCATGCGCCGTTGACGCGGTGCAGTTCGGGGGCCCAGATGTAGATGCTCGCCGGACCCGATTCGTGCTTGTGCCACACCACCGTCTCCGGAGCCTTCTGCAGATCGTTGATGCTTGACGCGCGACGGATGGCGATATGGTTGTATTCCGGATCGGATGCGGTGAAATAGTATTCGCCATCGACCTTGAGCACCCAAGGATCCGCACGCTGAAGCACGATCGGATTGTTGTAAACAACCATGTTTAGTCCTTCTCAATCCGTTGTACCAATATTTACAACGTTGAATATATCATTCTTACATCGATGTAACAAATTGGCGACACCGCGTGTCCCCCCCCACTGGGCGAAGGGACGTCCATCACACGATCAATGACTTGGCGAGCACACGGGTGGATTGGCGGACCACCAAGGACGAGGCCACCTTACGGAATACCTTCCGGCCGGGCCGTGCCTCCATGGACGGGCTTCGTCCATCAATCCGGTCTTTCAGCAATTTCACCGAAAGGCGTGCGACAGCATCCAATCCCGGGGAAATCGACGTCAAAGCCGGCGAAAGATACTGGGAATCCTCGGAATTGTCGAAACCGATCACCGAAATATCGTCGGGGATGCGATAGCCGTGCATCTGGATGGAATGCATGACGCCGGACGCAAGCATATCGTTCAACGCCATGACGCCATCGGGAACAATGCCGGCATCGAGCATCGCATTCATCGCCTTCACACCATCGATGCGGTGCCACATGCCGGATGGGGCGACCAGCCGTTCATCGAATTCGATTCCTGCCTCTTCCAAAGCCTCCAGATACCCTTGGTAACGCAGCGCGGCGGACCCGATCTTCTCTCCGGGGTGCACGCCGACGACCGCCACACGTTCGCAACCGGTCTGCAGCAGGTACGATGTGGCCCGCTTGGCGCCTTCGATGTTCTCCGTGGCGATGTGGTCCACCTTGTCGGTGAAGATGCGTTCGCCGACAAGCACCAGCGGATAATCCACGTTCAACTGGCCGAGATCATCCTGATCAAGCTCCAGCGGGCTGAAAATCAAGCCATCGACCATGGTATGCTGCGAACCGTGCAGCGCCTCGATCTCGCCGTCGCGGGAATATTGCGTCGGCTCCACGATCACACGCAGGCCAAGTTTCTTCGCCTCTTCGATGACCAATGATGACAGTTGCGCGAAATACGGCATCTGCAGGTCGGGAATCGCCAAACCGATGATGCCGGTCTGCCCTCTGCGCAGATTGCGCGCGGATACATTGAGCGTGTAGCCAAGCTCCTTGATGGCCTTGTTGACCTTGTCCCGTGTGGTCTGCGACACGAATCGGTAATCATTGACCACGTTCGACACGGTTTTGACCGACACTCCGGCGGCTTCGGCGACCTCGCGCATGGTCACGACGTGTTCGCCATTGGCTCCAGCTTGCCTTGGCATTTCCCTCCCATCAGAATTCCGTCCGCCAACAGTCCCATGCACCCTATGGACGAGCGCGACCATCACATGGCGACCACTTGAATTTCCATTGTTACATCAGCATAGTCCGGATCGAGCTCCTCCGTCGCCTGCATATCCAGAACAGGCATGTCTTCGTCCGACCAATGTACCCTGCGCACCTGGGCGTCTCGTCCGCCATAGCGGCCGTTCTCGTATTCGGCGTTATGGAACACGTATATCAGATTGCCGTCTTCGTCATGGGACCACATTCCATGACCGGTGCCGAGCTGCCATTGCTCGTTGTATACCCCCGATTTCTGCAACGGGTAATCAAGCTTCGTCCATACGGACGGATCAGTCAGATTGGCGTCCACGCCAGCCGGGGCGGTGACCAATCCGGTCGTGTAGTCGATGCCGACCAAGGAACCGGAGTAGATCAGATAGATCGTGCCGTCGTGCACGAAGGCGTTGGGCCCTTCCGCGATCATGTTGTCCCACGCGAATTCGGGAACGATGATCTGCTGGGGCTCATCGAGAAGCCTCGCGGGACGCGCGGGGTCGAACCGTGCGATCCAGACGCTGCCGACCTGTTGCCACACGTAGTACCAATGGCCGGAATCGGTGATGACGGTCATATCGAGGGAGATACGCTGAATCGGATTCAGTACGGTGCCGTCCGCGCGAAGAATCGGTTCGGGAACCGTCCAGTTTTCCGGCAGTCGCGGATCGCGATCCTTGCCGTCGGGACATTTCTTGAGCTGCATGATATGGCAGCTGCCCGTCCACATATCCGGTTTCCCGGCGCGGTCGTTCGGCGTGCCGTCGGGATTGGTGCGTTCGCCATTGAAGCAGGGCATGAACAGAATCGACAATCTGCCATCGATCACATGCAGTTCCGGCGCCCAAAAGCATCCTGTCATACGGCGCCCTTCGGAATTGAGGTCACCGCATTCCAGCAGGTCGATCTCCCGCGCGCGACCGCCGAATTCGTCGGCAAGGGCCTTGATGGAACCGGCCACGCGCAGCGGCATGTGCGTTTTCCCTCCATTGGGGTCGACGCAGTTGCCGTCGGTATCGTCTGTGGCGATGAACATGAACATCGGCTCGCCATTGAAGTTCCATGCGAAAATCGACGGATCGGCGCGCTCCACGGCGAATGGTACCGGATAGATCGTCTGCCGAACACGGCCTTCGATGGTTCGGGTCTGTCCGGCATGTAATGTGCCTTCAGCGGCCTCCTTCGCGACTTTTTCGATCTGGCTTGGATTCCAGTCGACGGCCCGCATGGCGCGTGATCCATCATCATATGCGAGTTCGGCGCGAGTGGACGCCAATTTCATGACGGCCGCCCGCGCCGCGCTCCCACGCAGATCGGCGCATACGCGTTGCGGAGCCACCGTCGCACCAACGTTGCATATGCGTCCGAACCGTTCATGCAACCGTCCGGCCTCCGCGTCCGAAATCTCGATCACGTTCCCGGCGACGGCGTTGGGGATATCGCATTCGAAAGGCATCCGCCGTTCCACGGGCACCGGAGCTTCCAGCGGTTCCAAGGGGTCGTCCGATTCCGCCGCGCTCATGATATCCATGGTTTTGGCGCCGCGCATCGTTCCCTCGTCATCGAGCCAGATGACCAGATACTCTCCGGAACTTCGGTTGAATGCCACGGAAGGATGACTGACGCCGTGGTCCGTAGGCAACCGCACCATTCCCAATTGAGAGAACGAGGTCAGATCGTGACTGACAGCCAGCAGAAAAGACGATCGCTCGGACCCGTCCGGAGCGCCTTCACGACCGGTGCGGGTGGCCGCTATCGCGAACCTGCCGTCGCGCAATCTGAACAGAAACGGATCTTTCAACGTTTTGAGCGTGAGATCGACCCCGGGCATGACGGCATCATGGGCCACCGCATCGCTGACGCCGACGGATGCCGATTCGTCACATGACACACTGGAAAAACGCGCCGCTGCCGTGCATGCTCGACGCGCTTTTTCCGGTACTTGGGAGAGGGGCACCGCGGCCGCGAAAAAAATGCCGTAATTCTCGTTCAGCGGTTCCCATGATCCCGATTCATTTCTGATGGCGAGATGCATGCTGTACGCGATGTCTTCGTTGTTCGCCTCTTCGCGACTCGTGGCCTCACGCGTGTAGCACAGCAGTTCCTTGAAACCCGACACAGACGCTCCTTCGCTTCAACAAATTTTTACAACGATGTATACTATACGAAAAATTACATCGTTGTACAAATTGCTATGGAAGGGACGCCATGGGGATTCGAAGATTCTGTAGGCAGATAATCGCAGGAGTGCTTTCTGCCGTTATGCTTGTTGGAACGGCTTCAGGATGTGCGCAAGCATCATCGAAGTCTTCTCAGGGGAACGTCGCATCAACAAGTTCGAATAAATCAATCCAACGAGGCGAATCTCATGACCCGTCTATAGTCAAGGCGAATGGCAAATATTACATTTTTGGATCGCACCGTGCTTGGCTAAAAAGCGATGATCTTATCAATTGGAAGCCTTTTACCAATAATTTAAGCACGCAATATGAAAAAATATTTCATAATATTTGGGTCGCTTGGTCCAAGCAGTCTTCCAACCCCGATGTTAAGGGCAATATGTGGGCCCCTGATGTGGTTTGGAACAAAGCGATGGGCAAATGGTGCATGTATATGTCCATTAATGGGGCGAATTATCGGTCTGTAATTGTGCTGCTCACCGCAGATGATATTGAGGGTGATTGGACGTACGTTGGTCCAGTTGTGTATTCCGGTTTTGAACGTGTGAATGTGGAGAAAACGGATGTGCCCAAAGTGCTTGGGGCAAATGCGGATTTGACCCGTTACGCATCGCAAAACGATACAGGCATCAATGCAATTGACCCATGTGTGAAAACCGATGATGACGGCAATATGTGGATGACATTTGGTTCATGGTTCGGTGGCATGTGGATGCTTAGACTTGACCCGGCAACGGGATTGCGTGATTATCACGCTACATATGCGACTGAATCCAATAAATCTGATGCATATTATGGAATTAAACTCGGCGGCGGCTTTGGCAATTCGGGAGAAGGCTCATATTTATTGCATACCAATGGCTATTGGTACCTTTTTGCTTCATATGGGGCACTGCAACAGACAGGCGGCTACCAAATTCGTATGTTCCGTTCTGAAAAAATCACGGGCCCCTATGTGGATGAGAACGGGAATTCAGCTATTTCTACGAGAGCCATTGGAAACAATTGGCAAAGCGATATTGGAATTCGCCTTATGAGCTCTATTCAATGGAGCGGTAACGATAATGCAAATATTGAGGTTTCACAGGGGCATAATTCCGCGCTGGTCAACGATGACGGTACCGTGTATCTCGTGTACCATACACGATTCTCGGGAACCGGAGAAAAACATGAGGTACGTGTCCATGAGTTGTTGCCGACCAGTAATGGTTGGCTTGTGGCCGCGCCATATGAATACACCGGCGTCAAAGCCAATGCTGGCGGCTATAAGCGTTCGGCCATAATCGGTGATTATGAATTCGTCGTTCACGAAAAGGGAACGTATTTCAAAGGTCCGAAAAAGGTCAGTGATAAGAACAGCACCGATTATCGAGGTGTGAATAAGCCGGTCAATATCACGTTCGATTCGGATGGCACGGTTACTGGTTCGCTCACGGGTACATGGAAGATGGCAAAAAACACGAACAAGCTAACCATGATTGTTGAAAAAGATGGTAAAAAAATCACCTATACCGGTGATTTTGACAAGCTTCCTCGTGATAAAGACGGGAAAAACGTCATGACATTCAGTGTACTTGGCGATAACGTATGCGCTTGGGGGTCGAAGAAATGACTTCATCTTCGATTGAGCATGATCTCTCATCTGGACGTGTGGCAGTGCACGACCCTGCAATCGCGCAGGAACATGGTGTGTATTATCTATTTGGCACTCATCGCCGTTGTGCACGTAGTACTGATATGGTGCACTGGGAGCGTTTTGAGAACAATCTGAGCCGTGATCCGTATGCTTTGCTGGGCGATATATGGCGTGAATGGCCGAAACAGGAGACCAATCCTGATTTGCTTGAAAACACGTGGGCGCCGGATGTGATTTGGAATGGAACCATGGGCAAATGGTGCATGTATTTATCCATAAACGGCGATCATTTCCAATCGGTGATTGTTCTGTTGACTGCGCCCCATCTTGATGGCGATTGGACATATGTGGGACCGGTGGTGTATTCCGGTTTTGATGCTAAAAACCTTTGGCGCACAGATGTGCCAAAAGTTCTTGAGCTAAAATCCATTGAAAATAACGACAGTTATGGCTATGATCTTTCGCGTTATTTTTCGTTAAAAGATACGCGCATTAATGCCATTGATGCATCTCCGGTGTTATGTGAGCATGGCGAAATGTGGATGGGCTTTGGCTCATGGTTCGGTGGCATCTGGATGCTCAAACTAGATCCAAGGACTGGATTACGCGATTATTCGGTACGATATCCACTGGTTAAGAATTCATCCGATCCATATTATGGTGTCAAAATAGCTGGAGGATATTGGAATTCCGGAGAAGGATCATATTTTATTCGGTCAAATGGCTGGTGGTACTTATTTGTGTCATACGGTTGGTTGGGCCGAACAGGAGGGTATCAAATTCGGCTGTTCCGGTCGAAATCTCTATTAGGGCCATATTCTGATCAGAATGGGAATTCCGCGGTTTCTTTTGGTGAAATTCCCAACAATCAGACGCACGGTACGGGCATTCGAATCATGTCCTCAGTGCGATGGCATGGAGGCCCCGCGGATGTTGCTGATATTGAGGTTTCGCAAGGGCATAATTCCGTGATACGGCGTGCGAGTGATGGCCGTTTGTTCATTGTTTATCATACGCGTTTTGCGGATCGTGCGTTCGGAAAGTATTCGGATGATGAAGATTACGAATCGCATGTTCGAGAACTATTGCCGACATCGAATGGATGGCTGGTCGTTGCCCCATATGAATATCGGGGAGATGCCGCGGTGCCGTTGGCAAACATTGATGAAGTGGGTGGTGACTATGAAATTGTGATGCATGATCCGCATGCGTTCTTCAATGGCAAATATGATGGACATGGCATGCATATTGGCGTCAACCGTGCCCAAAAATGTACATTTCATAGAGACGGACGAATTACTCGCGGCGAGGCTGTGGATTTCTTCGATACTCCAGTTGCAGATTTTCCAAGGTCAACTGACGGCCCGGTAGCATGTGGTTCTTGGCGGTTGCAGGAGCGTGCTGCCGGTATGCCGAATTGTTGTATCAGTGATATGGAAATCATATTGGATGATGTGACTTATGTTGGTGTTTTCGCCGTCCTTCCGAGGGAGATAGATGGCAAACTTGTTGTGACGTTTAGTGCCATCGGCAACAACATATGCATTTGGGGGTCGCAAATCTAAAGCAAGTGTTTGGGCGTCTTCATA
>ERZ808246.2612-NODE-2612-length-11101-cov-2.897429_pt1 | contig 11101 bp, 3 predicted proteins | sample MGYA00521083_ERZ808246 | MGnify/ENA primary metagenome ERZ808246 (study PRJEB31516, sample SAMN03275577) | gut metagenome | biome: mammalia-associated habitat; material: feces | host: Papio cynocephalus | place: Kenya | collected 2012-07-07 ...
TGTCAAGGTGAGTCTCGGGTTTGGTGATGTCCTCAAAGGCGAATACCTTCACAAAGAGTTCATCACGCTCCGCAGCGCCGTATGACGAGATGTCAAAGGCGATGTCCGCCTCTTTGTAATCGTCCGCCGTCATGCTCACCGTGGCTGCCGCCGCGGAGAGAACGGTGTCGTCCTCGCCGTCCGCCTTTTTGCAGAGCGCCGCGACCGCCGTCGGCGACATGCTTTTCGCCGATTCCGCCGTGACGAAAGGCACGGTTATCTTAAGTTCACTCTCGGTGCGTTTCGCCGCAGGCTCAAGCATCTCCAGGGCTTTTTCGCCCGTGAGGGAGAGTTTTTTCTCCAATACTTCAAGTTCGGTCACAGCCGCGCTTATGTCGTCCGCCGTTGCGGATTTGTCCGTAAGTATTGCCGATTGCTTTTCTATTGCGGCAAGTGCTTTTTCGTTAGCCGCGCTGTTGTATGCGCCGCTTGCGGCGTTTGCCTCGCGCAGAGTGTCAAAAAGGCGCAGTTTCTCTGCCAATTGACCTTTGGTGACCGGGGTCTCGCCGTCGTGCGCATAGTATTTTGTCACGCTGAGGTTGTCGGCATAGAATCCGTACTCCATCTGCTGACCGTTGTCGGCGTCCTTCACATTGGACACCCTCATGCGCACGGTGTCGTAACCCGTGCCCTCCACGGCAAGCGGATAAAGCGAGCCGCCCTCGGCATCCGCCAAAACTCCGTTTATATATATGCCCGTTATATATGCCGACTTTGCGCCGTTTGCATCCGTCACGCGCATAACTATCCTCAGGCTCTGCATGACAGACGGGTCTATGCCCGATTTAAGCAGAGTTGTCACGGTGTTGCCGCCGACCTTGTGATTGATGTTTATATTAATGCCCTTTACCACGTATATGTCCGCCAAAACTGCGGCAGTGTGCGAATCCATCAGCTGAAAATAATATCCCTTGGAATATGCCGACAGATTGAATGTAGAGAAATCCACAGTCGTCTCAACATAGCAGTCGGGGTTTTCGTTATTGAAATCCACCGCACTGTCCGCAAAGGCAAACTCGGCATACTGACCCTTGTTGACCGCGGTGTCGTCCGCCGTGAAACGGAATGCCGTGCCGCAGTACGGTTTGGAATCGAAAGCCGCGGTCTCCACAGTGCCGACAGTCGGCACCACGGCAAAGTCGCCGTCCGTGCCGTCATCGAACCCCTCAAAGAGTGAGAAAGGCGAATCCTCCCTCGGCGGCAGTTTGCCGCATTCGTCCATGGCGGTTTGCAGATTTTCGAGCGCCGCGTCTATGTCCGCCTGGGCGGCAGTGATGTTCCTGTGAGCCGCCGCAGCGTCGGTTATCGCAGTGTTGAGTGCGTCGAGTTGTTCCTCAGTCGCAGTCTCGGGCGGATTTGCCGCGAGAGCAACGCCCTCGCCGATCTTGGCGCGCAGTGCCGCCCTGTCCGCGATCGGCGAAGCGCCGTCCTCGGACCGGTAGGTAACTATCGACACATTGTCAAACTGCATCACACTGTCGGAATCGCTCGTCCTGCCGAAACCGAACTGAATGTATTTAATGTCCTTTTGGTTTGTGAACGCTATGTCACTGACCGCGTCGGACAGAACTCCGTCAAACCACGCCTTGGTTATCATTTTGCTGCCGAGGTTCAGCTGTATGCGGATGTTGTGCATACCCTTTGCGCCCGTGGCAACCGTCCTGCCGCCCACTGCGGCAGTGCCGTTTTTGTCTATGGTGGCGTTGATTACGATGTTGGCGTTTTTGCCGTCACGCAGCCACATGTTGCCCGTGCGCGTCTTGCTGTTGTTGCTCATGTCGTAGCTTATCTCCGCATAGTCACTGTCCGTCTTATCGGAAAGCGTTATGGGGTTGTTAAGCTTAAAGCACAACTCATTTCTCTGACCGTTCGGCTGAGAGAACTGAAAAACCTTTCCGTAGAGCGGACTTGAGTTCTCGGGGAACGACACACTGCCGTTTGAGCCGCTTGACAGGTCGTTGACCGTTTCGAGCGTGACCGTGGAGTACGAGTCGTCGGACGAAAAATCCTCATCCGCCACAACGGTTATGCCGTCGGCAAACACCGCCGCACCGCCGAAAGATGTCAGCACAAACACGGCGCAGACAAGCAATGACAATGCTTTCTTACCGAATTTCTTCAATTTACTCACTGCCTTTCATTATCATATCGTAATATTCGCAGCACGCAATGACAAAAGCACCCATTCCGTGCAAATCGTTTTCCACAACGGGGCGGTGAATGTAGAAATCATAGTCACCCACGCCCGTGCCTATGCAGATGTTCGGCACGGTGATGCCGCCCTCTCCGTCCGCGGATATGACGGAGATGACCCCCTCAAAGCCGCGCCGCGCAATGTCGGCATATTCTTCACCCAGATATCCGCGTGCCGCCGCCGAGGCGATGCCGGCAACAAAGAGCGACGAACACGAAGTCTCGAGCCAGTTGCCCTCGCCGTCGGGTTTGTCCGTCACCTGATACCAAAGACCCGTTTTTTCGTCCTGATATCTTGCGATTGCCGCCGCATAGGTGCGGATGATATCAATCATCTCGCCGCGGTGTGCATAGTCGCTCGGGAAATAATCGAGCACCGTCACCATGGCGACTATGTACCAGCCGAGCGCCCTGCCCCAGCATTCGGGCGAACACCCGGTTATCGGGTCTGCCCACGATTCGGCGCGGCTCTCATCCCACGCGTGATAGAGCAGATCGGTCTCACTGTTGCGGTTGTTGTCCCACATAATTTTTGCCTGGGTGTACACCTCGTCAAAACAGCGCTCCTCGCCGAAACGCGCTCCGTACATGGCAAGGAAAGGACCTGCCATATACAAGCCGTCCAGCCACATCTGGTTGGGGTGCTCATATTTATGCCAAAAGCCGCCGTGTTGATTTTTGGGCCAGTTTTTCAGATGACCGTAGATTGTGTGTAGCGGTTTTTCATATCGTTTGTCACCCGTTTCGTCGAGCAGCCGATAGAGCAATATGCCCGGCTGCAAGTCGTCGAGCCGTTCTTTCACATAGTTGGTTATTTCGCCGTCGGGCGATATGATGCCGTCCACCCATGATTTAATGTAGTCGGCATATTTTCTCTCGCCCGTGTGGGCGAGGGTTTTCTCCATGCCGGAGAGGAACACGCCCTGATGATAGTGAAAAAGACCTGCCGGCGGAAGGGTGTCCGCCGAGAATTTTTTCATCAGAGTGTCGCATCCCATTCGGGCATAATCTATCGGAGATAGTGTGTTTTCCATGTAGTTTGTCTCCTTTCGTTTTCGCGAATTACCTCGCTCCCATGTCTGCGCCGTACACTTCATTAAAATTGTCCAGATACACCGCCGCACCCTTGCCCGGGCTGCCGTCTGCCAGGCGGAAATCTCCGTCTGCGCGTGACACATAAACCGGGCGTTTGTCAAATATGCCGTGCCCCTCGCCAAAGCTTACATTGCGCTTGCCGAAGATGAGGTCATAGTCAAAATCATCCCGTGAATTTGTCTCTTTGTTGCTCAGCGCGTGGAAACTCTCGGACACGCAGATGTTGTTACGCGTGAACGCATGATATTCCGCCGAATTGCCGTAACCGACATTGCGCATGCCGTGACCGATGTTGTCAAAGGTGTTGCCGATGACATAGGTGTAGCCAAATTTGCCGCTGCCGCCGTCACCGCCTGCCTTTACCGCACTGCCTGCCGTTATGCCGTCGTAGTGCAGATCATATATCACATTGCCGAAGATGTATGACGGGCCTGCCATGTTTGGCGCAATGCTCACACCGCACAGAAAATCCGTCACCGTGTTGTCATAGAACCGCACATTCATCTGACTGCCGTCAAGTTCCGCACCGTCGTCCGCTCCGCCCGAGAGCAGATTACCGCAGATGTCGGAATCCGCATTCGGTCCGCCGCCGAGCATGCCGTTGGGTCCGCCCTCTATGGCGTCGTTGAACAGCCGTCCGTCGCCGATGATTCGGTTGTTCCTGATGACAACGCTCTCGTTCATCATGTAGTAGATGCCCACGGGTCCGCAGGGGTGCACCGTGCGCCATGTTGCGCCGTTCCAGCGGTTAGATGTGCCGCGCGGCGCGTGGATGTAACAGTCCTCCACCGTGACGAACCCGGCGTGACGGATGTCGACCGCCGCGTCGTCATTGGGTGTCTCGCCGCCGAGTTTGTATGTGCCGGACTCCCTGTCGAGCACACCTTTTCTGCCCCAGGCGGATATCTCACAGTTGCTGATGCGTATGTTGTCGCAGTTCTGCATAACTTTAATGCCGATTTTGTCGCCGCCCGTCACATTGAATCCGTCCAGTATGAGATAATCGCAGTCGTTTATCACAACCGCCTCGTTCACACCTACGGGAGTGTTTATCGCCGTGCCGTCGTTCTTTATGCATATCCATGCATTCTCGCTGCCGTGATAACCCGAGATTGTGAGCGAACCGCCGGAGTATATGTCGCTCAAATTCACCGTGCGTGCTACTGTCGGTTCGTCCGCCTTTGTCGTCACTTTGGCTGTAGCCTCATTGACGGTCGCGCCGTTTGTCATCCCGACCGCCTTTACTTCATATTCACAGCCGTCGTCCAGATTGACTATGCTGCCGCGGAATTGACCGCCTGTCACATACTCGTCCTTGTAGGGTGCGAGCGCCTTGTGCCAGTCGCTCTCGCCCGATTTGCGGTAGTAAACCTCGCAGTCGGACGCGCCGCTTGCATAGTAGTAGCTGATGTTTTCATAAGTGGCGGTCAGGCTGAGCCCCGAGCCGCGGCTTACAAATTCATCATAACTCTTGCTTGTGAAAGACGGTGTTTTCGCCGCCTTTTGGGTTGCGTATTCCTTGGTTGTGCCGCCTTTTGTAACGGCTATTTTGATGTCATAATATCTGTTTGGAGTGCTCGCCGAAAATCCGCCGCTGAACTTGCCGTCCGTATACACGGGCGCGGCGCATTTGTGATAATATGCGCCCTCGTCAAGCGATGAATAGCCGTTCAGACGGTAGTACACCTGCACATCGCTGTCCGCATCTATCCCCGAGAGGGTGTAACTTACGCCGTAGGGCGAAGTGCTCACGGAGAGCATGCCGCTCGGGATTGCCAAATAGCTGCCGGATGACGGAGTGCAAGTGATGTTCACGCCGAAAGAGAACAGACCGCTTGCGGCATCGGTGCCGACCTGTGCGCCGAAAGATAAGCGAAGCACCTCGGACGGAATCATGAGGAAATATCCATCGTTGAGGTATGCCGCCGCACCGAGGGTGACGGATGAACCATTCACCACTGCCGCCGTGCTGCCGGGGGTGACGGTGAAATACTTGCCGTCACTCCGGCGCGCGGTGTAAGCGCCGCTGCTCTCTTGCTCCAACCCCATGCCGAGTGCGGAGAGCACGCTCTTTGCGTCGAGCATGATGTCCGCATCGGTTGGGTTTGGCGCAATGCTGCAGTTTATCTGCGTTCCGTTAACGCTCACACTCCCTGTGTAAAAAAATCTTTTGTCTCCGCATAGGGCACCATGCCCGAAATACTGTTCCAACTCATGATTTTGCCCGATACGCCGCTTAAATCGCTCGGCAAAGTGATGTTACACGGAATTGTATATGTTCCTGCCGCCTTGTCGGCAAGATTATCCGATATAGCCACGCCGATGAGTTTGTCGGCAGTTGACTCCGCATCGGTGTTGTACACTGCCAAAACTGCGGTGAAGTCTATGTTCATGTCACTTTTCTTTTCAACGGTGAATCCCGTCACCTTGCCGCCGGCAACCGGGGTTGAACTTGCGTTGCCGCTCGCGGCGGCAAATGTTGCACCCGTTATTTCGTAGTAACTGCTTATGCTCATGCCTGTGTTGATAGCCGCGGCGATTACCGCAGATGCGGCAGCCTTGTTTTCGCTCTCGCTTGCACCGATGTTCTCCAGAACCGCCTCGGCATTTGCGATTGCGGATTTGAGCGCGGCAAGCTTGTCGGCATCAACCACGGTGGCGTTCTCGATTTGTTCATATCCTTGGCGAATTGCATTTCGCAGTGTCATTTTGTCGGGAAGTGCAGAACCCGTTGATGACTTGTAAGTTGCGACAATCAGGTTGTCGAATCTGAATTTAAGTGTTTTAGTTTTGGAAACATATGCTCTTACTTTTGCCACGGTAGAAATGCTGTTACCAAGTGCAATAGGATATGTCATTCCGTTAATTTCAAGCAGAGTTCCGTTTATATATATTGCTTTTATTTCTTTGCCGGCATTGTTAATTTGAACTCTCACATTGTTGATTGCAGCATTATTTACATAACCTTGTTCAGACGAAAAATTCACTGTGCCTGCTGCCAAAGACACCGTACCATATTTATCAAATCCAAGTTGCAAGCCAATCGTGCCCGAACTGTCTACCAAGCATGAATTTACTGTCGAACCGCTGCCGCCGCTTGTTGACTCTCCTTTGATATCATAAGATATTTCAGTGTATTTATCATCGCCGAGTTTTATAGGGTTATCAAAAGCAAACCACAAATTTGTATATGTACGACTTGTATTAGGCGTAAATTCAAGCATATTTTTGCAAATCTGATCTGAATCCGTTACAATAGCGAGTGTACCGTTCTCTGTATTTTCAATGGTCATACCATCATCATAAGTCTCATCATCAAACTTCTCATAAACCGAGCAAACCGGCATATTTTCAAACGCCTCAAGTTCATCTATAGCCGCGGTCACCTGTGCGCTTGTTGCGCTCGGGTTGTGTGCGATGCTTACGGCGTTTGCAAGAGCGGTGTTAAAGTTTGCAAGTGTCGTGCCGCTGAGACTGTCCGCCAAGGGATATATTGAAGTAATTTTTGCACGGAGTGCGGTCTTGTCAGCAACAGGTGATGTGCCGTCGGCGGATTGATAGGTTATAAGTGAAAGGTTGTCAACAAGCATTACTGCTTTTGATGTTGCCTTGCCGAAGCCTACACGAACACAGCCGATATCGCTTGCCGTAAAGGTTATGGGATATGTGTATCCAAGCTTTACGCCATCTGCCCAAACTCCTGTTATCTGCTTGTTGCCAAGATTCATCTGTATGCGTATATGTCTGAGTGTTTCGGATGTTCCTAAAGCCAATGACCCTTTATTAGTGTTTATAATACCATTATCATTTTTGTCTATTCCAAACTGTGCCGCCGTTGCCGAACCATTTGAATCCATAAGCAACACATTCGTTGTCAATCCGGCTGCTTTTGCCCCGTCGCCGCGCATATCAAAACTAAACTCGGCATAGTCGTTTTCTGTCTTGTTTGAAAGTACAATTCTATTGTTGAGATCAAAGTACATTTCGTTTCTTACAGCCAACTGTTCAAATCGAAACATTTTTCCGTAAAGCGGATTTTCATTTTCGGGAAATGTCACATTTCCGTTTGCGGCATCAGAAAGGTCTGCATTTGGCAATGTTCGAAATGAGGTTGTCGAATAATTATCCTCATTTGAAAAATCCTCGCTGACAACGGTGGTTATGCCGTCGGCAAACACCGCAGCGGTGCCGAAAGAGGTTAATATAAACACGGTGCAGATTAACAATGATGTTATTTTCTTACCGAATTTGTTCATGGTTTTTACTCCTTTTATGATTTATTTGTTAGCCGTTTGTAAAATTACTAAAATGCACATTATAAGCGCATCTCAATAGCATAAACAGTTTTATTTTTCTCCACCTCATGAATCCCACCACCGCTAACGCGGTCCCCCTCCCTTTGGCAAGGGAGGCTTTCTCCATCAGCACAAACTATCGCCCGAGCGAAAGGCTCCCTTGCTAAAGGGAGCTGTCACCGTAGGTGACTGAGGGATTCAAAAAAATGCAAAAAGTTATCCACGATTTTCAGTTCGTAATTATACAATCGCCTATGATTTATTTATTTTTGCGGAACGGTCACGGACCGTTCCCTACCGCCTTTAAGTCAGGTTTTTCGGAAATGGAAAACCTACCCGAGACAGTGCTTCCGCTCACCTTGTCGCATACACGGTAATCGGAATTGAATATCCGTTGTCCAGTCGGAACAGCACCATGCCGTTGCCGTCCGCATACTCGCAGTTGTCAAGGTTCGCCTTTATCGTCACGGTGATGTCGCCGTTCTTTCTCGTAGTGCCCTCGGTGGGTGTGAGAATCTCCAGCCAGCCGTAGTCTGTGTTTTTCACCACGGAATAACCGATGTCCTCCACATCGCCTATGTGCACCGTAAAGCTGCGCTCCTCGCCGTGCTTTATCTGCGCAAAGTAAGTGTCCGCCCACATGTCAACCGGGCGGTAGGGCATCGCTCTCCTGTCCGAGCCGCGCTCGAACGCGCCGATGTCCGTCTTGCCGTCGGTCACATAGCCGTCGCTGAAATTCGGCAGATTCTCCCCGGCGTCAACCCCAAGGCTGTCTGCCGTGAGACGGAAATCTCCGTTTGCCATGTCCTCATAGGTCGGCTCGCCGACTATCATGTGCAGTTCGTCCTTGCCGTTGTTCTTTTGCAGATCCACCACACCGTTGCACAAGTCGTAATCGTTGCTGTCGCGCTCGTTTGCAAAATAGCTGCGCAGCGAATAGTTGCCCGGCGTGCGCGTTATGGCAATGTTGTTGCGCGACACACTGTGATACTCGCTCGAACCGCCGTAGTTGCCGTTCTTGAGCACATGAGACACCACATCGAATGTGTTGTTGAAGATGTATATAATGCCGTTGTAGCCGTCCGGCGAGAGTCCTCCCATCTTCATGGACTGTCCCCACTGCTCGTCAATCTCGGTGCCGCTGTTGGTGAGCACATTGCGGAAGAAATAACTCGGTCCCATGCTCGACGGTGCTGTGCTGAATCCGCACAGGCTCTGTTCGCCGCGGTTCTCGTATACACGCACATTCATCTGACCGCCGTCCGTCTCCAGTATGTCGTCCTGGCTGTAGATGAGCATATTGCCGTAAATGTCGGAATCTCTGCCGACGGACGCCCACTTGATTGCGCCGTTGTTCGCGCCCTCTATCATGTCGTTGTAGCGGTGCCTGTCACTGCCGATAAAATCGTTGTAGCGCACCACGGTGCCGGAATCCGCCGCTATTCGCAGTGCGTCAGTGCCGCAGGGGTGCACCATCTCGCCGTTCTGTTTTGTCCACTGATTGGTGCGCGCGTCCGGGTCGTGGATATAGCACCGCTCGATGACGATGTTCTTGGTGCCCTTGATGTTTATGCCGCTGCGGTAGTTGGGGAAATATCCGTTGATGTAGTACATACCCATTTCCACATCGTACACACCGTCTCCCGGTCCCCAGCCTGACAGATCGCAGTTGATTACACGCACATTCTCCGAGCCGTTTGATATATTCATGCAATACTCTCCGCCGCCCGTCACCTTGACATTCTCAAAGATGAGGTAGCGGCAGTTGGATATATACACCGCCTCAAGCATGCTCTTGTCAGCATCTATCACTGCGCCCCCGCCGTCAATCTTTATCCAGCCGTCCGCCGTGCCCTGTATGTCGAGCAAGGCAAGCTGACCGCTGCCGTCATATATATCCGAGAGGGGAATCGTCTTTGCAATCGGCACATCGCTCGTCCATGTGGTCACCTTTGCACTGCGCGTCTTTAGCGCATTGCCGTCGGAGTCGAGCACACTCGCCGTCACTTCGTACTCCGTGCCCTCGTCCACTTTTACTATACTGCCGCGGAACTGTTTCAGCTTTTCGTCGTTCATAGGTTCATATGCTTTGCGCCACTGCGCATCGCCCACGCGGCGAAACTTAATGTCACAGCTTGCCGCCTCGGGCACGGTGTCGTAGTCTATGTAGCAGCCGATGTTATTAAATGTAGGTTCCAGATACAAACCGCCGTTTGTCTCCACCTTGTATTCCTCGGTAGTCTGGGGGAAATATGCGTTTTTCACCGTCGCCGCGTCATAGGCTATGAACACATCCTCGCTGTCGTTCTCGGTAATCGACACCTTGACATCGAATGTGCCCTTGTTGTACAGTTCGCCGCGGCGTGTGTAGAAAGCGCCGTCCTTCCAGTAAGGCTTGGGGCACTCCACCCAGCCCTCGCGCGACCATGCAAAGCCGTTCCACTGACTGGTGAATTTGTAATCATAGCTGCCTGCCGACAGCAGATACATGTTGTCAAAATTCTGCTTATTCTGTGCGTTGACATCGCTCTCGCTGCAGCGCACCCACACACGGATTTTCGCATTCGGGTTGTCGTGAGGGATTTTCAGATCGATGTCCTCTATGAAGTTCTCGAGCACTACCACCTCTCCGTCCTCGGCTTTGCGCGCCGTATCGGGGTGGTTGTCAAAAATGTAGAGTCCGTTTGTGAGCGCATCGTACTCCCAGTCAAGACCGAATGCCGCTGCCGCAAGGCTCACGGGAATCATATATTCGCCGTTGGGCGCATACGAGATTCCGTGGGGCGCCGCGGTGCGCCGTCCGTTCACCACCGCACTGCCGTCAGAATATACCTTGACATAACTTCTGTCGCGAGTGATGAGCCGGTAGTCATCTCCGCTGTCCAGCCGTGCATCAAGCATCATCGCAATGTTAGTCACCGGCACGGCTATGTCGTCATCGTACACCACAAAATCCGCATCGGATCTTCCGCGCACGCCGTTGAGCCATATCTTCGACTTGGCAAGCGCCGTGTTGTGACCCTCTATGCCCTTTTCGTCGGGATTCTCGGGCATGCCGGGCACTGCTCCTTTTCCCGTGGGCGAGAATGACATCTGCGATGTGATGATTATGCAGTCTATTCTCTGCTGAGCCTGTCTGTATTTGATGTCCAGGCTGTGCCAGCCGGTATCGAGACTCCTTATGCCTGCGCTTGTCCATTTCCATCCGCCCACATTACCGTCGTCTATCCGATAATAGTTGTCATCGTCCACCCCTATCCATGTGGACTTTCTGTTGGCGTTCGGAGTGAGGTATCTCACCCATATGCGGTAGTTGTTTTTTGTCGTCACATTAAACTTGAACCGAGTGCCGATTGCCTCTGTTGATTTCGGGTCGGTCAGCGTGCCGGAATCGGCATACCAGTATGCGCCGCCCGATGCCGCCGCATCCTCGCCGCGCTTGGAACTTTTGTGACCGAAAGTGCCATCCTCCGCCTCCA
>ERZ808246.2615-NODE-2615-length-11093-cov-2.710092_pt1 | contig 11093 bp, 9 predicted proteins | sample MGYA00521083_ERZ808246 | MGnify/ENA primary metagenome ERZ808246 (study PRJEB31516, sample SAMN03275577) | gut metagenome | biome: mammalia-associated habitat; material: feces | host: Papio cynocephalus | place: Kenya | collected 2012-07-07 ...
ATTTAAAATCTAATACCATATCAAATAATATTTTAAATTTCTCTACAATTGACAAATAAGACATCATTTTCACCCCCTTCTCTAAATTTTATTCAACACTAGTTAAATATGCAATATATATTGTTTGATGATAATTATCATCTTTTGTACAAGTAATAAGTGTAAGCGTAGTATTATTCTTATTTCTAAGAATTCTAACTCTACCAGTCTTCTTCTCATTATATATCTTATCAATTTTATATATGTACTTTTTATTATTATAATGAATAACAATATTATCATTAACTTCTAACATATATAAATTAGCAAAATAACTATTATTATAATTACCAGAATGTCCCGCTATAATAAGATTACCACCTTCAGTATCAGGATAATTAGATTCTGGTAAAACATATAAATTAAATTTAACATTATTAAGATTAGAATCTTTATTATAAAAACCTTTATATAAATTAATCTTACTAATATCAATAATACCTAAATACTCTTCATAAGTATAATTAGTATTCTCCTCTTTATTCTCTTCTACATTATTCATATTTTCATCTTGATTATTAAGATTATCATCCATATTCATTGAAGATAATGCCAAATTCATTTCACTAAATACAACATCCCTTTTATCTTTAATATAATCAGAAAGCAAAACGAGAGTTCCACATATAACTAGTATTACTCCCGCTGCTATTTGATATTTTAAATTAATTTTCTTCATTCTTTTTATAATTTCTGTATACTATTACAGAACCAAGTCCTATAATAAGTAATCCAATTAAAGATGTTGTAATAGTCTTAAATGTTCCTGTACTAGGTACTTCAATAGTTTCAGGAGTATTATACATAATAACCTTACCATCAACAGTACCATCTTCTTTAACTACAAATGTAACAGTCTCTTTAGATAACTCATATCCATCTGGAGCAATTACTTCAGTTAAAGTATATTTACCAGGAGCAAGACCTTCAATAACATGTGATTCATTAGTAGATACCCAAGCTTCAATTAAGTTACCTTTTTCATCTCTAAGTTCAAGATGAGCACCCGCTAACTCTTCACCAGTAGTAGAGTCAACCTTACTAATAACAACAACAGGTTTATCTTTAGGAGTATTTTCCATTTTAACTTTAGTTACACTACCATCACTCTTAACAGTAAAAGTAATAGTCTCATCACTAAGAATATATCCATCTGGAGCAATAGTCTCAGTTAAAGTATATTTACCAGGAGTTAAATTCTTAATAACATGAACTTCATTAGTACTAGTCCATTCATCAACAACTTTACCACTTGCATCTTTAACAACAAGATGAGCACCAGGTAACTCTTCACCAGTAGTTACATCAACTTTACTAATTTCAACAATAGTAACAACATTAAGTTTAACAGTAGTACTATCACTTACATTAGAATTTTCTGGATATAAAGCACCAGTATTTTGAACATTAGAACGAGTAGATGTATAAGCATAAGCCTTATTAATAGTTCCTTTAGCAGAAACATTAACTTTAAACTCATTAGATAAATTCTTAACACTACTTACTGGAACCTTAACTAAGAAAGATTCATTAGTAGCAAAAGTAGTTTTAGCATTTCCCTTTGTATCAGTAACAATAGTACCCTCTGGTGCATTACTTAAACTAACAGTATAATTACCAACAGTACCAGTAGTTTTAACACTCATACTAGAACTTACATAATATTTACCATCACTTGATAAAGTTAAATTACTATTACTATTATTAATTTTAATAGAAGGACTAGTATAAGAATAACTATTAGCTCCGTTAACAAGTTTAGCCATAGCTTTAACTACATCACTAGAATTACCACGATAAGTACCTTTAGCTAAATCAAATTGTTCAAATATCGAATCACTAGGATCAATTACATACCAAACTGCTAAACCAGTAGTATAATAATCCTTATCATCATCTCCAAATATACTCTTATTTGGATAACCATTTTCCATAACATATGCAACTTTTGCACTAAGCTCTTTTTGTAAAACATATTTTTCTTTTGTACTAGAACCAATTGGAGCCTTACTTCTCTCTATACAATAAACAACTTTACCATCAGTAGTCTTCTTAAATTGTATATTAAGATATTGACTACCACTTAAATAATTAACACCATAAGTAGTATGTAACTTACTACCATCAATTACATAACTACTTGGAGCAGTAGTCTCTGCGTTAGCAGTACTCATAAATAACATACTAACTAACATTATTAAACTAAATAAAATATTTTTTAATTTCATAATATAAAACCTCCCTTTGAAATCGGTATATATACTACCACTTTTTTTAAATATTGTCAATAGATTTAACCAAAAAATAATACGAACAAATATTCAAAAGAAAAATCCATATACATGGATTACTTCTTCTTATCAATCATTTCATTAATTACTGTTCCAAAAGATGCTATACCACTCATATCCGATGGAATAATAATCTTAGTAGAACTACCATCTGCTAGTTTCTCTAATGCTTCATAACTCTTTAGTGTAAGTACTGAAGAGTCTGCTTTAGCCTCTTTTAATAATCTAATACCATCAGCTTCTGCTTGTTTCATTTTAAGTAAAGCCTCTGCTTCTCCTTCAGCCATTTTAATTTGAGCCTCTTTATGAGCTTCAGCTTTTAATATAGCCGATTCTTTTTCACCTTCTGCTATTAAGATACTAGATTTCTTTTCTCCTTCAGCTTGAAGAATTTTCTCTCTTCTTTCTCTTTCAGCACGCATTTGTTTTTCCATAGCCTCTTGAATATCTCTAGGTGGAAGTATATTTTTTACTTCTACTCTATTTACTTTAATTCCCCATGGATCAGTTGCTTCATCCAAAATACTTCTCATCTTAGAATTTATAATATCCCTGGAAGTTAAAGTTTGGTCAAGTTCTAACTCACCAATAATATTTCTAAGTGTAGTAGCAGTTAAATTCTCAATAGCATTAATTGGATCTTCAATACCATAAGTATATAACTTAGGATCAGTTATTTGAAAATAAACTACTGTATCTATTTGCATAGTAACATTATCTTTTGTTATAACTGGTTGTGGTGCAAAATCCTTTACTATTTCTTTTAAACTTACTTTATTAGATACTCTATCTACAAATGGTATCTTAAAATGTAAACCATTATGCCAAGTAGTTAAATAACTACCAAGTCTTTCTATAACATAACTTCTAGCTTGTGGTACTACTTTAATATTCGGTATTATAAATATTACCACTATTACTAATATTGCAATTAATAATTCCATATTATTTTTCCTCCCATTTCTTTACTTTTAATTTAACACTATTAATAGATAATACTTCTATATTTTCTCCTTTAGAAATATTAGTATCGGCATAAGCTGACCATTTCTTACCATCTACCTTTACTTCTCCTATATCATCTTTAATAATATCCTCAGTTACAATCCCCTTCATTCCTATTATTCTATCAATATTTGTTTTACTATTATTTACTTTTATTTTACTATATAACCTCTTACTAATAGGCATAAGTAATACTCCTACTAAAACAAATATAGCAATTTGTATTAATATATTATCAGTAAATAATGAACTTACCATAGCAAGTAAACTACTTATTACAAACCAAATACTAACTAAATTAGTCGTAGATATTTCTATTATTCCAAGTATTACTGCTACTAAAAGCCATATATAAAAGTTTTCCATTCTACCACCTACTACAAAATATGTCTCATCTAGTTATAGTATAACAAAATACCCAGGTATTTGCAATAACATTTATTTACTATTCATGAAAATCCAAGGTATTTTCATGTCCAATCTAGCCTAATTCTTAGTCTATATTGGAGTCTCAGTAGACCTATCATATTCTAAAGTTAGTACTATATACTAAATTATTTTACAATTAGCTTTAAGTTTAACTTGCAAGTTTACTATCACCAGTTTTATAATCTATTATAATACCATCTTCGATATTATAAACAAAGACATTGAATTTTATACCTTCGCCATTATCTTCAACTGAGTATGCTTCCATTTCTACACCTGTTGCTACTAGATTATTACCTTCAAAGACTGGTGTTACACGATATAAAACATGATTGCCTGTATCTTTAATATATTTAGTTACCATATTTTCAAATTGTAACATTCCTTTGGTATTCATACTTCTAGTACAAGTAATTAAATTTTTTTCATTAGCATTTTCTCCAGTTAACTGGTATCCTATCAAATGACATCTATTATATAAATACTTACCATCTATATGATCATATTTTATAGTGTGCCAACCACTTGGTTTTATAGAACCAATAGAGCCTCTCTTTTCAGTAGGCATTAAGTCTTTACTTATATTAGCATAAGCAACACCACATCTACCTAATGAATCAAGTTCACTATACTTTTCAAAACTATTAGTAGTATATTCTTCTTCTTTAAAATAAGGAATATTATCATTAACAATAACATAACTATTACCATTATAATCCTCTATATCTTCCATATTAGAACTACTATTACTATCACTATTTATTAAACTATATGTATAATTATAAATATCATCTTTACAATAAAATAAAACTCCTAATAACAAAATCAAAATAATTAATTTACTTCTCTTCTTCATATTCTTACCTCTACTTAAGTATAACACAAATCATATATTTTTTATACTATTTTTTATAACATAACATATACTTTATCAGGAGGCAAAATATGAATGAATTATCTAATTCTGTAACAGCAGTAGGTACTTATAATAATATACCAACTTCTCTTACATCAAATACTTCTATTGTAAATTTAATTGATGGATTAACTATAACTAAAGTAGCAGATAAACAAAATTGGATTGATGGTTTTTTAACTTATACAGTAACTATAGATAATAAAACAAATACTAGTTATTTAAATCCAGTAATTACTGATGTAATTAACACAACATTAGTAGACTTTGTAGAAGATAGTGTTACCATTAATAGTAGTCCTGCTAGTAGTAGTGAATATTCTTATGATAGTGATACTCATACACTAAAAATTACTTTAGCCGAAGTAGCGGCCAATACAGATACCACGATAACATTTCGTGTCAAAAAAAAAATATAATACAGAATTCTATTTAAAAAGTAATTGTAGTCTTACCTATGGTGATAAAACTATTAATAGTAATATCGTCATTGTAAGAAGTTATATGGTAATACCAAGAACATTTTCCTTTGATTGTAAAAGTCCCTTTTGGAGATATTAATCTTCATTATTCTTCAATACTCCATATTAATTTAGTATTATATTCTTCATTTATTTCTAAAGGATTATTATCTAAGTTGAGTAATAGTCCTTTTTCTTTTGACCAAGTAACATTAGTTACTAAAGTAGTACCATTATTTACTTCACCAGTAAATATAAGACTTGGACTAGTCGTTAACTTTATTTCTTCATTATCAGTTTTTTTAAATATTAGTGCATCATGCAATATAAAACCATTATCTGATACCATTATTCCAGATAAACATACATATAATTTCCAATTACTAGTATTTACCCTACTATCAATTATAGTTAAAGCCATCTCATCTTTTCTAGATAATACTACTGGATTATATGACATAGGTACCATATCAAAAATAATATTATTATTTACTTTAGCTAAAGTAAGTTCTCCTAAAAATGGTACTTCTATATTTCTAGTAGTATAAATAAAACTAGTTCCCATATTAGAAGTAATTTTAATATTACCTAAACTACTTAGTTTATCAGTCAATTGATATTCAAATAATCCTGTATCATCAGAATTTACTATTGTATTAATATTATCATACTCTATTAATACATCACTATTACTTAAAGTATAACCCTTAATACTATCAGAATCAGTAGTTATTGGATCAACATTTATATAAGATAATCCTATCGATAAAGATTTCTTATTATTTAAATCAAAATTATCAATACTAGATACTTTATCTAATTCTTCACTAGTTAAGTTATGAACATTAATACTAGTACTATCTTTATTAAAAGTACCACTTATATACATAAGATCTTTATCTTTATACCAACTATAATTAGGTAAATCATCTATTGAACCCGCTGATGAAATATCTTTAGAAGTATTCCACATATTTATTCTATTAATATTAAAAGCAAATATAAGATCATTATTAGTATATAATACATTAGCATTTTTACTATATAGTACTACACTATTAGGATTATTTAATATTAACTTTTGATTACTACCCTTAAAATGAATATTATAATTATCACTAGGAGTACTACTATAAGTATTAATAACAAGCAAATTTGCTCCTTCATTTACTTTAAAATCTCCAAATACTACCCACATAGGTATTCTTTGATGACTTTTTTCTATAAAATTAAATGTTGCTCTTTCATCTATCAAAATATCTTTAGCACCATGTGTTGTATATGCCGAAAAACCATTACCAGTAATCAAATTAACTTCTGCATCATGCATTACTTTAAAATTTAATCTATTAGTACCATTCATAAAAGCCATTGTATCTGTTGCAATAGTTACCTTACTATTAGGAAGAAATTTAAATGATGGTGAAGAAGTATTCAAATAAGTAAATAATGGTGCATTAGTAGTACTACTATTAATTGTAGTATTACCTCCTATTTCAACATTATTTGATTCACATATTTCTTGACTAGCAACCCCATTAGTAGCCTCTATTATAATATTAGAATCAATTATTCTAGTAGTTCCATATGGAAGATATGATACTTCTACTCCCTTAAAAGTAATATTATTATATTCTACTACTACATTACTTGAAGTTGAATAAATAACCCCATTTACATTAGCATTAATAATATTCATATTCTTTATCATTATTTTTTTATTATTAGTAGCCATAATATTATTACTATTCATAGTTAAAGTATATCTACTATTATTATAAGTACCATCTAAAATAAAATTTAATCTATCATTACTAATATTAATATCTTCATTAACCTCAATATCATTACCAAGATAAATATATTTATAATTATTACCTTCTAATACTATTTTTAATTCACTACTACTAGTAACTACCACTTCATAATCATTTAGTATTAACATATTACCACCACTATATTATATGAATAAGTACTTTTACTAAATAATTAATTTAAATAGATTTCTTTTTTTATAAATATATGATATAATCTATTTGTGTCCTCGTAGCTCAGTAGGATAGAGCAATTGCCTCCTAAGCAATAGGTCGCTAGTTCGATTCTAGTCGAGGACGCCATATAAAAAAACAAAGGTCTACTACAAGACCTTTTTTCTATTATCAGTAATAACCTCATCTACTTTAACATCATATTTATCATTATCTATTTTATCAATTAAACAATCACTATAACATAACCCTATTTTATAGACATTATGACTACTATAAAACTTATCATAAAAACCTTTACCATAACCTATTCTATATAAATCATAAGAAAAACATATACCAGGAGTAATAGATACAGTATTACTAAAATCTTCTATTTTATTATTACTAGTAGGTTCTAGTATTCCAAAATAACCTTCCATTAATTCATCTAATGAATTAATGTAGTAAAAGTTCATTATACCATTATCTATTCTTGGTACTCCTATTTTCTTCTTATTTATAAAATATTTAATTATATTTATAGTATCTACTTCTTCTTTATTTGATACATATACTAGTAGAGTATCTGCTTCCTTAACTTTAGTATTATTAATAACTCTATCAAAAATAACATTATCTTTATCTTCTTTATCAATAATATTTCTTCTAATTTCTTTATACTTACTTCTTAATAACTTTTTCATTTTAACTTAAATTATTTTTCTTTCTATATGCTATAATTCCTATTAGTAAAGTTACTAATGCTATTATAGCAATTAAACAAATAGAAACAACTCCAGTCTTGATATTTTTGTTAATATCTTCTTCACTTTTATCTTTTTCTTTTTTTATTATATTAATAATATAAGTTACATCATTGCCATCTTGACCCTTTATTTTTAATACAATTTTGGTTTTATTAGATTCTAATTTATTAATAGTTCTAGGACCATACCCTTCTATAAATTCATTTTTTTCATCTTGAAGTTTAGCATCTATTTTTACTTTATCAGTATCACTATCTACTTCAAAATTATAATTATAAATATCATCTTTTAAATCAATATCTTTGCCATTTATTGTTAATTTAGATAATCTATTATCACTTAATCTATTAACAATTAATTTATATGTTCTAATATCACCACTTTCCGCTGTTACTATGATTTCAAATTCATTTGCACCATAAACTATATTCTTTTCACCAGTACCGGTAATACCTTTAATTCTATCACTACTAGCATTTGCTTCTATTTTAATTTTATCCAATTTAGTAGTAAAAGTAATTTCTTTATTATCATTAATCTTTAATTCTTGATCATTTATTTTAATGCTTTTCAAAGTATTATCTGTATCATATCTCATGATATTTAAAGTATATGTTCTTTTACTTCCATTCTCCGCTGTTACTATAATCTTGAATTCATTTTTACCATATTCTAGCTTCTTCTCTCCTGTACCTTCCACTTTTGAAGTACTTGAAGATGCTGTTGCAGTAATATTAGTTTTATCTGAATTAATTATTAAATCATAATTTAATTTTTCAGAATTAAATTCAATATTAGTTCCTTCAACAGATAAACTATCAAGTGAAGAATTACCACTTGGCCTATATATGTTTATGGTATAAGTAGTACTATTTCCATCTTCTGAAGTAACTGTAACTTTAAATGTATTTTTACCATACTCTAATTTTTGTTCACCAAGATCTCCTGTTATCGTACTACTAGCATCACTACTAGTAGCACTAATAGTAATAACTGACTGATCTAAACTATCAATATTGTATTCAGTAATATTAGATTTAAAATCAATGGAAGCACCTGATATACTCAAAGAAGATAAATATGAATTACTAGATTTGATATGGATATTCTTTACAACATCCGAAATATCCATATCTTTTGAAATACCATCTTCTTCATATGCTATAGATACTTTTTGCAGTTTAATAGTACCATCATCTCTACTATTTCCCTTATTTTTTAAATCAATATTAGCAATAGTTACATCACCAGTAATAGTATTTTCATCATCCGCTAATACAATAGTATTATCGCTTTCAATAGATTTAATAACAGCATCCCATTCACTAACAATATTAACAATTTCAATATCATCAGAAACACTAATACTAGTAGAAAAGCCAGATACATTATTACTAAAATGTCCAACAATTTTACAATTAAATTCATCCCCACTATTAATATTATCTTTATCACAATCTAAAGTTATAGTATTAGGGTTTATTGCATAAGTATTCTTAAATATTGCAATTATTAATACAATAAATACTACTACTAATGATGCAATACCAATAATCTTCTTCTTTTTATTCATAAACTCACCCTCTCTTTAAATTGCCATAATATACAACTTGCTTTAATATATCATTATAGTCAAAAGTATTATTATTATCAAAATCTATAGCTTTTCTCTTGTATATATCAAAATTATTTGTTTTATTTCTATTTTCTTTAAAAGCATTAGATATATCTAATAAGCTAACATTTCCATCTCCAGTTACATCACCAGTAACTACTAAAACATAATTAACTGTTTTACTGTCAAATTTAAATGAAATAATATAACCAGTACCAGCCTTATTAGTTTTATCTATAACATTACTATTATTATCATACAAAGTAATAGTTCCATTAGTAGCAATTTTATTTAATATACTATTTATTATAGTACCTGAATTTATATTATAAATTATCTTATTATCAGCATCAACTGACAATGAACTATCAAATACTAATTTATCATTTACTTTCCATATTGCTTTTACAGTAGCATCTTCAGTTCCCATCTTAAATACATTACCATCAACACTACTACCACTACCAGTAACTTCCCATCCAACAAATGTATAACCTGTTTTAGTAATAGTAGGAAGTGTGTAAGTACTTTCATATGCAATCTTTATAGAAGTATCTCCAGAATAAGTACCACCATCAGCATCTATAGTTAAATTATATTCAGCAAGAGAAAACTTTGCATATATATCATGATTAGTATGTACATTTACTTTACTAGCTTTATTTTCAAATGATTTATCAAAATACCAACCCTCAAATTTATAACCAGCTTTTATAGGAATCGTAATTTTTTCATCATATACATCATTATATTTTAATTCCTTTTTCTCCTCTGTATTATCATCAATATGCGCAGTAACGCTATAAGAAGCATCATTATATAGCTTAGTAGGTCTAAGTACTGCAAATAAATTTGAGGAGTACAATAATTGTTTTATTACTCTAGAACTACAATTATACTCATAGTTATTATTCATAATATAGTTACCATCATCATTAAATACCTTTTTATCTTGATTACAAGAATTAATACCATTACTATCAAAATTAATTAAATTTGGATATCCACTACTATCAAAACCACTAACTAAGTAATATTTAAAATCTTTTGCGGGATCAACAGTAGTTAAACTAAAGTTTAAAGCAGTTCCATCTCTATCGTGACTAAAATTGTCAATAAATTTATCAGAGACAACAATAATATCTCCCACCTCAAAATATCTATGATGAATATATTTAATTCTTTTTGCATTTTCATTTCCAATTAACTTTTTGCCACCATACATTCCATCTACTAACATCTTACTGATATTATCAGTACCATCTTTTTTAAAAAAGGCACTAACATTGTATGTATAATTTACACCATTATATTCTTTAGTATTAGATTGAGACCAAGAGAAAAACAAAGAATCTGTAATCTTTTGACCAGTTAAATAACTTAAATCAATATTAAAATTATTATAATAAATATATTTAATAAAATCTAATGAAGAAAACTTATTAGTATTATTAATATCATCAGATTTACTAATTTGATCACTAGTACTATAAGTACCCTTAAAATTATTTACCATATTATTTAATTTATCAACATCATTAGAATTTACAGTTCTATTAACATTTAATTCTATAGTTTCTAATGTTAAAGTACTACCCTT
>ERZ808246.2618-NODE-2618-length-11071-cov-5.751180_pt1 | contig 11071 bp, 5 predicted proteins | sample MGYA00521083_ERZ808246 | MGnify/ENA primary metagenome ERZ808246 (study PRJEB31516, sample SAMN03275577) | gut metagenome | biome: mammalia-associated habitat; material: feces | host: Papio cynocephalus | place: Kenya | collected 2012-07-07 ...
GTAAGAATCACTGGCCTCGTAGGTGGCGTAAGAATCACAGGCTTCGTAGGTGGCGTAAGAATCACAGGCTTCGTAGGTGGCATAAGAATCACAGGCCTCGTAGGCGGCATAGGAACAATGATGGTTTTTCGGAAATGGGAATGATCAGACGATGGTGACGGTTGGAAGGTTGTCTTGGCGTGCTCGATGGCGACACCTTATCCTACTTCGACAACTTTCTTCAGTTCAAAGCGTGCTTCGACGACATCTTGAATGATTGTTATGAATACAGTGTGCCCTGTTATGAGCTCCGTCCAGGAACTTTTGCGCTATGTATAAAAATGTTAAATTCTGAAATTCGTCGGGCAATTATGCGTGATTGTCAACAAAAGAAGCTACCTTTGCACTCGCTTTCCGCAACAAGCGAAAAGTGATCATGGAAAGGGTGGTTACCAGAGTGGCCAAATGGGGCAGACTGTAAATCTGCTGGCTCTGCCTTCGGTGGTTCGAATCCATCACCACCCACCTAATATTACCATTAATGCATGTGTCCCTGTGAGGAGCCGATGAGGCCAGCTCGCAGGGATTTTGTTTTTTTGTGTGGGCGGCATCAGTGCCCATGTATGGCGATGATAGGTTCCGTCATATTCTCCGCGGAGATGGGCTTGAAGGTCTCAGTCCTTGCCGGCAACTGCGTGTCGTGCTCTGTGAACAATTCCTCTTTTTGCGATGTGTTTTGAGAGAATAATTCCTGTTTTTGCGGTATGTTTCTTCGGAATAATTCCTCTTTTTAGCACGCAAATAACAAGAATAATTCCTGAAAAGTTGTGTAATACATTGAAATTCAGTATTTTATACGTATATAATATTTGATAACAACGTGGCGGAGAATGAGAAGGAATGTGTGATACCTCAAATAGATATGCCCGAGATGTGATGGACTCCTGGACCATCGGAAGCCATACCGTTAAAATGTGCCTTTTCGTTAAGCCAGATGAGCAGAGCGAAGTTTGCTTCAGTCTGCCATGGCGAGAAAAGGTGCATGGTAATGACCTTTTTTATGCCCAACCCGATGAAAACAGGGCGCGTTTCTTGTTTGTTTCCTGTCTTTTGCTTATCTTTGCATCGTGGGCTCTTTGACGGGTCCATCATTCAAGTGTGGCCCCACGGCCGATAGTCCGCAAGGAGTTGCGGGCGCCAATCGGTAGGGACCATCGATCTTATGGAAATGACGTTTGCTAACGTTTGCTTCTGATGCGCTGAAAATTCGGAACTTTCACATAACATTCGGAGGCGGATGGCGGTGGACGTCTACTATAACGTGTCTATATGCACGGCATGAGTGCGCCCTTTCCCTTCGGTAGGAGAGGGTGCGCCTTGTGTTATCGTATCATATATCCGGCGTTGGCGTAGGCGTGTCCTCTTGCTTCTGTCCTTGATGTTATGGGTCTCCGAATACCTAAGCGCACAAGGACGCTAAGGAGCAATGACCCCTACGCCAATTTCTTTACCCTAAACAAAACATGGAAACGAACTTATCAGCCCTAGGGGTCGGCACACTTGCAAGGATGTCTGTCGCGACGACATGCGTTCTCATGAAGACGACCGATTATGAACAAACATGAACTCGCGAAGAAGATATCTGCACTTGAGGGGCTGACCAACGAGGAGAAGTCGGAACTCATCAAGTTGCTCCGCACGCAGAAGAAGTATGGACTGGTGTGGGAGGACAAACCCGAGGAGACGGAGCTGCGCCTGCAGGAAGAGCTGCCCGTGCTCGAGGAGGTGGCCGACCGCGCCCTCATCAGCGATGACCCTGCCGCGCCCAACCACATCCTCATCGAGGGCGACAATCTCGAGGCACTCACCGCACTCACCTATACCCACAGTGGCAAGATAGATGTCATCTATATCGATCCGCCGTACAACACGGGAAACAAGGAAGATAGAGATTTTGTCTACAATGACTGTTATGTAGATAAAGAAGATGCCTATCGTCACTCTAAATGGCTATCCTTTATGAATAAAAGGCTAAAGATAGCCAAGAGATTATTGTCTGATAAAGGCGTAATATTTATTTCAATTGATGAAAATGAGGTTGCAAAATTAAGAATGTTAGGTGATGAGATATTCTTAGAAAACAACTTTGTAGGGCAATGGAATTGGTTTAAATCGGCAACGCCTCCTGCTTTATCAAAGAAAATAAAACGTACTGTCGAGTATGTTTTGTGTTGGAAAACTAGTGCAAATGATGAAAAATTCCAAGGTGCGAAAAAGATTAGCAAGAGCAATGATCCCTTCACTAAGCCGCAAAACACTTATAAAACTCTATCCTTTCCTAAGGGAAGCATAACTTGCCCCAAACAGAAAGGTATAATGAAGGCAGGAGTTTATGGAACTGAGAAATTTCCCAATGAACTAATAGATGACTTAGTTATAGAGAATGAAAAGAACGCAAATGCCATAAGATTTAGGAATAGATTCATTTGGGTACAAGAAACTTTAGATCAAAATATCAAAGATGGGCTTTACATTGAGCTATCTAAAAGAGGTGTTCTTTCTTATAAAAGAAGTAACTATTCCCCTGAGGTTCCTCCTAACTTTATAGACTCAAATGTAGGTGTTGACACTACAGAAAGTGCAGGTCGGATGCTTTTGGAGATATTCAATAATAAGCTACCTTTTAAATATCCGAAGCCTGTTTCTTTAGTAAAGTATCTGATTAATTTTACAAATAACAAGAATCTAACTATCCTCGACTTCTTCGCCGGCTCGGGCACTACTCTCCATGCAGCCATGCAACTCAACGCCGAGGACGGTGGCCATCGCCAATGCATCTTAGTGCAAGGAATAGAGAAGGACGCAAGGGGCAACGATAAGAAGATTTGCGAGAACGTGACCTATGAGCGCAACAAACGAGTTATCCAAGGCTACACCACGCCCAAGGGCGAGCAGGTGGCAGGCCTCACCCACAACACGCTGCGCTACTACAAGACCAAGCTCCTGCCCCGCGAGCAGACGATGAAGAACATGCGTGCCTTGATGGATGCGTCGACCGAGCTGCTCTGCATCAAGCACGATGTCTATCAGGAGCAGACCCTCTTTGCCGGACGTAAGCTGAAGCCCTCGTGCGCCCGCTACTTTGACAATGGCAAGACGAGGATGCTGGTCATCTACAACGAGCTGACGGTGGACGCCATTGCCCGCGCGCTCTCTGGCTGGGACGTGGAGGGCAAGGTGCTCGTCTATGTGTTCTCTGCCACCCGGTATGCTTATGACGACAACTTTGCCGATGTGCTTGACAAGGTGGAGCTGTGCGCCCTGCCTGCCGCCATCTACGATGCTTACAAGAATGTGCTGCCTGCCCAGGCCATGGGCTACGAGCAACCCTTGGTGGAAGCTGAAGACGGACAGTGAAGAAAAAGGAGGCCAACAATGATACAAGAGAAGAAATATCAGGCGGAGGCCGTGGAGGCCTTGGTGGAGAAGACCATCAAGCTGCTGGACGCGCCTGGCGACCGCAAGAAACTGGTGTTCAAGGCCCCCACGGGCTCGGGCAAGACGGTCATGTCGAGCAAGATGCTCGATGAGCTGACCATGCGCCTGGCAGAGGAGGGGAGAGAGGTGGCTGTCATCTGGATAGCGCCCAACAAACTGCACGAGCAGAGCTATCTGAGCATGAAAAACTACTTCTCGGAGACCCATGTGCTCACTCCTGTGGTCTACGACGAGCTGGACCACTCTGCCGATGGCTACATCCGCCCGGGCGAGGTGTTCTTTGTCAACTGGGAGAGCATCAACAAGGACAAGAACGTGATGGTGCGCGACACGGAAAACTCTGCGTCGCTCTACGACATCGTGGAGCGCACCAAGGACGACCATCACCTGCCCCTCATCGTCATCATCGACGAGGAGCACCGCTTCACGGGCTCCAACGCCAAACAGTCGGAGAAGGTGCTGAAGAACCTCAACGCCAAGCTGGAGCTGCGCATCTCGGCCACGCCTAAGCCCGCCTCGATGAGTGGAGCTGACGACGTTGTCATCATTCCCCGTGAGGAGGTCATCAAGGAGGAGATGATCAAGGACGGCATCACCATCAACGCCGATGTGCGTGAGGACAATGGCATGGTGGGCGAGAACGCCTACCTCCTCGACCTCGCCCTCGCCAAGCGCCAGGAGATCAAGGAGGCCTACGGGCGTGAGGGCGTCGGCATCAATCCGCTGCTGCTCATCCAACTGCCCAATGACGGCAGCGAGACCCTCAACGAGGGCGAGCGGGCCATCGTGGACCTGGTGAAGACGAGGCTGGAAGCCGAGTATGACATCACCACCGACAACGGCAAGCTGGCCATCTGGCTCTCCACCGACAAGCAGAACCTGGACGGCCTCGAGCGCAACGACAACCTCACGGAGGCCTTGCTCTTCAAACAGGCCATCGCCATGGGCTGGGACTGTCCGCGTGCCGCAGTGCTCCTTATCTTCCGTGACATCAAGAGTGCCGAGTTTGGCACGCAGACCGTGGGGCGCATCATGCGCATGCCCGAGCAACACTACTATACCGACGGCATACTCAACCACGGATGGGTCTACACCAACCTCAGCCGCGAGTATATCACCATCGCGCCCGAAGAGCAAAACTACATCACCCATGCCCTGCTGTCGTATCGCCGCAAGAATCTGCACAATGTGGCACTCGTCTCCACCTACAGCCAGTATTTCAGCGCCGACCGCAACCGCCTGGGACCCGACTTCTATCCGTTGCTGGTCGAGGCGTTCAACAAGGCATGGTTTAAGCAACCACGGCAGATGCGTCTCTTTGACGACGATCCCTTTGACGAGGACGAGTCAAAGGGTGGGGAACCCATGATCGACATCAACCTGAACAGAAAGCATGCCGAGGATATCGACCATGTCTGTTTTGACCGCCACACCATCAAGGTGAGCATCCTGCGCGACGTGGAGATAACCGGCGAGGTGGGCACCACCCGGGTGGACGACAACAATCGCATCTCGTTCACACGCAACATGAGTGAGCTAAAGGTGGCGCTTGACAAGTTCTACAAGGACTTGCTGACGGGCTACGAGAAAGGTGCGGTGGCTACGCTCCGTGGCTGTATGAACGAGTTGATGGGCGACTACCTGGGCCTGTTTGAGACCGATGTGCCCGGCGTCATCCTCTACAACCGCAACAAGGGAAAGTTTGCGGCCATCATCGGCAACGCCGTCGCCGAGTACACGAAGATGATCATCAAGCGCAAGCGCACCCGTAAGGACCGCTCCTTCAAGCAGTACACCTGGAACGTGCCCGAGATACGCGAATACAATGAGACCACCTACGCGGAGAACGACGACGTGCACAACCATGCCCTGCTGCCCTACATGCAGATGAGAGAGGCCAAGTCGTTTCAGGAACGCGACTTCGAGGCGTTCCTGGAGGAATATGCCGACTGCATCGACTGGTGGTACAAGAACGGTGACGACGGCCGACAACACTATGCGGTGCCCTATACGAAGACGACGGGAGAGAAGTCGCTCTTCTATGTGGACTATGTGGTCCGCATGAAGGGCGGCCAGGTGTTTCTCTTCGACACCAAGAGCGCGGGCAGCGACGCTGATGCCGTGGAGAAGCACAATGCCCTGCTGCGATACATGGCCAGCGAGGAGAACAAGGACAAGCACCTCAAGGGCGGCGTCATCATCCGAAAGGCGGCCGACAGCAACTGGTACTACTCATCGCTGCCCATCGAAAACACCACCGACCTGACGGGATGGGACCCCTTCTTCCCCGACCGATACCAGTGACGGCACGCGCACGGAACACGCAACAAGCAGTGCGGAACGGGACACGCAACAAGCAGTGCGGAACGGGACACGCAACAAGCAGTGCGGAACGGAACATGCAACAAGCAATGCGGAACGGAACATGCAACAAGCAATGCGGAACGGCCTGAAAGGCCAAAAGTTCACAGTCCAGGGCAAGCGAAGCGGCGCCCTGGATATAGCGGGCAATGTAACTACGCCCTGAAAGGGCAAAAGTCTGGGCGCAGTGGCTTGAACACTTTTGCCCCGATAGGGCGTGAGCTCACGCAATGGCTCTTATCCAGGGCGCCGCTCCACTTGCCCCGGGCTATGGGCATGACATGGGACTCTCGACCACGCCCCTCACACCTAACATATTAATAAAAGGTAAACACAAAAAGCAACGATCTATGGCAAAAGGACTGGACGGCAAATTCCTGCACTATGGCATCAGGCGCGAGGACCTGGAGCTCATCCGCACGCTCTGCGAGAAGCACGATATCGACTTCGACTGGCTGAGCGAGGAAATTCTGCGCAAGTATCACGCCGCCAAGGTGGACAAGATGGAGATGGGCGACGACGACACCGAGCGTATCGTGGCCGATGCCATCGCGCAGCTGAAATGAACCACGGCGCGACGGGGCACGACCCCGCACGCACTAACAAACGACAAGCATGATCATCAAGCGAATCAAGATACAGAACTACAAGACCTACCTCAGTCTCGACCTCGACCTCTCGGTCAAGGCCGACGAGCCCATCGTGCTCATCGGCGGCATGAACGGAGGCGGCAAGACAACCCTCTTCGAGGCTATCTGCGGTGCTCTCTACGGACTGAAGATCAAGAACAAGGCCCACTTCCGGGAACTGCTCAACAACGGTGCGATGGGACGCGTGGAGCCTGCCATCGTGCTGGAGGTCGTCTTCGAGGGCTTGGTGCTCGGCACCGCACAGCAGTATCTGCTGCGCCGCACCTACAAGCTCAACCCCGCCAATAAGCCTGTGGAGAGTGTCATGCTCAACATGAACGGCTCGCAGTTTGTCTACGGAACCGCCATGCCGCCACAGCAGCGCGCCGAGAACGAGCAGCTCGTCAACAAGATCATCAAGGCCAACCTGCCGCAGGAGCTCTCCAAGTATTTCCTCTTCGACGCCATGCAGTCGAGTGAGCTGCTGCGTGAGAACGTCTTCGCGCAGATCATCAAGGACAACATACAGAACGTGATGGGCTTCAACAAGTATCTGCAGCTCCGCAACGCCTCCGAACATCTGCAGCAGGCATGGACCGCCCGCCGCCTGGCCGCGCAGAAAGAGGCCGAGGAATACAACCGTCTCTGCGAGGAACGCGCCAAGATGCTGGCGGCGCAAGACGACAACGTGAAGCGGCAAGACGAGCGCTACAAGTATCTCGTCTCCATCCAGGCCGACTATGACGCTGCCAAGGAGGGAGCCAAGGACACAGCCGAGACCGACCGCAAGATAGCGGAGCTCGAGGCGGCCGTCAAGGAGACGCGCGAACTGTCGAAGCGCTACAACACGCAGCTCCGCCAGGTGGTCGACACGCTGGAGGTGAACGTCTTCTTCCCTAAGCTGGCACAGGGCGTAGCCAACGAGGTGAACGACATCATCCGCCAGAAGAATGCCCTGAAGCAGGAACGGCAGGGGGTGCTCTCCGTGGAACAGATGCGCGATGTGACGGCCAAGATCTTAGGCTACCTCAAGGCCAAGTTGCTCTGCCCGCAGACGGTGGCCGACGATGATGTGGTGGCCTACCTGGAGAGCCGTCAGGACGACTCGCTGCCCAAGGATACCTATGCCTTTCTCGATGACAGTGAGCTTGATGCCCTTAAGGGACTGCTCGCTGCCAACGCTGTCAATGCCTTTGTGGCCCTCGACGAGAGCCGGTACGACCTGGAGAAACGGCTGGAGAACTATGACAACCAGTTGAGCCAGATAGACCTGCTGCGCCGCAGCCGCGTGAGCGGCAACACCGAGATTATCAAGGCTTATGAGGAGGCCAGCCACGCCCTGCAGGCCCTCAAGCGCGAGCACGACGAGCGGCAGGTGGCCATCGATAAGCTCGAACGCAAGATACACCAGTATGACGTGCAGCTGCAGCAGGAGCCCGACGTGAAGTATGACACGCTGATGAGACTCAAGCCCTTCTTCGAGGATGTGGCCGACACGTTGCTCAAGCGCAAGAAAGCCAAGATCGAGGAAGACATGAAGGAACAGCTCAACAAACTACTCATATCCTACAAGGACTGCATAGCGCGCGTGGAGCTGGCCGACTCGATGGACCGCTTCACCATACGCCTCTTCCACAAGGCCGGCAACGAGATATCGCTCAACCAGCTCAACGCCGCCTCGAAGCAGATCTTCATACAGGTGCTGCTCAAGGTGCTACGCAACCTCGGCGACTACAACCCGCCCGTGATGATCGACACGGTGATGGGCGTGCTCGACGAGGAGAGCCGCGATGTGCTGATGGAGGACTACTTCCCGGGACTGGCAGAGCAGACCATCCTGCTCTGTACCACCTCGGAGATACGCAAGGACAAGGATCTTGTGAAGCTCGAACCCTTTGTCTCGCGTGCCTACACGCTGGTCAGAGACGTGGAGAGCCAGAGCACGCATGTGGAAGACGGATACTTCGGCGTGGTGTGCTAAACCAATTGACGTAACCCACCCCTATTGAAGAAAAGACAATGGAAGTAGCATTGGAAAACATCAGGCAGGCCGAAGGTATCACCGACGCCGTGCTGCCACTGAAGGAAAAACTCGAACGGCGTCTTAACCTGTCGAGGCAGGTAGACGACGGACAGGCAACGCTGTCGGCCTGGAGCAAGGGCGTCAGCCTGACATGGAACAAGGTGATGCGCATCTGCCTCATCGCCAGCCTGAGCCTGGCGGAGAAGCGAAGCGTCGATGATCTCGGGAGTATCGTGCTCTCGAAGTCGAGCCAGCGCATCATGCCCAGTTTCTTCACCAAGGACAACAAACGGTCGCTCTTCTCGGCCCTGCTGAAGCTGCGCTACAAGGACTGCACCGTCGACTGGGCCGACACGACCACCGTGGGACGCATCGTGGCCAAGGAGATCTACCGCGGCATCGACTATCTCACCGACGAGGAGCACCTCAACGCCTTCCTCCTGGCGGACAATAGCCGGCGAGGCGGCGGCAACGGGCTGCCTGCCCTGGAACTGCTCATCGGAGAGTATGGCGAGGGCATGGAGGCCAAGCTCAACATCAACGGGCGTGCGGTGTCGAACGCCCAGATCCTCATTGCGGGAACCACCGGATCGGGCAAGACCAACCTGCTGGCCGTGCTCATCCAGCAGATGCGCAACCTCTCGACGGAGACGCCCTATCCCGTCAACTTCCTCTTGTTCGACTACAAGGGAGAGTTCTCCGACCCGGCCAACACCGGCTGGCTCGCCCTCTTCGACGTGGACCGCTCGGCCATACTCGACCCCGTGCAGCAGCCGCTGCCCTTCACACCGTTCAAGGACTTCACCGGCAAGACCATCACCGAGATCAACCTCTACTCCACAGAGATGGCATCGGCTCTCTGCGCCATTGACCGCGCCAGCATCAGCGCCAACATGAGCAACCGGCTGAGCGAGGCCATCGTCGATGCCTACAAGCAGACGGCTGGAGCCCCTATCACCTTCCGGCTGATGCTGCAGAAGTATCAGGCCAAGATGCAGAACGCTGACAAGGACGACAGCGTGACATCGGTACTGAAGCAGCTCATACGCAACAACCTCTTCGCCGAGAAGGATGAGGTGAGCCTCGTCGACGAGTGCTTCATCGTGAAGATGAATGCCTTCCCCAAGGACGGGCCTATCGCCAAGGCCATCGTCTACTTCATCATATCGAAGCTCAACAGCATCTACGAGCAACTGCCCAAGCAGGCCGTGGACGACGAACGGGTGCAGATACGTCACTTCACCATCATCGATGAGGCTCACTACATGCTCGACTTCGACAACCAACCCTTGCGCAACCTCATTGCCGTGGGGCGTAACAAGGGACTGAGCATCATCCTCGCCACGCAGAGCATGGATAGCTTCAAGAGCAAGTATTGCGACTTCTACGCCAACGCCCAGTATCCGCTCATCATGAAGCAACAGACCATCGCCGACGGGGTCGTCAAGGATCTCTTCGGTGTCTCGGGACGCGACTTCCAGGAGGTCAATGCTGCCATCGCCTCCCTGCAGAAGGGGGAGCTCATCATCAAGGACAACACCCTGGCCGAACTGGGACTGTCAAGCAAAGTGTATAAAAAGATTAAGGTGACGCATCTTATCTGATAGACGTTTTGCTATCGTGCCATGGTTTATTTGCAATAACGATTGTATATGTCGAGGATAAGTAGGTACTCGGATTTATCTTTATATATGAACAGCAATCTGTAGGAGGTGCGGTCTACAAGCCGTACCACGTGAATGAGACATGTGCCAACTTGAAGTCCCAGTCGGCACCTTTGGGTGCCTGCTCTTTAGTGACGGTGAAAAAATAAATTGGTATGATTTGAGCCTCATATTTTTGAGCTATTTTTCTCACTCAAAGAGGGAGTATAGCGGGCTATACGACCGATGAGAGGGAGGAAAAGAGCCAAAAAGATGAGGCTGGAACCATCTCTGCATATGATAGAATTCTCTCTCAAATCGTACCAAGTTATTTTTTCATCGTCACTTAATGGGGAACGTGGAGTAATTTTTAATTCGAGGGTAAAGATAAGCGTTTTTCCCGATATATCCAATTATTTTAGGTTCTATAATTCTGCAGAAAAGTTTATGTTTCTATCAACAAAAGAAGAAATAGAAACTAAAAGCAAGCAAGTTGGGGTGATTCTAGAGGAAAATAGTAAAATACTCAATAGAAAACTAAGAAAAAGTTTGTTTGCTGTTGCAAAAATTACTTTTTGCAGCAAAAATGAGAAATATATTAGCAACATTAGGTAGGGTTCACTAATTAATTATCACCACAAGGCCTCTTGGTGATAATTAATGAGTGAACCCTATATAAATGACTACATTCTGGAGTTAAGCAATGCAAAACTATACAATACATCCCAGCCAAATTAAGTAAAAAAAATCACAGCCAAATTTGGTAATTTTATCTTTTTATCGCATTTTAGAATATTGAAATTGAGAATTTCAAAACGTGCTTTTGAGAATTTTGAAACGGACTTTTGAGAATTTTGTAGCTTGCTTTTGAGAATTTTGTATCTCTTTGCAAAAGATTTCAAATTAAAGACCAACTAGCATGTTTAAGAAAAAAGAAT
>ERZ808246.2619-NODE-2619-length-11058-cov-2.821685_pt1 | contig 11058 bp, 8 predicted proteins | sample MGYA00521083_ERZ808246 | MGnify/ENA primary metagenome ERZ808246 (study PRJEB31516, sample SAMN03275577) | gut metagenome | biome: mammalia-associated habitat; material: feces | host: Papio cynocephalus | place: Kenya | collected 2012-07-07 ...
CACCCGTGGCTTTGTTCCACGATGCTCTGGTAATTCAATTACCGAGTAGTTCACTAACCCATTTGAAAGCAATCTCGAATTTCAACTTAAAGCAAAGGAAGAAAGTGCATCTACTGAAAATAACATCCATTCATTAATTGGTTATTTTACACCTGCTGCGTCAACAGGAGGAGAACTTGAGAAAAAATGGGAGAAAACTAATTGCCAAATTTATCTTGTAAAAGGCAACATGCCTGGAAACTCTTTTCAACAATCTTTAAACGAAGTTTTTGCATCAGCAATCCATAGACAACAAGGCTTTAAAAACTATGTCGAATATCAATTGGTGAATATAGAAAAAAATACTACGGGATGTAAATGTGAATGCTTCACAAGTGAAAATGTAGAGTTTATCCCAGTATGGGAGCTTTTCTCAAAATACAAGAAACCAAACAATCAAGATGCATACCTGTTTTATATTGCCTGTATGGAAAAAGAAGGCATTAATGAGACTAAGGCAAAAGAGTTTATTGATTACCAAACCACAATTGACTTTCTCATAACAAATATAGATCGTCATTTAAACAACTTCGGAATACTCAGAGATAGCAATACGCTAAAGACTATAGGCCCTGCCCCTATATATGACTCAGGAAACAGCATGCTATATAAGAATTACTTAGAGAGCACACCATTAGATTTTATGTCTCTGAAGGTTAATGCTCTATGTAAGAGTGAATCCTTGTTAATTTCAAAAGTTTCCGATTTTAAGAACATAGATTTTAGCAAACTGCCTACAAAAGAAAATGTTAAAGACTTTTATAAAAAAGATGTGACCTTGAGTTATAATCTAGAAAGAATGGCAGATACTTTTGAATACAAGAAAAACATTATTAGAATCCTATCTAATGGAGTGCCATACAAAACTGTTGAGTCAGAAATAAAGCATCTTATCTCAAAAAATGAAAGTAATAATTCAACAAGTGCTATTAATCAAATCATAGAGAAAAATGGAATTGAGTCCTTCCTACACTCTTTAGAAGGGAGCAAGATAAGATAAAAAAAGAAGGTGTTGCCGTCTCAATAAGCTTGCAACACCAACATTTTAAGGTGTCGATCGGATTCGAACCGATGATATAACGGTTTTGCAGACCGTCCCCTTCGACCGCTCGGGCACAACACCATAACGAATGAACTTTACTCCACACTACGACTTTTAGTCAATAGCAAAGCAAACAAAGCTTTCTGACCATCTTTTAAAAGACGGCCAGAAAAGAAAAGAGACAAGACTTTCGTCTTGGTAGGCTTAAGAACAAACTGCGTTATTTAAATAAAGTAGCATATTAACTCTTGTCTATAGTTTTATCGCTGTCTCCCTGTCTTTAAACAACCATTAATACAACACGACCTAGCTAATAACCTTCTCTTTCAGCTTGCATTTTACTCTCGCCTTTCTTTTACCCCACGACCTTATTGTTAATTCTTGATGTGTAATTGTCAACCTCGAATTGACAGATAGACTTGCTCTAGCTACTCTTTAATCATGAAAAAAGCATTAATTCTCATTCTGATTGTGCTCTGTGCGCTATCATCATTATCAGCAGCTAGGGAATTTATTACCCTTGCGATGAGCTCTTCATACAACACAGCTTCAAATAATTTTGGACTTGGATTCTTCTCTCAATATCAACTAGGTGCATCGATTACAGACAAAACATCTATTGGCTTTGGCACATACGTTGATTGCGACTTTGCACTTCTTCCACTCGCAAAAGATCCCAATTATATAACATTCTTATCTGTCGGAATTGGTCCATCTGTCTCAACAGATATTTCTGATATTACTACGTTCACAGCTATTTTAGGACCACAGGTTGATTGCAATACTGCAAAATCTGATCTTTATTATCCTGACAGAATAGGATTTGGCGTTGGAACAACTTTAGCTCTCTCACTCATTCCTAAATCAGAAAGACAGAGCAAAGTACAAATCGGATTCACAACTGGACTTAATGGCTTTATGACATTCCTAGAAGACACAAATACCCCAACCTTCGGAGCAAGACTCTTCTTCGGTTTTTCTGTTATCCAACCATTTTTTGGTGTCTACTATCCAGACATCTATGATGCTGTGATAGATTCTGCATACAGATATTAATTATCGTTGTCCCTGTTTAGGCTCTTGAAGAATATCTTCTTCGAGAGTTTTTTTATTGCCTTAAAGGAACTATCTAAACGAATTAAGGATGTTGTCTTTGTTCTCTTTAGTAATAGGCCATCACTTCTGACCTCTGTTGAATAGAAGCCTAAAGACGCTATCTTTGCTGAATCAACTGAAGTATAACTATTAGCTATATAGAGCACCCGTGTTTCACCACTCTGGAGAACAAAGTTCTCATTTCCTCTCTCACCAGAAGCAAAGCCAAGAGATAAAGACCTTATTTGAGGAGTTGCACCATCAAAGAGAGCCCAAGGTGAGTCCATACGACCATACCAATTTTCACCAATCGTGCAAAAAGGAAAACTATATTCATTCTCGCTCTCTTTTTTAGGAGTAAATACAAAGAAACCCATTTGGTCTTCGGGATTAATGGCACCAACCCAAGAAAGAGATGAGGGAGCAACATTACCCATTATATAGTCATATGTTCCAGTTGGAGATGGAACAACAGAGGCATCAGCGTAGCCTCCTTTAAGAAGAGGTGCTTTCTTCAAGTCGTCGAATCTTACCTTTGGAACAAATCTATTTACTCCAGATTCTCTATACGTAAGAGGATAAACAGAGAAATTGCTAGCATTCGTACTTATGTTTGTTCCCCTTTCAACTAAAGGAGAAGAGAGCATGGAAACCCATTTAGCACTACCCTTTATTGAGTTTTCGCCATAATTGTTGATACTAAGAGCTGTATAAATAACATCTTCACCAGGAAGGATTAAATCGACTCGGCCTATCTTGTATTTATTATTCTCAGCGCGAGACTTCATCTCACTGTATTGCCATACACCACCAAACTCATCCTCTGTGCCATAGCGCCTGAGAGTCCAATAGGTATTTGAAGTATTAATTACATCATCACTGTTGGATGGAAAGTTGAAATATGCACCACCTGCTTGATATAGTCCTTGGTTCATTCTCCACCACTGACCATTATCATCAGACATTACACCACTTCCAGTTCCCCTAAAATATGGTAATGCCAAAGAAGATGTGCGAGCGCCATTAATATTACGAACGCTCATCTCAAGTATAATCTCTCCTTGGTCCTCAATAAGGGCAGAAAAGCTTTCATTCGACATATAGGTTGCATATCTTCCCTCCCAAAGGGAGAGTCTTCTTATATCCATACAAATATATTAACACAGAAAATATAAAAAAGGTTACTTATCACTCAGCAATGACAAATTGCTTTCTTTGACTTATTATAAAATCACGGAGATAAAAATGATTGCAGAAAAAAATGGTGTATTCTTTATAGAAACAGAAAATACTTCTTACGTCTTCAGTGTCCAAGAAACTGGCTATGCTGAACATATCTATTACGGAAGAAAACTAAGAAATATCGAAGAATCTCTTTCTGCAATAAGAGAAAAACACCTAAAGGCTCCCAAAATGAGTACCCTCGCTTCAAGCCAATTCAGTGAATACACTCTTAATGATTCCCTTTTAGAGTTTTCATTTGAAAGTAGAGGCGATTACAAAACACCACTTGTTGCCTTATCTTGGGGAGAAAGAGGAGACAGAAGTATTAACTTCGTCTATTCTTCTCACTCAATTTCAAGTGGAATAGTTCGCTTTAAGGGACCTAAAATGCCTCAAGCAATCGCAACTGAAGAAGAAGCAGAAACACTTAAGGTAGAATATGAAGATAAGAGTAGAAGCATAAAGTTAATAACCTATTACACCGCTTTTTATCATAGTGATGTAATAACACGTAGAGTTGAGATAGTTAATAATTCAAACGTTCCTCTAAAGGTTCGTTCGCTATACTCTCTCCAGCTAGATTTAAGAGCAACAAAAACAAAAGTAACTTCTTTTTCTGGTCCTTGGGGAAGAGAAAAAGTTGAGAGAACAAGAGAGCAAGATGAGGGAGGTTTTTTTGTCGAATCTCGTGCAATTATGAGCGGAGAAGCAGACTCAACAGTAATTGTCGAGGATGGCTCTAATACCTATGCTGTTGGTCTACTCTACTCTGGAGCATTCAGAACTAGCCTCTATCAAACAACCGAAGGCATAACACATATTACTACGGGTATTAATCCTGCCCTTTTTAGCTGGAAGCTTGAAAGCAAAGAAGCATTTGAGTCGCCGGAAGCTATTCTCACATACTCTGAAAATGGAAAAGAAGGAGTTGGAATAAGACTAAGAAGATTCACAGAGGAACATATAAGACGAGGAAAGTGGAAGAATAGGATGAAGCCACTTGTACTCAATACTTGGGATTCTTTAGGTTTTGATCCAGATGAAAGTGATGTCCTTAAAATGGCAAAAGAAGCTAAAAGCTTAGGCCTAGAGGCTATTTGCATCGATGATGGATGGTTTGGCTCTCGAGATGATAATACTACAAGCCTCGGTGATTGGTATGCAGACACACGACACTTTCCTTCTGGAATAAAAGACCTAGCAAATGAAGTCCACTACTTAGGCTTGATGTTTGGATTGTGGTTCGAAATGGAAGGACTAAGTGAAAGAAGCATGCTCTATAAAACCCATCCAGATTGGGTCATAGGACGAAATAATGCAGATTGTGCAATTGGAAATAATCAGCAATTATTAGATATTACTCGCACTGATGTTCAAGAATGGGTTATTGCTACCCTTTCTAGAATTATTGAATCGGCAAATATTGATTATATAAGATGGAGCATATCGCGCTTCCAGGGTGATATGTGGTCAAATGTTGGAAAGGACAATATCGACAGCTTTGCCCATAGATATGTTCTTGGCTTATATCATATTCTCGATACAATAACTAAGAGCTACCCTAATCTCTATATTGAGATGACAGCACGTGGAGCAATGCGTTTTGATTATGGAATGCTTAGTTATGCATCATCTATTCTTTCAACAGAATGCAGTGATTGTCTAATGAGTCAAAAGACTATTGAAAGCGAAGCTCTTATTTATCCGCTCTCTGTAATGAGCAGAGTCCTTTCATCTAATCCAGATAAATATACTTCTAGATCTATAGAAGGAGAGACAAAGTTTAACTCTTCAATTTTTGGAGTCCTTGAGTACTCAATAAATCCATTAGAACTTTCTAAAATAGACAGTTTTATTCTTAAGCAGCAAATCGATTTCTATAAGGCTTATAGACCACTTCTACAATATGGAACATTTAAAAAAGTAGAAGATAATGAAGAGAAGACTATTTGGAGTGTATCTAATGGTGATAGTTCTGTAATCATATTGCTTTACTATCTAAAGAAATCAAACATAAATACAAGTGCAGAAAAATTATATGTAGAGTGCGCAAATGAAAACTATGATTACTCATTCATGGCAAGAAATCATTTGCAAAATAAGATTGATCTTGTACTAAAACCTCAAGAAATTGAATGCTACAATGCCTCTGGAGATGCTCTTAAATGGGCGGGAATATCATTATCTGACAACATAAGTGGAAATGGTTGGGAAGATGGCATGAGGACACTACAAGATAACAACTCACGACTCTACATTATTAAAAGAAAAGAGGAAAACAAGTGAACAAAATAGTAGTAGCAGGAGGTGGCGTTTTTGGTACTGCATGTGCAGAGCGTCTAACCTGGAATAAAGAAAATAAGGTAATTATTCATACTATCGAGGAAGATGTCTTTAATGATATAAACAATAACCACCAAAACACCAAGTATTTCCCGACAAAGTTTTTGTCACAAAAGCTAAGTGCAACTATGGATGATTCTGTTTTTCGAGATGCTGACGTAATACTTTTGGTTCTTCCATCTAAGGTTATTGTTCCTTTTTCAGAAAGAATAGCAAAAAATGTTAAGAATAACCCACTCATTATTAACCTCGCAAAAGGAATGAGCGAAGAAGGTGCATTCATTACAGAAGATATCCCATTTGAAAGAAGAGCCAGCATGAAAGGTCCTTCCTTTGCAATTGAAACAATGAATGGCTTCCCTACCTCCTTTACATTCGGTGGAAGGTATGAAGACTATGAGTACTTTAAAAACAACGTATTGCCTTACACTGGCTTTACTCTTGACTGGACTAGTGACACACGATCTGTTGAACTCTGTTCAATACTAAAAAATATGTATGCAATAGCAATAGGACTGGTTTCTGGAAAGTATGGCTCGCCAAATGTAGATTTTCTTGTTTACACAAAAGCAGTAAGGGAAATGAAAGCCCTTCTTAATCTCTATTCTTGCGATGAAGATACCATTTTCTGCTATTGCGGACTTGGTGACTTAGGACTAACAGCTCTTAATGATTTATCACGTAATAGAACATTTGGCATGCTAATAGGTAAAGGCTTTTTGTTCAATGAAGAGAAAAACGCTGCAACGGTAATAGAAGGAAAAAGAACAATTGACCTCATTGCCAAGAAAGTTATGAATGAAGGACTCGAGTCTGATTTCCCATTAGTTATGAGCCTCTACAAACTACTATACAAAGATGGAAAATTAAATGATTATTTCTTATCTGTATTGGAGTAAATTGTGGACAAAATAAAGAGAAGAGAGAATCTTCAGTCGCTCTTAGTTCTAGCTTTTCCTATTGTATTAGAAGAAATTCTTTCGACTCTATTGCAATATGTTGATACAGCTATGGTTGGACGCCTTGGTGCAAGAGCAACGGCATCAGTAAGCTTAACAAGTACTGTGAACTGGCTTATTTATTCGTTTTTTTCTTCATTCGCAATTGCTCTTGGAGCAATCATCAGCAAAGCTCTCGGAGAAAAGAATTATAAGAGAATAAAAGAAGCCTCTACTCTTAGTTTCTCTCTTTCTATAGTACTGGGCTTAATTATTTGCCTTCTAGCTACAACACTTAGTCCCTTCATTCCTAAATGGATGAATGCTTCAGTTGATATACAGAAAGATGCGTCATCATATTTCTTTATCATCTCATTAGCTATTCCTTTTAGAGCCTTTATTATTCTTGCCTCCTCTGCAATGAGAGCAATAAAGAACTCTAAAACTCCTATGTATATTAACTTAAGTGCAAATATACTTAATATTGGTTTAAACTACTTGTTAATTTATACAGCATCTTTAGGAGTTAAAGGTGCAGCTTTAGCGACCTTAATATCATATGCTTTAGCTTCTGTTGTCATAGCAATTATTTGGAAGAAAATGAAACTGATCAGCTATGAAAAGAACTATCTAAAACCAGATAAAGCACTTGTAAAAGAGACCTTCACAATAGCCTTACCTGCAGTCGCAACAAATGCAACAAGCTGTTTGGGCCACATCGTCTTTGCATCTCTTGTTTCCTCAATGGGAACTATTATATTTGCAGCACACCCTATCGCACTATCTGCTGAAACAATATTCTATGTACCAGGCTATGGCTTAAGAGGTGCCACCTCAACGCTTATTGGAGTATCTGTAGGCGAAAAAGATGAAGATAAGTTTAAGGTTATCGAAAGACAATCTATGATACTCACTATCCTCATGATGAGCTTCACTGGACTCCTTTTATTCCTGTTTGCTCGTCCTATAATGGGCTTCTTTACTCCTGATGAAGAAGTAATAAGAGAAGGAGCATCAATACTAAAGCTAATTGCATTTACCGAACCACTCTTTGGTCTAATGATAGTATCAGAAGGAATCTATTATGGCCTTGGAGAGACAAAATACACATTCTATATCGAAACCATTGGCGCATGGGGAATAAGAATCCTCTTTTCTTTGATTGCCATTAAGGTATTTAATGTAAATCTTTTTGGGGTTTGGATTTGTATGGCTTTAGATAATTCATTCAGGGCCTTAGGACTTGCTATTCCTCTATTTATGAAAAGAGGTAACAAACTATTTAAGAAGAGAACAGAATATTAAGCCGTGTGAACTACTCTAGCTTTTGTTATCCTTAGAAATTTAAGGCTCTTTCTTTAATCACTACTATTTCTGATAGTTTGTTGTGTTTCTATTTTATTCCACCACTTATAGAGCTAGCTTAATTCTTGCTCACGATATATTAAACTAACCCATCCACCAGAAAAAACCGATTGCGTCGTAGAATAGTATTCTGTTCCATCATATTAATATGATGGGTTCCTCTTATTATGGTCCAATTCTTTCTCACATATCCTCAATGCTAAGTCCAATCAACTCAGTTCTGAATCCGGGTATATTTTTTTTGAAGATTTCAGTCTTATAAGCAAGTTTCTCTGAGTTATATTTGGCTTTATTTCTCTTAACTTCATAAAGTGTACAACTCTTTTCAAAAGAATCTATTGAAACTATATCTATTTCATTCTGACCTTTGCTATCCCACCAAGGTCCAAGCATTGAGAATCCACCTTTTTCTTTAAGGAGTTCTGTAAAATACATTTCTAGTGTTTTTCCTGTAAAAGTATTGTAATCTCTATTAACAATATCACGAAGTCTATCAAATTGTTCAAGCTCAATTAAATTCTGATTTGGATAAACAAATCTGAAATAGAACCTCATATTGGCATCTATTATTTCCCAGTGAGCTCTTCTGCTTTCTTTTGGTGCAAAGAGTGGTTTATTCTTTCTAATCACACAGAACAAATTCTCTAGCTTCTCAATGTAAGCACCTGTGTTCTTTTTTATCACCGAATCTATTTCACTTTGCGTTGTAAATCCTTCTGCAATAAGCCCAAGGATTGAGAAATAAATAGTATAATCCTTTCCTATTTCTGATACTAAAATATCCTTTGTATCACTTAGAAATGGCGAATATGGCTCTGTTGCAGCCTTAATCATCTCTTCTTTTGTATATGCGCCACCATCTAGCAAAAGAGAAAGATAGCGAGGAACTCCACCTGTTAACATATATAGGCATAGTAAATCTTCATTGGAATAATCAGGATAATAGTCCTCAAAAATTTCTTTTATAGTAGAAGGAGGGAAAGGCTTAAGAACAAGTTTTGCTGTGCTTCTTCCAAATAAAGGCTCTTTTGAATCTTCAAATATCTTAACCATCATTGAGAAAATAGAACCTGATACAATCAGATTCAGCTTGGAGTTATTCTTGTAATTATCCCAAAGATTCTGCAAATCAGAAAAGAAAGCCTCATTGATTTTTTGCAAATCCTGAAACTCATCAATTACTAAAGTGAAATGGTTGTCCAATGAGAAAACAAAGATTTCGTTAAATAAGTCTTTGAGATTATAAATCCTGCCAGAGATCCTTAATCCTAAATCAGAAAGCAAACTCTCTTGCCACATTGACGCAAGTACAGGCTCTGCAATCTTAGTAGTAAATAGATAACAAGACATATCGCTTTGTTTCATGATCTGCCTAGCAAGTTCTGTCTTACCTATCCTTCGTCTACCCATTAATAGAGTAAATGTAGCACTAGTTCTAGATTGCCTTTCCATTTTCTTCAAGAGAACTAATTCTCTCCCTCGACCATAAAATCTCTTCATGCGATTATTTTAATGTTCATTAAATTAATGGTCAATAAAAAAATAATTAAGTAGTGTTTAGATTTTTCTTCCTTCTTGCTTAATTCTCGAAATGAACATCGATACTTTTTCTTGAATCTATAACAAATTTTTATTTCTTCTCCCTTGCAGTAAAAGAAAGATAATTGAACTAAGATATTTTTACAAAATGTATGATTACTTAGCTTTTGACTTAAAAAATAGGCTACCCACCTTAAGCAAGTAGCCCATTAACTCTGATTTATTTTTCTTCTTATTTTAGTGTAAATGAAATACTTACAGTTGCGGAAACAGTTAAATCACCACTGTAGTATGTAGTAGAAGCATAATCTGAGGAAGAAGCTTCTGCCACCATAAGTTTACTATTAGCATATGTAGGATAAGAGTAGCTAACACTTCCCTCTGTTATTGAAACGACATCGCCAACTTCTTTGTTTACACCTCTAGCATAATCTTCAGCTTTTTTAAGTGCATTTCTACTAGCTTCTTCTCTTGCAGTCATTAAAGCTTCAGAAGTATCACTCTTGGAATAAGAGATACTAGAGATAGAAATTCCATCTAAGACGCTAAGTCTATCATAGACTTTTCCAACTCTATCTAGACCATTCTTAAGGTTTATAGTTAGTTTCTGTGTTGCTCTCTGGCCTTTTATAACCCTACTGCCATCAACCCATTCATAATAAGGATCAATGTTCATATATTCTGTCCTTATCTCATCATCTGAAATACCAAACTCATCTTTAAGAATTGAAATTGCTTTTTTAATCATCAAAGAGGAATTATTTCTTGCCTCTTCTGTTGTAGAAGCTGTATTCTCTGCAGTAATAGAGAAAGAAGCTGTATCTGCCTCAACACTTATAGTCGCAGAAGCACTAACCGAGACGTAAGCATCATTTACTTCACCCTTTGTCACACAACTTGTAAGACATAGCATGAATGATAAAACTACAAGAACTAAACTAATTACCTTTTTCATATTTTTCTCCTCAATTCAGGGCAAGACTCTGCTTTCCTCATATAAACAAAGAGCGCTGCCATCATAATTCCATTAGAATATGGACCTGTGCCCATCTCTCTAATCACAGTTTCAACAGGAACTTCAACAACCTCAATTTCTTCATTCTCATCAAGGTTTTGAGTGCTAACCTTTTTCAGATTGCGAGCGAGGAAGAATGACTGTTCATTGGTCATAAAAGCAGGATTAGGATTAAAACTTGCGATTTCCTCTAGTTCTCCAACAAGTCCGGTTTCCTCTAATAATTCCCTTTTTGCAGCATCTTCTTTACTCTCGCCTTCTTCTATTAAACCAGCAGGAAACTCCCTCGTTACAGTCTCTGAACCATGTCTGAACTGATTCTCCATAATAAACACCAAAACTCCATCTTCTCTCCTCTTTATTGGAATTATAGAGACCCATGATGGAAGACTTAATGTTACAAAATCACCACTTTTACCATCTTCAGATACTCGAGAAGATACATCAACAGATAGAAT
>ERZ808246.2620-NODE-2620-length-11058-cov-2.788785_pt1 | contig 11058 bp, 9 predicted proteins | sample MGYA00521083_ERZ808246 | MGnify/ENA primary metagenome ERZ808246 (study PRJEB31516, sample SAMN03275577) | gut metagenome | biome: mammalia-associated habitat; material: feces | host: Papio cynocephalus | place: Kenya | collected 2012-07-07 ...
TCGACAGGATAATCCGTCCGGCCGAGATCACGATCGTCGCTTTCAGATCCAGTCTCTGTAAGGCGATGATCGTAACCAGATTGGCAAGTCCGAGTTTCACCCCCGGCACTGCCATGTGGATTGGCACCAGGCTTTCCAGATACGACAAGATCATGGCAAGTGCGATCAGAACACCGCACAGCGCGATCTTGTGATTATTATTTAATTGCGGCTGATTCTTTTTCCCGCGTGTTTCCTTCACTTTTATTTGTCCTCTTTGATTTCCACAACCAGCTTGTGCGGCAGACAGATGATCGTCTCCCCGGCCTGGTCGATTGCCCGGTGCTTCTCGCAGATCTTATCCGGGCAGTCTGCATTCCGCACAGTCACACTGCCATCCTTTACAACCACAGTGTTGGCACCTGACTCCTGCTTCACTTCGTAGCTGGCGTCCTTATCCAACTGCAAGGTTTTAACCGATTTCCCATCAATCATGATATCAACATATGCGCCCGGCTTTTGCAGCTTCTTCCATGCAAAAAGTCCTGCTGCCGCCAGAATTAAAATTCCAACGATCAGCAGGATATCTGCGCGGGATATCATGTTATGTTCCTGTTTTGATTCCATCATTGATTACCTCTGGCTCTGTTTTAGTTGTTACGGTTTCCCACAATATTTTGCCAATGTTTCCATAATCTGATTCATCTGCAATGGCTTTGACAGATGTGCATTCATCCCTGCCTCCAGACACCGCCTGACATCCTCATCAAACGCGTTCGCTGTCATGGCAATAATCGGAATCTGTGCTTTCTTACGATCCGCGCACGCCCGGATCTGTCTCGTTGCTTCGAGGCCATCCATCACCGGCATCTGAATATCCATCAATATAAAATCATATGCTGGAGACTTCTCATCCAACAGCTTTTCCACACAGCGCGCTCCATTTTCAACCCAGTCGATTTCCATTCCATATTCAGCCAACAATGTCATGGCAATCTCCGCGTTCAGTTCATTATCCTCGGCAAATAACACGCGTTTTCCCTGTAACTGTTCTCTCGAAATTCCTGATGTTTTCTCTGACTGCACCTGTCCTTTGGCAAGCTTCCAGCAAAAATGCATTTCGATCTCCGTTCCTTTGTTTACCTGACTGTGAATCGCGACTGTACCACCCATGTAATCAACAAGCCGCTTCACAATCGCAAGTCCCAGTCCAGTACCCTGTATCTGGCTTTCCGTCGATGTCCGCTCCCGCTCAAATGCTTCAAACGCATGTGCCTGAAATGCCTCTGTCATGCCAATTCCATTGTCCTTCACAGTTATGTGATAATCTGCCTGTGTCTCAGTATCTGCTTCCTGCTGCAAATTAACCATGATCGTACCACCTGCTTCTGTAAATTTTACAGCGTTGCTTATTACATTCACCAAAATCTGCTGCAGCTTCGTTTCATCACAGATGACATATGGATTTGTGATCTCACACACGACCTGAAACGCAATCTTTTTTTGTTCCATGCTGTATTCCAGCATATGGCTTAATTTCTCAATCAGCTCCGGCAGACAGACAACGGTCTCCCGCAATTCTGCTTTTCCACTTTCCAGTTTGGATAAATCCAGTACATCATTGATAATCTTCATCAGGATATCCCCCGATGCATGGATCTTCGCAACCGCATTTTTGACCATTTCCACATCCTCTGGATTTTTCTCAATGATTCCCGCAAATCCGAGAATTGCATTCATCGGTGTCCTTATATCGTGCGACATATTTGCAAGAAATGCTGCCTTCACCATATTCGCCTGACGTGCCTGTTCTGACGCCTTTTTCTCATTTTCCAATGCCTCATACAGGATTTCTCTCTGCTTCTGCGCCTCTTCATTTCGCCGCTTGTCGACAATAAACAGATACGCGAGTACTGTTCCAAGCACCAGACAGTACGGTTGGATCGGCGACAGATCATACACCGGAATCACATATGCATTCAGCACGATTCCGATCAAAGGAATCGCAGAAAATATCGTTGATTGTACAAGGAAATTGGTCTTTTCTTTCTTGTTCGTACATAACCAGTAAATCGTGCGCAGAAACGCAATTACATAATAGAATAAATTTAAAATAGAAAACACGCCAAACCACGAGCCACGGATATAATGTCCGGTATTATCGATCCGCCACAGGAACCCAGTTGGCACAGACGCGAACACCATCACAAGCAGCCCAAGAAACGGCAGAATCTCCAGCCGGTTCCAGATTGAGCCGTGTACACTGCCGATATAATGTTTCATAAACCGATGCCACATATACGGCATGGTAATATAAACAATATAAAAAAGAAATACAATCAGGCGGTAAAGCAGCAATGGTGCTGTCGTCCGAAGCATGCACACAACAAACGCCGCGTCTAAAAAAACGTATAGCTCGACCGTTGTCACCAAAGCAATACAGGTTTTTCCTGTCTGCTTCAGCCCATCATCCTTACAGAATTTTACCAGTAAAACTGTAAGGATCATTATCATAAATACGGAACTTATCAAATAAACGTCTGTCATACCATCTCTACCTTCTAAACCTGTATCACTTGTCACTATTCCAAAAAGTCGCCCTTTATCATACACCATATAGGGTTATTTGACAAACGTCCGGCTTAACTTCTTCATATGATGCAGGTAAACGATAAAGATTGCACCACCCGTAAAAATCCACGACGCAATATAAACATTCATCAGCATATCGAAGGTTGGGAACCATTTGAATATCGTAACCATCCAGATCATACGGAACACAACCGTACCTAAAATCGTGATGATCGATGGCTCGACCGATTTTCCCATGCCTCGCAGTGCCGCACTTCCAACCTCATAGGTTGCCGTCACACCCTCCAACGCACATACACGGTGCATACGAATCAAACCGTATACCGCAACCGCCTGACTGGTCGTATAAATGCTGACAAAAAAGTTATCCCAGATCATGAAAATGATACTCAAAACTTCTGTGAATCCGATGCCAAATGCCATACACAGCCAAAAGATCTTCTTGCATCGTTTCAGGTTTCCGGCGCCAAAGTTCTGGCTTGTAAATGTCACCGCCGCCTGTGCAAATGCACTCGCAATATCATAGGTAAAATACTCAAAGTTCAGTGCAAGCGACGAACCCGCAATTGCATCCTCTCCGAAGGAATTGATTCCACTCTGGATAAATACATTCGAGATGGAGAAGATCGCGCCCTGAATACCTGCGGGAATTCCGATTGACAATACCTTGGCAAGTCCCGCCTTCTCCATATGAAGTCTCTCAAACCGAAACTGAAATTCATCGTCTCTCCGGTACAGATGGATCAATACAAGTGCGGTACTTAAGATATTCGATATCACGGTTGCGATTGCTACCCCGGCAACGCCTAAATGGAAGCAGATCACAAGCACCAGATTCAGAATCACATTTACCACACCGGAGGCGATCAGATAATACATTGGCCGTCTGGTATCACCATAACTACGAAGCACTGCTGAACCAAAGTTACAGACAACCATAAAAGGAATGCCGACGAAATAAATGCGGATATAGAGCAGTGCCTGCTCCATGACACTTTCCGGTGTACTTGAAACCTCCAAGATGAAACGTGCAGAAAGCATACCGATTCCCATCAGAAGCACACCGAGCAAAGCACCAAACAGCAGAATCGTATGCACCATGGAATTGATCTTCTCGCGGTCCTTCTGTCCGATCAGATTCGCCAGCACGGCGTTTGGTCCTATCGAAAGTCCGACGATCAGATTCACAAAGATACCGACTAACGCCACACAGCTTCCCACTGCCGCCAATGCATTGTCTCCAGCAAACCGTCCAACAACAGCAACATCTGCCGAATTAAAAAGCTGCTGCAAAATACTGCTGCATGCAACCGGAAGTGCAAACACGATCAGCTTCCCGGCAAGTCCACCCTGTAACATATCCATCTCTTTTGTCTTTTTACTTTGTTCCTGTTCCATCTTCTTGTAAGTCCTTTTATATTACATTGATATCCAGCCAAATGCATTTGCAACCGAGCTAAGCAGAATAATCAGTGCAAAGATCGGGCACAGATATTTAATCATAACAATAAATATTTTCTTTCTGCGGAATGCGCTTTCTCCATGGCAGACTTCCTCCTCGATCTTGTCAATTCCAACGACGCGCGATACAAGCAGACATGTAAGGAATGCTGCAATCGGCATCATTACCGAATTCGTAAGGAAATCAAACAGATCCAAAAACTGCATTCCGAGGATCTTCACAAATCCAAGTGGTCCATATCCAAGGCTCGACAATGTTCCAAGCGCAATCATGATCAGTCCGATCACAACCGTTGATTTCTTCCGTCCCCAGCCGAGCTCATCCTCGAAGGTCGCAACGGCACTTTCCGTCAATGCAATCGAGCTTGTCAAGGCTGCAAATAACACAAGCAGGAAAAACAGGATTCCAACGCCCGTTCCAAATCCCATATTCGCAAACACCTTCGGAATCGTGATAAACATGAGTGAAGGGCCCGCCTGCAGCGTATCCGGATCACCACCGGAAAATGCAAACACTGCCGGAATGATCATAAGTCCTGCCATGATCGCGATTGCTGTGTCAAATACTTCCACATTTCTGGTTGCACCCTCGATGGATGTATCCTTCTTCATATAAGAGCCAAACGTGATCAGAATACCCATCGCAATCGACAGTGAATAAAACATCTGTCCCATCGCCGCTACGACTGTCATCCATGAAAAGTTCTTTACATTTGGAACTAAGAAATATTTCACACCTTCAATAGCCCCCGGTCTTGTCACCGAATAGATGGCAATAATCACAGAAAGCACAACGAGAACCGGCATCATCATTTTTGATACGCGCTCGATTCCGTTCTGCACACCGGCATAGATAATTGTGAGTGTCACGAGGCAGAAAATCACGAAGCAAAGCTCCGTCGATACACCGTTTGATATAAACGATCCAAAATATCCGTCCTCTGCAAGCTTTGTTCCATTTCCACGGACATATTCTGCTAAGTATTTGATTACCCAGCCGCCGATGACCGAATAATACGGCACGATCAGGATTGGGATGATCGCGTTGATCCAGCCGCCAAAAGAAATCCATTTCTTTTTACCGAAGGAACGGAATGCACCAACCGGGCTTTTCTGTGTCATACGTCCGAGTGCGGACTCCGCAACGATCATCGTGTATCCGAATGTCAGTGCCAGCAGTATATAGACAAGCAGAAAAATTCCTCCGCCGTATTTTGCTGCCAGATACGGAAATCTCCATATATTTCCAAGACCAACCGACGCACCTGCCGCCGATAACACATAACCAAGCTTGCCCGAAAACGAGCCTCGCTTCTCTGGATGTTTTCTACTCATGTAACCTTCCCTCTACCCTTTCTGTATTTGGTTTCTCTTTACTTCTGCTTCCCTTCTTGCAAATATCCGTGGCAGCATCGTAAATATCACGATTGCCGTAATGATGCCTGCCACCAGATCGGTAATGCCCTCCGACATATACACGCCCTTGAAGCCAACAATCCTTGTTAAGATACAGCAAAGAGGAATCAATAGAATCACCTTACGATTCACCGCAAGCAGTAACGCCATCTTGCCCTGTCCAAGTGCCACATTGATGTTCTGTAACGTCATCTGGACAAAGAACATGATTGAGCCCATCAAAAACAGTGGACAATACCGCTTCACAATCGCGGTCACCGCGTCACTCGCCGAGAAAAGCCGTGCATACATCTCTGGCACTGCCATCGAGACAGACCACACGACCACCGCGAAGATGAATGCAATGACAGTAACATATTTTATGCCCTTTTTCAATCGTTTCGCGTTACCTTTGCCATAATTATAACTGAAAAATGGCTGCATGCCATTTCCAAGCCCGTTTAACGGAAGTGAGATGAGCTGCAGCGCACTGAGCATAACGGTAAGTGCCGCCGTGTAATCCTTGTCGCCACCGGTCGACCAGTTCAGGTTCACATTGAACACGATCTGGATTGCGCACTCCGTGATCGTCATGACAAACGGCGTAAGCCCAAGCGAAGCAATATCCAGCACGCGTGACAGCTTCAGACGCATATCCGCAAACCGGAACCGGAATATGCTCTTCTTTGTATAGAAAAATGCAATGATACAGATGCAGGAGCAAAGCTGTGACAGCACTGTCGCAAGGCTCGAACCGCTTACCCCCATGCCAAGCACAAAGATAAAGATCGGGTCTAAGATAATATTGATAATCGCACCGACGAGGATTGAAACCATCGCAAACATCGAATACCCCTGCGTCAGAATAAATGGATTTAACCCCTGCGAGATCATCACAAATATCGTGCCTCCGGAGTAAATCTTCAGATAGGATACAGCATAATTCACTGCACTTTCCGGACAGCCAAACGCCCGGATGATCGGTTCTGCAAATGCAAATGCGATCACGCTGATCGTTACGCCGATAATCAGCAGCAATGTCACTGCAGTGTTAAAAATCCGGTTTGCTTCCTCCCGGTTATCTTCCCCAAGCTTAATTCCGGCACGCGGAGAACCGCCAAGTCCGACGAGATTCGCAAATGCCTGTATGATGAGTGTGATTGGCAGCACGATACCGAGTGCCGCGAGCGCATCCATACCGGAGTCTTTGATCTGGGAGACAAACATCCGGTCAACGATATTATATAAAAATGTAATGAGCTGTGCGACAACTGCCGGAATCGAAAGTCGAAAAACCAGAGGAAGGATCTTCCCCTGGTCTAATTGTTCCGTCATATCTGTTTTCTGGTTCTTCATCGCCGTCATCTCCTGAATCCTGTATCATAAGTCTACCATACATGAGTAGAAATTGATTTTTTTCTTATCGCATATACAACCAATTATTATATGACATACATTCAGAATATTGCAAGCTTGGATTTACATCTGACGGACGATATCCCGGATGCTTTCTGCCATATCCGCATCTATGCCAACCGCCCGCGTTCCAAGGCTTTCCGGCACGATTGCCTGATCGAAGTTTAAGCGGATCAGGTTGATATTCGTATGCTCTTTCGCAAGCTTCTCAAATGGAAACCGGATGATTGATGGGGTGTTGAAGCCAACCCCTAATTCAAGCAGCACCAGTTTCTTATGTATTGCCTTCGCAAGGAAATCTGAAAACCGCTGTTCCGCCGCATACCATGCTTCATCCTGCACAAAGTAGTTATCCTTTCTGAGATTCATATCCATAGGTCCGCCACAGACCGGACATTTCGGAACCATATAAGTTGGGATCTTGCAGTTTTTCCGTGCCTGATCCATCTGTTTGAATAACTTCCGCGCATCGTAAAGCTTGTTGTGACATGCATGCGCGCACTGAATATGAAAGTAATCGCCCTGTGTGCAGAAAATCTGTTCCGAAGGTAATCCCGCTTTTTCAAACTGTCCATCTGCATTCGTGCTCAGGACAAAGAGCTTCTTATCGCCCAATGCATCCAGCAGGAGTTTATGCAATGGTGTCACGTCAAGACAGATGCCGCCAAGCATCGCCTGCTTCGACCAGTAGCCCCAGTAGCTTTCCTCATCCGGGTATGGATAGAAGCCCGCAGAATACATGTCCTGCATGTACGGGCCTTTGCCGTAGCGTTCTTGAAATTCTGCGAAATGATCTTCGAAAAATGTGCCGCCGTATTTTGCTCCGGCAGCGGTGCTCATGCCTGCACCTGCGCCAATCAGAACGTAGTCGGCCTGTGTGAGCATGTGCGCGGCGGTCTGTACCTGCACATCGTAAGGGGTGGTCTGGTGGATGTAGTCGCGCGAAGGCATACCATATAAGAATGATTCGAATGTTGTTTTCATGTTTTATCACCTCTCTAATAATGCATGGTACAATTGCTCATCTATGTCTTTGAAGACATTGAAGACGACTTGTATTTTGCTTCCGGTTTCGGCTTTGTAGTGTTCGACGGTTTCGACAGCGATTTCGACGGCGCGATCGTTCGGGAACATGAATACGCCCGTAGAGATGCAGCAAAATGCAATACTTTTCACGTCGTGTTCGTCAGCAATCTGCAGGCAGGAACGATAGCAGGAAGCGAGCAGCTCTTCATGATGTTTTGTCAGTCGCCCTTGTACGATTGGTCCAACCGTATGAATTACATAATCACACGGAAGGTTGTAGGCGGGTGTGATTTTTGCCTGTCCAGTTGGTTCCTCCGTGCCCTGCTTCTCCATCAGATCAGCACAGGCGAGACGAAGCTGTATGCCGGCATAAGTGTGAATACAGTTGTCAATACAATTGTGGCACGGCTGATAACAGCCTGTCATGCCGCTATTGGCGGCATTCACAATCGCACCAACCTGCAACCGTGTGATGTCACCCTTCCATATATACAGGTCCGGCTGGGATGCATCTAATTCTGCAAGTGTCACAATACCTTTTTCTTTTGCAGCTTCCTGCAGATAGGCGTCCTGCACCTTTAAGAATTCCGGTCGAATCTTCTTTGGCATACGCACATTCATGAGTGAACGAAGCAGCTGCTTCTGTCCTTCTGCATCCGCCGGGATCTGCATATGTGCATAACGCGGCTGCTCCTTCAATAATTCTTCAATTAGATATCTGCGATTTTCACTCTGATTCATAATTCCTATCTTCTTTCTATCATCAATCATCATTTTTCTTTTTATCAAGTTCTGCAACATAACTATACTGGCAGTCATTTATTTGATCATCTGGAAGACTGCACAAATGCCGTTGCCGGTAAACCAGTTGTTTTACAAAATCTGTTGCCGGGTGTCTCAATAGTTCGGTCGGCGTATCATACTGTTCTATATTACCCGCATTCATAACCAATACTTTTGTTCCAAGCTTTAACGCTTCCGAAATATCGTGTGTGACAAAGAGAATGGTTATCCCTGTTTCTGTATGGATTCTCTTAATTTCCTCCTGCAGTTGTCCTCGTGTGATTTCATCAACTGCCCCAAATGGCTCATCCATCAAAAGAATCGATGGAGACGCGGCAAGCGCTCTTGCAATCCCCACTCTCTGTTGCTGTCCACCTGATAACTCTCCAGGGTAGCGGCTTTTTATTTCTTCATCCAGTCCTACAATTTTCATCCATTTGGAAACCGCCTTTTTTGTTTTTACCTTATCCTTTTTATTTAAAAGATTTGGTACATAAGAAATATTTTCTTCCACCGTCATATGCGGAAACAACACGCTGCCCTGAATGGAATATCCAATACTCCTCCGAAGCTCAATAAGATTATTATCCTTAATATTCTTTCCGTCAACGAAAACATCTCCGCTTGTTGTATCAATCAACCCATTGATCATTTTTAGTGCAGTCGTCTTTCCACAGCCAGACGATCCGACAATTGTCACAAACTCGCCCTTTTCCACTGTAAGATTTAAGTTCTCTATAATTGTTTTTTCTCCATATGTTTTCTTCACATTTCGAAATTCAATTGCACAATTCATTTTTCTCACCTCATTTGATAAGTCCCTTGCCTGTCAAAAACTCCTTTGCCACAGCCCGCGGTTCCCGCCCCAGCGTTTCCACTTCGTAATTCATTCGTGCCATGTCACTGTCTGTTATCGTTCCTGATAATGTTTGTAATACAGTTTCAAGTTCCGGATGTTGTTCCAACACTTCATTTCTAACGATATTACCACACATATATGATGGATAAAACTGCTTATCATCGACTAACACTACTACATCGGATGCTGAAAGCTGTCCATCCGTCGTAAAGATATTCATAACATCAATTTTTCCCTGGTTAATCGCCTGATATTTCAGTCCGATATCCATATCCATTGTCTTTTTAAAATGGAATCCATATTCCGCACATAGTGCATCATATCCATCCTCACGCTCAAAGAAATCATATTCCGCTCCAAAAGTAAGCTGATCTGACACAGCTTTTAAATCCGAATAGGTTTTCAGATTATACTTGTCCGCGATTTCCTTTCGCACAACCAGTCCATATGTGTTATTGAATCCGTACATTCCAACCCAACTCATATTATAATCATCATTATATTCTTCCTGAAGTGACGAAAACATGTCTTCTGTATAAAGACCTTCCTTTTTCAGCACCATATTCCAACCTGTGCCGGTGTATTCCGGATAAAGGTCAAACTCGCCGCTTTCCATAGCCGGCTGGATATTTGATGTTCCGCCACCGACTCCCTGTGTTACCTCGACATTCAGATCCGTATCCTGTTCAATCAGAATGTCCAGCATTTCTCCAAGTACATACTGCTCAGTCATCGGCTTCGTTGCAATGTGAATCGTATCTTTCTTATTATCAGGAACCACAGAATCAATGACAACCGCCATGACCAGGACAAATGCAGCCACTGCCATAATCCTGTTTGTCTTTTTTGCTTTCCCGCTTCGTTTCGCGATACGTTTTTCGATAAAGCCCAAGATAAAATCAAATACCAGAGCAAGCACCGCAATCAATAAGCTTCCAACCATTGTCATGGCTGCATTGTTGGTTGTAATTCCCCGATAGATGGCAACCCCCAGACCACCGGCACCGATAAAGGATGCTATACCTGCCAGTGCAATTGTCATGGTAACCATATTCCGAATACCAGACAGAATCACCGGCATTGCAAGTGGAATTTTAATTTTGAACAGGATCTGTGTTCTTGTACTTCCCATTCCCTTTGCAGCCTCGAGAATATTCGAATCCACATGCGTCAGTCCGGTATGTGTGCTTCGCACCATTGGCAAAAGTGCATATATCGTCAAAGCAATGACTGCCGTTGCATTTCCTACCCCGGAAAAAGGAATCAGAAATCCGAGCATGGATATTGACGGAATTGTGTATAAGAAATTAATCACACCAAGCGCAGGCTTTGATGCCTTTTCAAATTCACTAATCAATATCCCGACGATTCCACCAATCAAAACGGCAATCAGAATTGCCAGAAATGATATTTCAATATGTTCTATAAGAAGCTCTAAGAAAAACGTCTTCTTATCAATCAGTAATTCCCACATTTCCTTCAACATCATGCTTCTCCTTTCCTTCTTACTGCCTTTACCGGGCATTGTTCAAAGCACAAGCCGCAAT
>ERZ808246.2621-NODE-2621-length-11057-cov-2.913561_pt1 | contig 11057 bp, 8 predicted proteins | sample MGYA00521083_ERZ808246 | MGnify/ENA primary metagenome ERZ808246 (study PRJEB31516, sample SAMN03275577) | gut metagenome | biome: mammalia-associated habitat; material: feces | host: Papio cynocephalus | place: Kenya | collected 2012-07-07 ...
CTTCATTGCGTGATGTTTACACAATGGCGCATGAGGGCGGACATTCAATGCATTCATGGTACAGCGTCCGCAACAATCCATTCATGTCTTATGAATACACAATTTTTGAAGCTGAAGTCGCATCCACATTTAATGAAGAACTTGTGTTTGAGTATCTTCTTAAAAACGCAAAAAATCATGAAATGAAAAAATATCTCTTATCTATGCGCGCCAACGACATTCTTGCAACTTTGCACCGCCAGACAATGTTTGCAGAGTTCGAGCTTAAATGCCATGAAGCTGTAGAAAACAACGAGCCTTTAAGCACAGAAGCAATCCGTAGCATTTACAGAAAACTTTTAGAGCAGTACTTCGGACCTGCAATGAAATTTGAAAAATCCAGCGACATGGAAGGACTTCGCATCCCGCATTTTTACAATGCATTCTATGTGTATAAATATTCAACAGGTATTTCCGCAGCCCTTGCACTTGCAAAGAGAGTCGTCAACGGAGGAAAACAAGAACATGATGACTACTTTAAATTCTTAAAATCCGGCGGCTCAAGATACCCAATTGAAAGTTTAAAAGTCGCAGGCGTAAACATGGAAAGCACAGAACCTGTACAAGCAGCTCTTGACACATTCAAAGAACTTGTTGATCAGCTAGAAAAAGAACTTATGTAAAAAACTCGGCATATAAAAAAATCACAAACCACCCGTCAAACGGGTGGTTTGCACTTAGCCTATAAGGCTAGGGTCTCAAGCTGAGACTTAAGTCCCAAGCTTTCACATACGTTCAAGCCTATTGCAGCTTGTCACTCACAGGCTCTTAAAGAGCCTTTGGTACTACTTACTACCCTTAAAAGGGTCTTCGTATTCTTTTTCACTAACTTTGTCCATCGCAATATCATGAGATTCTTGTTCGCGGATATACTTTGCAATTGTAGCTTCATTCAAGCCAACTGTGCTTACGTAATATCCTTCTGCCCAGAAATGGCGGTTCCCGAACTTATATTTCAGGTTTGCGTGCCTGTCGAATATCATCAGGTTGCTCTTGCCTTTCAGGTATCCCATGAATTGCGACACGCTGTACTTGGGTGGTATGTATGCTCACCAGCATATGGATATGGTCGCTCATCAGATGCCCTTCTATGATTTCCACGCCTTTGTAGTTGCACAGCTGCCGCAGTATTTTCCCCTATGCTTTCCTTGTACTGTCCATATATTGCTTTTCTTCTGTACTTTGGTGTAAATACTATGTGGTATTTGCAAAGCCATTTTGTATGGCTCAGCGAGTCTCTTATATTTGCCATTCTTCTTTCCTCCTTGGTGTTTTGCAATAGACTTGAACAATCTTATTGTACACCTTCGGGGAAAGCTTTTTTGCTATAAGCTTCTGCCTCGCACCCGCATAGCGGGTGGTTGTCTGTGAAAATATTCCGCTTCGCTTCATAAAGCATCACAGTCGAGTACATACCTCGACACACAAATCAAATTTACTTTTCAAGAATAAATTCTACACGGCGGTTTTTCCAGTTCACACTTGTATCCTTGCGGTCTGCAACTGGTTCTGTTCCGCCCTTTCCTTCAACAGAAAGCCGAGAAGAATTAATTCCGAATTTCACAAGTTTGCTCTTTACATATTCAGCACGCTGCTCAGAAAGAGAAATCAAAGCCTTGCCCCAAACCCCTTCCTCTGTCTCTTCCGCAGAGTTGTCAGAAATTCTATTTGCGTGTCCAACAATAGTAACTTTGTAATCTTTGAATTTTTTAAGAATTTCAGAAACACGCTTTAGAACACGCGCATTGTTGTCAGCTTGCGCCTGAGTAATTCCAGGCTTAATAATTTTTCCATTCGCATCAACGGTTCTTACACCAAAATCAGCTTCATTGCTTCTAAATATAATCGAAGGAATTTGCATTTTGAGTTTGTCGCCATCGCGGACAACAAGAACATCAACATTTATTACGCCTTGAGCTGTACTTGACATTCCAAGCTCATCGTAAGCTGTAAATTCAAACGGATAATCTTCCGCAGACTGAACAATTTCTCCATTGTTTCCGCGTCCATCCCAAATGATTCTTTTTGTAATTGAAGATTTTCCGCTTGTTTTCCAGAATGCTTTTCCGTTTCTGTCTTTAATTGTAAAGCTCCAATTCTTAAGTCCAGCAATTGTCTGGCATCCAAGCTCAATGAACAAGTCGTCATCATTGCCATCGTTATCCGGGCTGAAATATTTTGGAGCAGTTCTAACAGAAAGCGCAGGTGGAATTGCAGTACAAATAAAACTTGAAGAAGATGCATCTACAACATTTCCTTTTGCATACTCAACATGAAGTTTTCCAGTAAATGTACCTTCTGCAATTTTTTCATCCGCTGTATCGCCAGCCCAAGTAATTGCAGATGGAAGATTTTCACTGTCATTTCTAGAGAAAGTTTTTACAACAGAATTAGCTGAATCAACAATGTCAAATTTCCATGAAGAAATTCCTTCAGCAAGAGAAACTTTTATATCGAATTTTTGCGCATCAAGAATTCCGTCAGCATTAGGAGAAATGCCTTTGTATTCAGCCGTAACAAATCCAGTTACAGGGCGAGCATCCAAAGAAATTCCTGCAATCGTTGTGCTTCCAGAATTTCCTGCTGCATCCTTTGAAGAAACTGCAAGTGAATACACTCCATTTGCCGCTTTGTTTCCGCTGTCGTCCGTTCCGTCCCATGCAAAATCCAAGGCCTTTGAATTATTCCAGGCAAAAGTTTTTACAACCTGATTTTTCGCATTACGAATTTCAGCGTTCCATTTTGTTTCAACAGAGCAGTCCTCAACTTTTACAGGAATAGTCTGACGACTTGAAATTCCATCCGGAGAAAAAACTGTATAAGGCGCAGAAATTTTTATTGATGGCGCAACTGTGTCAAGGACAAATTCCTGACTTGCAGCTTCCGCTTCTGTTCCGCTATTCGCAACTGTTTTTATAACAGCAGAATAAGTTCCATCTGCGCACCTTGTTCCATCATCAGCAAGTCCGTCCCAAATAAATGAAGAAGGAATTTTTCCAGAGCCTTTAAAAGTCTTTACAGCTGTTCCATTGAAAATCTTAAGCTCATAAGAATCGATTCCGCTGGAAGCTTTTGCAACTGGAGTTAAAACAACCTTGTCCTGAATTCCATCTCCGTTCGGAGAAAAAGCAGCCGGACTTACAGAAAGCGCAAGTTCAGTTTTGCTTGTATCAAGCACAAATTCTTTTGATTCCATCAAATTGCTGTTTCCAGCAAGCTCTGAAACTTCAAGAACATATTTATATTTTCCGTCTTTTACAAACTGACCTTTATCATCAAGTCCGTCCCATTCAACAGAAGCAGGAAGAACTGTGTCAAAGTCAAACTTCTTTACAGCAACATTATTTTCATCAATAATTTTTCCTGTCCATGTTTTTTCTCCAGTATAGGCCGGCTCCGCAACTTGCTGCTGCGAAATCTGGAATTTATTTTTTCCATTAAATACTGTATTCGCAGGAAGAGAAACAGCTGCCTTAGGAGCTTCATTGTCAAGAACAAAAACAGGAGAATAAACAGCCGCAGGCTCATAGCCATTCAAGTACTTTGCGGTTATTTTTGCACGGTATTCTCCATCATCTAAATTTGCACCCGAATTATTTTTTCCATCAAACAAGAATGAAGAAGGCGGATTTGTTTTTCCAGATTTTGAATAATAAAGTTTATCATCGTCTTTTCCTACAATGGAAATCTGCCAGTCAGTAAGCGAGTTCACACTTGCAGAAGGAGACGGAATTGCAACAGCAAAATTAATTGTCTTTCTTGCAACCGCCACACTTCCTTTTGGAGACGGAGCAAAATATCTTGAGCCATTTATTGAAATTGCGGTTTCCGGCTTTTCAGCAGAAAAAATTATATTTGAAATTCTTGCTTGTTCAGAAGTGTTTCCTGCCAAGTCAGTTGAAGTAATTTCGTAGTTGTAAACGCCATCTGGCATAATGGACTTGCTTTCGTCTGTTCCATTCCATTCAATTTCCAATGGAGAAGAATCTTCCCATTTATATGAGCGAACAAGATTTCCCTGTGCATCTGTTATTTTTGCAGTCCACAGTTTTTCAGCTGAACCAGACTGCTTGATTTTCAATACAGCCTTGTTTCCTTCTCCAAAAATTTTATCAGCGCCTTCAAGTTTTGCAAGATTGATTTCCGGCGGAGTATTGTCAACAACAACCGGCAGTTTTGAAGTTGTGGCAGTATTTCCGTTGTCATCAGAAGCCGTAAACTGATAATAATAAGTTCCGTCCTGCGCCAACGAACCGTCATCCAAAAATCCGTTCCAGACAATTGTGGAAGGAATATCAACGCCGCGCTTTGGAGTTATCAATGTCTTGAAAAAAGTTTTAAAAGTGAATTTTGACGGAAGCGAAATTTTGTTTCCAATTGTGCGCACAACATTTCCAGCCTCATCAGTAATTACAAAGCTCCATTCTTTTACATAGCGTTTTTCGCGGATTTTCAAAGGAACTTCAAGAGTGTCTTGAATTCCATCGTTGTTAGGTGAAATGTAAACAATGCCAGGCTCAGCAAAAAGCTCAGAAGAAAAACTAAGCGCAGAGCAAAGGGCAAATGCTGTAAAAATTTTTCTAGTTGTTTTTTTCATTTTTTATTCCTCGTTCCAAAGAATGATTTCAGGAGCATCAGTGTCTTTTAATCCCAAGTCCAGCCTTGCGCCAAAACTTACAGCCTGAATTCCTGAATAAAGTGTCTGCGTTGCAACAGAAGGAGTTATTTCGCTTTTTTCCCAGTCAGCATTAGTTTCTGAAAATTTCTTAGAAGTAATTCCAAGTTTTAATGAAACTCCAACAGAAATGCTGTTCACACCGTCAGCTTTTCCTTCTGTAATTTCGCGGATATTCGCCTGCCAACCAAGAGACAAGCGGATAAATTTGTTATATTCAAATCCAAGTCCTAAATCCATTATACAATTCTGAAAAAACGGAAAGGCAAAATCAGTGCTAAACGAGCCAGCCCATTTCTTTACTTCAAAGACAGTCGAAGCAAAGGAAACTCTTGGAGTAAGCATAGACGGATAAGATGAAGATTCTTTTTTTTCATCAATTCCAAGCGTTTCATAGTCAGCAGTTTTTCCAATATTTAAAAGTGAAAGTCCAAATCTTGGGTTCGTGAAAATGCCAAAGCTATTCATTTTATAAAGCGCGCCCAAATCTATTCCAGCAGAAAAATCAGAGCCGCTTCCCATATAAAGACCGGTATAGACATTCGCACCTACGGAAAGTTTTTCATTGACTTCTTTTGCTAAGCCGGCGTGAAAAACCAAAGTCTTTCTCAAATCCATTCCATAGAAATCAGCAAAAAGAGCATTTGCAGTAAGCGAAAAAACAGACCATTTTGTAGGAACAATCATTCCAGCCTGAAATCCACCGCCAGCAGTTTTATCGCTGCTTCCGCCTTCAATTTTTATTTTGTCAAAGTTATAAAAAACAGTTCCGCTAAAATCAATATCAGCACGCTGCTCACCAGCAGTAAGAGCAGGATTATAAGTTATAGATGCAGGAACAACTGTAAAATTCGGACCGCCAGCGGCAGACGCAGCACCAGACATAAGCTCAGGATTTGCAAGCCTATAAAGATCCTCGCCACCATAAGGCGGATTATAAGCAAATAGTTCAGCCATGCCTGCTAAAAAAGCCGCAGTCAAAATTATTTTTTTCATAAAGTAGACCTCCAGATTCAAATTATAACAAAAAATAAAACTATTTTAAATGGAATAAAATTCTCATTTGCCACAAAGTAAGGCTCGCTCAACTTCATCTATTACAAAATCAGGAGTACTTGCCCCGGCAGTAAGTCCTACAACTTTTAAAGAATAAATTTCATCAGGAATTTCAGAAGCATCTTCTATAAGCGCAGTTTTCCCGCAGATTAAGGACGCAGTTTCAAAAAGCCTGCGTGTATTTGCAGAATTCTTTCCGCCAATGACAAGAATCGCATCCACTTTGCCTTCAAGCTCTTTCAATGCATTTTGACGCTCCATCGTCGCCGAACATATAGAATTAAAAATCTGAACCAAAGGATTTTTCAGTTTCAACACCGAAGCGATTTTTTCAAACTCAACAGGACTGAATGTTGTCTGCGCAATCAAAACTGTTTTTTCAGGAACTTCAATTTTTAGAGCTTCCTCAGAACTTTCCACAACAAGAACATGATTTTCCGCATATCCTGAAATGCTTACAACTTCGCCATGATTTTTGTCGCCCGCAATAACAACAAGAAACCCTTTCTTTGCCCATTCAGCCGCTCTCTTCTGACTAAGATGAACTCTTGGGCATGTCGCATCAAGAATTTCCGATCCTTGATTTTCAAGAGCAGAAACAACTTGCGGTGTAGTTCCATGCGCGCGGATTACAACAACTGAACCGTCTTTGGCTTTTTCAAGTGAAGAAGCCTCAAGAATCTGAGCGCCTTTTTTTTCAAGAGAATCCATAACAAGAGGATTGTGAATCAAAGGTCCAAGAGTAAAAACTTTCTTCTGTCCATTTTTTTCTGAATCTTCAAGAGCGGCAGATGCAGTTTCAACAGCACGCCTAACCCCCATGCAAAATCCAAGAACTTTGGCACGAACAACTTTCAACGGCAACTCCAGTGTCAGTTTAAAAATTTTGTTATTTTTTTAAAACTGACTTACAAAAGAAAAAAGCCGCAACTAAAAAAGTTACGGCCTTAAAATTATTCTTTAGCAAGCGGAAGAAAAATTCCGGCTAAAGCAAGTTTTAAACATTCTGTGTTGAGTTAAACGAAAGAACATTTTTGCTGTTATGCGGCCTTACGTGGTTTGAAAATTCTCCCGGCTCCCAATTGCGGCGCATCAAAGATACAAAGCCTGGAACAATGAGCATAGAAGAATAACATCCAGAAAGAAGACCGACTGTAAGAACTATTGCAAAGTCCTTTATGCTTCCAGAAGTAAAAATAAGAAGCGCAACAGAAGCAAACATCGTTGTTACAGTTGTAATAATTGAGCGCGACAAAGTTTCAGAGATTGAAGCATTCAATATGTCATTAAATTTCTTTGTCTGAATCAAACTGATATTTTCACGCACACGGTCCAAAATAACGATTGTGGCATTGATTGAGTAACCAAAAATCGTAAGAACAGCAGCAAAGCTTGTCGCAGAAAATTCAACCTGTGTCCATGAAATGAACGAGAACATTATAAGACAGTCATGAACAAGTCCGATTATTGCACCAACTGCAAAGTCCCAGTGGAATCTTATAGCACAGTAAATCCAAATTGCAAGCAAAGTAACAACTGCAAGAATAACAGACTTGATTGCATTGCTGCTAGAAAATCCAGAGCCTACAAAGTCAGTTTTAATAATCGCAACGTTATTTTCGCCGAATTTTTCCTTGAGTGAACCGATAATTCCTGCCTGAAGAGAATCAGAAGAAGCACCATCCTTTGAAATTGCCGCGCGAATCTGGAAACTTCTATTTGCATCGTCTCCAAGTTCCTTTACTTCAACACCTTCAGAAGCAAGAGCAGAACGAACATCATCAATAGAAACATTTTTTGATGCATCTGAAACATAAAGCAAAACAGGAATATCCGCTGAAAGACGAGAAGTTGAAGAGCTATCCAAATAAATTCCATAAGAACTTACATTTTCAGCGCCTTTTACAGAAACCGAAAGTCCATCAACTTTAGAAAGAGAATCTGCAATATCTTTTATCGAAGGATTCTGTGCATAAGAAAAAACTTTAGTTTCGTTTTCCGCGCCAGTTCCTGTTATAACAAGTTCCAGTGCTGTGCTTGAAGTTCCAAGGCTTATATTTGCAGAACCATTGTAGGAAATTTCAATAGCGGCCGGACCAATGCGGACTTCTTCCAAAAGACCAGGCACAAAGTCAATGCCGAAATTTATTCCACGGATAAAAAATCCTGCGATTCCAAAAAGAATCAAAACTGAACTTAAAACAGCGCAGGCAGGAAATGCTTTACTGAATTTTTTTACTGTTTTCATTATTTAATCCCCCAGCCAATGCTGATATTCTTTACTTTTAAGACTTCTGTCTGGAAATCAAATATAAGGCGAGAAACAACCAAAGCTGTAAATACAGTTGAAACTACACCAATCGCAAGGCTCACTGCAAATCCCTGAACGGCACCGCTTCCAAGCTGAGTCATAAAGATTGCAGCAATAAATGTGGTGATGTTTGAGTCCATGATTGCCCAGAATGCATTGTCAAATCCTGCGCTTACACTAGAAGCCCTGTCTTTTCCAAGGCGACGTTCTTCCTTTATGCGCTCAAAGATAATAACGTTCGCATCAGTCGCCATTCCGATTGTAAGAATCATACCGGCAACAGTCGGCAAAGTAATTGTAAGATTAAATGCGCTCAAAATACTGAACATGATATAAAGGTTCAAAACCTGAGAAACACAAGCATTTATTCCAGATCCCTTGTACCATATAAGCATGAAAACCATAATTGAAATAAGACCGACAGCAACTGCCAAAAGTCCCTGACGGATTGCCTGTTCTCCCAAAGAAGCTCCAATTACCTGCTGGCTTTCTACGCTAAGAGGAACATCAAGCCAAGCTGTCTGCAAAACTTTACGCAAGTTCTGGGCTTCACGCTGCCCGAATCCTGTAATCTGAACGTTGCCACCTGTAATAGCAGTATTTATAGTAGCATTTGACTTGATTTTATTGTCGCTGACAATGCAGAGGTTTTCACCAACGTGCTCGCCAGTGAATTTTCCAAAAATTTCAGCGCCTTCAGCATCAAGAGAAAATGTAACAGCAGGACGTCCTGTAAGTTCCTCTGCACCGACATCAGCTGATTTTATGTGCTTTCCATCAAGAGCAACTTCTTTTTTTACAACAAGATAACCTTCACGCTGATCAAGTCCGTAAGCGTCTGTTGTGTAGTAACCCAAAACTTCGCAGTCTTCTGGAATAATGGAAGAATCAACAAGATTTCCTCTTATGTCAAAAGTTGTGTCAGGATTGTTGTAATAGTAAGCATTGAAATTTGAAGTAGCCTCATTGTCAACAAGACGGAAATTCAAAATTCCGCGTCCCTGAATTATCGAATTAATCTGATCAGCTTCTGCAGAACCAGGAAGTTCAATATAAATTCTGTCCTCGCCTTGCTGTCTGATTGTTGGAGAGCTCAAGCCAAAGCGGTCAATGCGGTTTGTCAAAGTTTCGACAGCTTGAGCCATTATATCAGCCTTCAATGTTGCAGTGTCCAAAACAGCATCGCCCTGCTTTGCAATAACAGAGTCAAGGTCAGCCTTTACAATTACGTTCATTCCGCCTGAAAGGTCAAGACCAAGCTTTACAGAATTCTTATAATAATCTTTTGTCTTAAGAATCTTTTTTCTATAAATTCCTTCGATAAAAGAAGCAAGTTCTGATTTTGAATCAAAAGAATTCAAAGCGTCTTTTAAAAGAATTGTGGCAGGAACTTTTTCTCCAGCAGTCTTGAAATTCTTCTTTGCCTGTTTTACAAGCCACTGGCAATCTTCTGGAACTGGGGTTTCTGAATTTGCTTTTACAGCATCAACTAATTTTCTAACTTCAGAATTAGCCTTGAAACTTGAATAATTTTTTATATTTTCCAAAGAACTCAAGGCAAGAACCTTGTCTTCTTTTGGAGTGCGTACGTACCAGCTGATTGACGGCCACAAAAAGGCAAAGCAAACAGCCAGCACTGCAATAATCATAAAAAGCCGGCTTTTCTTACTCATCTTTCTTTTCCTCAGAAGCAGCTGGCTCTTTGTTTTCTGCGCTAGCTTTTGGCTCTTCTTTTTGCTTTTTTCCTGATTTTTTATCTTCAGTTTTTACAGCAGGTTTATCAGAAACAACTGTTGCAATTGCAGAACGGTTGAATTCTATTTTTGTATTTTCATCAACTCTTACTGTAACAACATTTGAATCTTTTTTTACAGAGCTGACAGTTCCGTGGATTCCTCCGATTGTAATTACTTTGTCGCCCTTCTGAAGCGCATCAAGCATTTTTTGAAGTTCTTTCTGCTTTTTGTTCTGCGGACGAATCATAAAAAAGTACATAATTCCTATGATAAGAATGAGAGGCAAAAACATTCCAAATCCGCCGCCCATAGCCGCAGGATCAGCTGCCTGTAACAAAAGTGAATTAAACAACATATTAAATTCCTTCCTTCGTAATTAATTTAAAATGGTATAGAAGAATAACATTATTCGCATAAATTTACAAGAGAATTAATTCAGAGAATTATTTAGACCAATCATTTTCATAAGTTCTAAATTTTCTTGCAATAAGCAATTGAGGTGATTTTTCAACGAGAGAAAATTATCTTCCAAGCAGTTTTTCAAGCTCGGAATTTTTACTTAGATATAAAGAATTCGACGGATCAAGAGCCACAACCTGCTTTAAATAGTACTGCGCCCGTCTCCAGTCTTTTTTTGCATAGTAAATTTCATAAAGCCTGTAAAGAGAATCCTTGTTGCGCGGGTTTGCAGTCAAACTTGCCCTTAAATCAGCAAGAGCAGAATCTTCTGTTCCCTGAATCTGGCTTCGTTCAAAATACAGAAAGCTTTTCATTTTTTGACTAGCAGAAGGCAAAAGGCTTGAAATAAGCTGCATCGCTGAATTTTTTTGCCCTGAAGCAGAAAGAACTTTTACGTAAGCCATGCACGAATTTTCATCAGCAGGATTTTCCTCATAAGCTTTTAGCGCAAGATTCATTGCCTCTGTGTTCTTTTTTAACGCAAGGCAAATATCAATGTGGCTGAAAAGCGAAGTTTTTTGCGCTGAAGGAATCTGCATAAGACGTGAACTTAAAGAATACGCTTTTGCATAATCGGATTTTTTTATGTATTCATCCAAAAGAATTTGCATCGCCTGGACATTTTTTAAATCTTTTTCAAGAACTTTTTCAGCAAGTTCAAGAGCTGTCATTCCATTTACAGAAAGACCTGCAACAGAAGCAGTTTGTGCAGCAACAAGCAGAGTTTCAACATCATCAGGATACAAGCTAAGAGCAGTTCCGGCAGTTTCTATAGCGGCGG
>ERZ808246.2623-NODE-2623-length-11046-cov-7.770994_pt1 | contig 11046 bp, 7 predicted proteins | sample MGYA00521083_ERZ808246 | MGnify/ENA primary metagenome ERZ808246 (study PRJEB31516, sample SAMN03275577) | gut metagenome | biome: mammalia-associated habitat; material: feces | host: Papio cynocephalus | place: Kenya | collected 2012-07-07 ...
ACAAATGTATCTCAATTTGAGATGTCAGAGGCTGTCGCCGAACAAAAATCTTCCGGGGCAACTATGGCAGATGCAGACAAGACTACAGAGGAGTCCTCGAAGCCGCGGGATGTATCTTCGCCGAATAAAACCCCTGACAATGGACTTTCGGAAAACCGGCGTCCGGAAAACCTGCCCTCGGAGAATTGGCCTTCGGAAAGCGACAAACCTGCCCGCAGGGCACGTCGGAGCGGTTTCAGCCTCGGTCTCCTTGCCTCGAATGTCGCCGGAAGCCGCAGTTCTTCCTCGGAATATGCCGCGCTCTACGGCTCCACAGTCACCCGTCAGATTCACGGATTCTCTGAAACCTCTGCGGACTTCCCTGACAGTCAGGGATATGCCGGCGTGATGCAGAGCAACTCGGGCAATGAGATTTCCTCCACTGTCAGGAACTGGCAGCCGGTTCAGGTCGGGGTGAGCGTCGCATACTCCTTCACGGACAGGCTTTCCATTGAAAGCGGGCTGACATATTCCTGCCTCGTCTCGGACTTGTCTTCAGGAACGCCGTCCGGCAACTACGACATACGCCAGACGCTCCATTACATCGGCCTGCCGTTGTCCCTGAAGTATGAGTTTTTGAAAGTCAAGGGATTCAGCCTGTACGCTTTGGCCGGCGGTCAGATGGAAAAATGTGTCGCCGGAAAGACGCGCACAGACTATTTCATTGACGGGAAAAAGGTCTCTTCGGAGAACGGGCGCATAATGGTGGAGCCTCTGCAATGGTCGGTAGGTGCATATGTGGGGGCGCAATATAGTTTCAACCGTCTGGTCGGGCTGTATGTCGAACCCGGCGCCGCCTATTATTTCCGCAACGGTTCGCCCGTAAACTGCATCTATAGCGAGCGTCCTTTCAATTTCAGTCTTCGGGCGGGGCTTAGATTCTCTTTGTGAATATATAAATATAAATAAATCAATTGATTATGAGAAGATTAATAATTATGATTATGGGTGTGGCCGCACTGTGCAGCTGCGGAACAGGAAAGAAAGTTGATGCCTCGAAGGCGATTCTCGGAGACTGGGAAATCGTAGAGGCCGGCGGAAAGGCGGTTGCGCCGGGCTTTGACAAGGCCACAATTTCATTTGACGAAAAGGGCGGCGTCCACGGAAACACGAGCATCAACTATTTCTTCGGCGAGTACAGCGTGAAGGGCGACGGGATCAGTTTCGGCAATGTGGGACTCACCAAGATGATGGGGCCTACTCCGGATGTCGAGAGGGCTGTCGTCGATGGGCTCAATACCGGAGTGAAGCTGAAGTTTGAGGACAAGGACAATGCGGTCGTGCTTTCAAAGGACGGCACGGAGGTCCTGAAGCTCAGGAGAACTGAACTCAAGAATGAAGAGAATGGTGGAACTCCTGTCGAAAGCGCAGGGGAACCGGTCGCCACAGACCAGCCGGCTGTGGTGGTTGAGTAATGGCGGACATGTGCTTCCAGTAGGCATAGCCGCCGATGAAATGAGTTATAGTTGTGCGCTAACCCGATTTTTAAATACGTTAGCGCACAACTATTTTATTTGTTGTTGTGCGCTAACGCATTTTTTTATACCTTTGTCGCAAAACAATAATGCTTATGGCAAAGGAAATAATCGGTCGGGAATTGGAAATAAGGCTTCTCGAAGAAGCATATAATTCGGGAAAACCGGAACTTGTGGCTGTGTATGGACGAAGACGAATAGGCAAGACATATCTTGTGAAGACGCTTTTCCAAAACAGGTTCGACTTCTTTGTCACCGGACAATATGAGGGGAAACTCGCCGACGAACTGTATTTGTGGAACAGGAAGCTTGTGGAATGCTCCGGCATTTTCTACCCGATGCCAAAGAACTGGACTGAGGCATTCGATCAGCTCAGGCATTACCTCGGCACACTTGAAGGGAAGCGGCGCATATTGGTTTTCATTGACGAGATGCCATGGCTTGACACTCCAAAATCCAAATTCGTCCGTGCGTTCGAGAATTTTTGGAATGATTGGGCCTCGTCGCGGGACAATCTGATGATAATAATATGCGGTTCCGCCACGACATGGATGAACGACAATGTCATCGCGCAGAAGGGCGGACTTCACAATAGGGTGACGCGCAAGGTGAAACTGTCTCAGTTCAGTCTTCATGAGACATCACTTTTTCTCGAAAGGAAGGGAATAAAATGGACGCGCCATCAGATTGCGGAAGGCTTCATGATTCTTGGAGGAACTCCATATTACCTTGACTTGCTTCAAAAGGGCTACAGTCTGCCACAGAACATAGATTTCCTTTTTTTTAGGAAAAATGCGGAACTGGATGGCGAATACAATGTGCTGCTGAAGTCATTGTTCAAGGACTCCCAGATATATCGGCGTGTAATAGAGGCTCTTGCTAAACGAGCAAAGGGCATGACGAGGAAAGAGATATGTGATGATGTGAAATTTTCGGATGGCGGAACGCTTACCGTTGTCCTTGAAAATCTTATGAACTGCGATTTCGTCCGTTCATATTCAGCGTTCGGCAAAAAGGACCGCGACACAATGTACCAGCTCGGCGATATGTTCATTCTGTTCTATCTGAAGTTTGTCAGAAAAGGAAACGGAACGGACGAGTCGTTCTGGTCCAACTCAATAGACGACCCCTCACGCAGGACATGGTCTTGCTATGCTTTTGAACAGCTGTGTTTCAGTCATATTCCGCAGATTAAGGAGCGGCTCGGAATACGCGGGGTGCTGAGCAACGTGTGCTCGTGGTACAGGCCCGGAAACAAGGACAAGGGCATAAAGGGGTGGCAGATAGACATGCTGATAGAGCGCCGCGACCAGGTAATCAATGTGTGCGAGGCAAAATTCTCAGTCCGCCCCTACACAATCACGGAAAAGTACCTCGCAGAAATGAATGAAAGAATGGAGGATTTCCGTGAAACGACAGGAACAAAATCCGCCCTCCACTTGACCATGATTGCGTCTTCCGGCCTCGTACCAAATGAATGCTCTGGTGAGATTCAAAGCGTCGTGACACTCGACGACTTGTTCAAGTCTTTGTAAAAAAGTCTTGGAACTCGCCCCAATTTCCCATCACTTCCTATTGCTTACTCTTCAAATAAGTTGAAGCGTCGCTATCTTTGAGGTTGAGAACAATCCTCATGGCGGCGCTGCTTTGACAAACAGAAACTTTTACTTACCTTTGCGTCGTTGCGGATGAAAGTCTGCGACATACATATCGGTGAAAGTGTTTTCGCACTGTCCTTCAAAGAAAATCTGGCAGTTTTCAATGAAAGTAGGGACAACGACGGCACCGTCATCTGTATTCGCGTGCGTGTGTTCAACACCATCGATACGGGTGGGGGGGGATTGTTCTTGTCTGTTTACTTTCAGGTTTTGCCAGAACCTTCTTTGAGACGGACGAATCAGACTCCACACTTTCTTTTTTTTTGCAAACGTCCGTCCGGAGTCTGGCGGGAACAAAACTCTCATGATGAGAGGAAAAAATTATTTGTATTTCTTGCGTGCGGTGTTGTGGCAATTGCCCTCAGTTCATGCACAAAAAGTGCCTGGGAGCGTTCTTACAGCCACAAGTCCTATGTCAAGATCGGTGATCTGGTTCCACTCCTTACAAGGAGGGCGTCGATGCTGTCTTTCTTCCTATGGCAGGCGGTGATTGGGGCTATGGCCGTGAAGACTTTGGCTCACTCGGCTACTACTGGTCGTCCACGGAGGGCCGCCTCGACAGCTACGGTGTCTACCGCGCCTACTATCTGAGCTTCAGTGGTTTGGGAGGGTCCGTAGGCGGCAACGGCGACTCCGCCCGTTCTTGCGGGTTCTCCGTCCGTTGCCTCAAGAACTGACAGGTTCCTGTCCAAGGCGGAACCTGCCGGTTCATCAAATAATCATGTCAGTCAGGGGGGGGGGAAGGCTTATGGTCTCAGCCTTCCCCTACTGACGAAGAATCAAAAACTTAATATGTAGTTATGGCAAAGACAAGTGACAAATCAGACATGGATTTTATGAAAGCATGCATACGGAAAGACAGAGAAAATCGAACATCAAGGAACTTGGCGCGACTGTGCGGGAAAATCCATGAAATCCGTGAAGTAATGCAGGCCTCTGATAAAATACAAAACATTGACGATGTGTCAGTGCGTTTGAAAGAAACAGACAAGACTGTCTTGAAGAAGACAGAAAGTGGGTATTTTTATAAAATAGACAAGACTACCGGAGATAAGACCCTGGTTTCCAAGCAGGAGGCAGAAGAATTTATAAATAATGAGGATTAGATTATGACAATTGATGAATATATAAACCGGGACATTCCATTTTATCATGTGACTCCTACAGTAAAGCTGATGAAGATATTGACCGAAGGGTTACGGGTTGGGCGAAATGGTATATGTGTAGTGAGAAGTTGTGAAGACAGGATTCTCAATGAGATAATTAGACAGATAAATATGGATGGTTATGATAGTTTTGCGGTAATAAAAATTCTGCCCTCGAAGCATGGTGTTCATGCTTATGAGGTGTGTCGGGATAGCGTGGACGAGGTGACGGCTCCTTTGCAGAATTATATCGTAAGGACGATATTGCCAGTAGATGAAACGGATATTTTGTTCAGAGAATATCGCCCCAATTGGAATATTATAGTTGGTGAAGATGAGCAATTTGAAGACTTGGATGGATACCATCTTTCTCCTCGACCCAATATTGATGTCCTCGAAAACAGCGATTTTTATAAAGACGCTGAAATGGAATGCGGCGTAATCGAATAGTGGCGCTATGAGGATTACTTAAAACTCGAGAATATTCAAGAGTGTGAAGTCGGGCGAAATTTGATAAAAGTCCGAGATAAATTCATATTAAGTGGCAAAAATATTGAGATAATGTGAAATTATCCCGATATTTTTGTATTTTTGCGGGAAACAATCGGGTATGCAGAAAATTATTGGAAGGGAAAACGAGCTTGCTGAACTGAAGCGCTGTATGGAGTCGGACCGTTCGGAGTTTGTGATTGTCTATGGGCGCCGTCGTGTAGGAAAGACTTTCCTTATCGACACTTTTTTTCATGGGCAGTATGACTTCTCTTTCGTCGGCGGAAATCGTCTCTCAAAAGACAAGCAGCTGCGCAATTTTTCAAAGGCTCTCAAGAAGGCCGCCGGGTTGCCGGCTCAACCGAAATTCTCGGATTGGTCAGATGCGTTTGACGCGTTGGAGGAGTACCTTGAATCCATCGACGAATTGCGGAAGAAAGTGGTGTTTATAGATGAGATGCCGTGGATTGACACTCCGAAATCAGAGTTTGTGGAGGCTTTGGAGACTTTCTGGAATTCTTGGGGCTCCAGACGGAACGACATAATGTTTGTTGCAAGCGGCTCGGCGTCCTCATGGATGATGGACAAGCTTGTGGGAAATCCCGGCGGACTGCACGCGAGGATAACCAACAACATTTATGTGCGTCCGTTCACGCTGAGGGAGACCGAAGACTATCTGCGCAGTCGTCGGATAGGCTGGGACCGCTACCAGATACTGAAACTCTATATGGTCTTTGGCGGAATCCCTTTTTATCTCAGCCTGCTCGACCCGGCAAAGACCATGATTGAGAACATCGACTGTCTTTTCTTCCGAAAAAACGGCGCGATGCAGATTGAGTTCGATGAACTTTACAATGCGATATTCAGCAATTCAGGTAAATATCTCGAAGTCACGGAAGCCTTGTATAAAAACAAATCGGGACTTACATCGACGGAAATACGCAAGGCTACAGGAATCGATGGGAAGACTCTCGCGACAGTTCTGAGGAACCTTGATAGATGTGATTTCATATTGTCATACACGCAGTTCGGGAACAAGTCACATGGGACATTGTACCGGCTCATTGATTTTTACACCTTGTTCTATTTCAAGTTCATCAAATCATTCGACACGAAGGATGAGCAATGGTGGCAGCACAACTACAATTCCCGCTCAGTCGAGTCATGGCAGGGAATTTCGTTTGAACTCGTCTGCCTCACTCATCTGAACCAGATAAGGCAGAGACTTGGAATCTCTGGTATATCGACGAGTGCCTCATCATGGAGATACAGAGCTTTGCCTGATGGTAAGGAACGGGGAGCGCAGATTGACCTTGTCATAGACCGCGGCGATCATGTCATAAACCTGTGCGAAATGAAATTTTGCTCAACAAAATTCCCCGTCACCGCCGACTATGAACGGACACTCAGGGATAGGATTCTGCTGTTCAAGGAAAAGACAGGAACGCCGAAGTCTCTCTCCTGCACATTCATAACGACTTTCGGCGTGGCTGACGGCGCACATCGCGGAATCGTTGACAGTGAGGTTGTTGCTGATGACCTTTTCGAGTAGTTTAGAACATGCCATAATCTGATATCTTTGTTATAGGTTGATTACCAGATGTTTAATGGTAAATTCGGTAAATTGTGACAAATTCGTTCGGTTAATTGTGACTGTTTTGTTCGGTAAGTTGAGAGTGGTTCATTCGGTGATTTGTGACATATTTGTTCGGTAGTTTGGAGATGGCGGCGGCGATTTGGGGGATGGAGAGGCCGTCTGTTGAGACTATGTGGCGGGCGGTTGCTTCGTAGATGGGGGTGCGCTGGGTGAGCAGTGCCGTGATGCGCCGTTGAAGCTGCTGTTTGGCGTCTTTTAGTGAAATGCTTGGGGTGTTCTTGGATGAACTGGGGTTAGAGTTCTGGAGCGTGACTGTCTCCGTGTTGCCGGTGCTTGTTCCAGCATCGGTTGGGTTTAGCATCGGGCGGCCTGCGGATTCGTGTTCGAGGTGCGCGAGGAGTGTGGCGGGGGAGGCTTTCAGGTAGATGCAAAATGTGCGGGCGGAGACAAGGTCCGCGCACTCCGGCGTTGTGATCGTGCCGCCGCCGAGGGAGAGAATTATATTGTCTTGAGCCAAAATCTCCTTCAGTGACTCCAGTTCCATCTTTCTGAACGCTGCCTCTCCCTCGTCCTCAAAAATATCCCGGATGCTTCGCCCCTCGCGGCTCTCGATGTACTCGTCCAAGTCGACGAAAGGCAGCGAAAGCAGCCCCGACAGTTCCCTGCCGACGCTGCTCTTTCCGCATCCCATCATTCCGGTCAATGTAATAATCATTTCACCTTCGATTCCAGTGAGTGTTATTGTCATTTATTCTTCCTTTCAGACAAGGCGCATCAGCGCCGTGCGAAGCGCAACGAAGCGAAGCCTTGTGGGATAGGGTTCCGCGTAGCACCACTTCCCCTACGAGGGGACGGGAGGGGGCAAGATACAAGCGGGAGGGGTCAAAATAAAGTAGGTTCGTCGTCAAGGTTCAGGTCCAGCGGCTCGTCCGGGTTCACCTGCACGACCGTCGTCCCGCTCACCACCGCATTCTTCGCAGCCCCTGCCTGAATATCTCTTGCTCCTCCTGTCGGAGTGTCCTTCGTCACTGTTGCCGGAACTTCCTGCGTTTCAGCCTCGTCGCTGTCTCCTTCCGTCCCGGCGGTCTCCTCAGCTTCATCCTCTGGCTTCACAAGCGGCTCGACGAAGCGCACTTTCTTCACGTCCATCGCACTGACCTTCTTGCCCTTCGCTGTCAGACCCTTCTTCGCTATGAACTCCTCCGCATCCACCTTTTCAGGCTCCCTGTGCGCGTGCTTTCCTCCGAAGACAATCTCGAACTGCGGATGCCTGTCCTCGCTCAGAGCCACGAGATAGGAACCCTTGCTGTCCGCGATGAACGGGACGGGGTTGTTGTCGCTCACGTCGAAGGAGAACCGCTTGATATAGAACGACTTCGCCGCCTTGTCGTAGTAGAGTGCGGTGAAGGTCTTGCCGATCTCGTATTTCTCGATGAGGAGAAGCTCGCCCTGATAGCGGCTGCTCAGGTCGAAGCCTGTGGTGTAGTAGGTTCCGTCCTTGAACACCGCGAGGATATGGTCACCGGTGTTGAACTTGCCGAGATACTGGCCGCGCTCCTCGTCGTTGAGCTTCTGGATGTCGGCGTCGAACCAGATGTCCTTGCCGCCGATGGTCGATGCCCCCCTGGACTTGAGAGCAATCTTCTGCACGGCGTTCTTCTTCGCCACGACATTTCCGCGTGAGCTCCGTCCCTTGATGTCGAGCTGCGAGAAGTCGTATTCGTCGATGAGTTTCTTCAGCTTCGGCTTCGCCTTGAGATAGACCTTCACCGTCTCGGCCTCGCCGTTCGGATTGACCGTGAGCCACTGAATCACCGAACCAGGCGTGCCCTGCGTGATGTCGTAGTCCTTGTCGCGGGTAATTGAAGTGAGCGCAAACCTCTTCGCGTAGCTGACCGGACCCTTGCCGTCGCGGTAGATCACATTGTAGATCGTCCGCTCGTCGCCACGGTTGAACAGACCCACATAGAGGAAATCCTGCCCGACATAGACCTTCTCCCCGACCTTCATCACCTTGTACTTGCCGTCCTTCATAATCACGACAAATTCGGACATATCCGAGCAGTCGCAGACAAACTCCGTGTTCTCGTCCTTCTTAAGACCGATTCCCACGAATCCCTCGGCGCGGTTGGCATAGAGCTTCGCGTTGTTGTTCACGACCTTTGTCGCGGCGATGCTCTCGAATCCGGTGATTTCCGTCTGCCTCGGCCAGTCCTTGCCGTATTTCTTCTTGAGGCTGCTGAACCACCTTATCGTGTATTCCGTGAGGTGTCCGAGATTGTTTCGGACCTCGTCCATTTCGTCCTCGATGCCCCGAATCTTCTCATCGACAGCCTTCGTGTCGAACTTGGAAATCTTGCGCACAGGCTTCTCGACAAGCTTGAGAATGTCCTCCATGAGGATTTCGCGCTTGAGAAGGTTCTGATATTCCTTCATCTTCGCGAACACCTCCTTCAGCTGGATTTCCCATGTCTTCGCGTCGTCCTTTTCGAGAATCTTATAGACCCTCTGCTCGAAGAATATGCGTTCGAGGGAATTGTAGTGCCAGTCGCTTTCTAGTTCGCCGAGACGAATCTCAAGTTCCTGACGGAGAAGGTCTTCCGTGTGAAGAGTGTCGTATCGCAGGACTTCATCGACCCCGAGGAACTGCGGCTTCTTGTCGATGATGACGCATGTGTTCGGGGATATGGAAACCTCGCAGTCCGTGAATGCGTAGAGCGCGTCAATCGTCTTGTCCGGCGAGACGTCGTTCGGAAGATGAATCAATATCTCCGCCTTCTCGGTGGTGAGATCCTCAATCTTGCGAATCTTTATCTTTCCTTTATCCTTTGCCTTGAGAATGGAGTCAATAAGCAGATGCGTCGTCTTTCCGTAGGGGATTTCGGTGACGGCGATGGTGTTCTTGTCGATTTTCTCGATTTTGGCGCGCACCTTAATCACACCGCCGCGCCGTCCGTTGTTGTAGCGCGAGCAGTCCGCGTAGCCGCCGGTAGGGAAGTCCGGGAGAATCTCGAACGGCCTGTCCTCCAGTATGGCTATCGATGCGTCAATCAGCTCGTTGAAGTTGTGCGGGAGAATCTTGGAGGCGAGACCTGCGGCGATTCCTTCGGTGCCCTGCGCGAGCAGCAGCGGGAACTTGACCGGCAGTTCCACCGGCTCCTGGTTGCGGCCGTCGTATGAGGTCATCCACGGGGTCGTCTTCGGGTTGAACACTACCTCCTTGGCAAACTTGCTCAGACGCGCCTCGATGTATCGCGGAGCGGCGTTGGCGTCGCCCGTGATGATGCTTCCCCAGTTTCCCTGACAGTCGATGAGCAGACCCTTCTGACCGAGCTGCACGAGGGCTCCTCCGATGGAGGCGTCTCCGTGCGGGTGGTACTGCATCGCCTGTCCGATGATGTTCGCGACCTTGGTGTAGGCCCCGTCGTCAATCTTCCACATCGCGTGCAGCACGCGCCTCTGCACCGGCTTCAGTCCGTCGACGATGTGCGGCACCGCCCTGTAGAGGATGGTGTAGGATGCATAGTCCAGATACCAGTCCTTGAACATTCCGGACAGTTTGAAATGCCGGCTGTCCTCCCCGAGAAGCTTGTCAAACTTCCCGGAGGCCTCCCCGTCGGGAACCTCAGCGTCTCCATCTTCCGGGGCTACGGCATCCTCCAAATCCTCTGCGGACTCTTCTTCAGAAGAGGTCATACCGTTCTTGGAATTGTCGTCAGATGAAGCCATGTCTCCGGCTCCTCCGTTCTCAAGTTCCTCGTTTTCCGGCGTTTCCAAATCGTCCTTCTTGCTCATAGTCAGTCTCCTGTTTCAGATGCCCCCAATTGGGTATCTGCGGTTTATATTCTTAAAACAAGGCTTCAGACGCACAATGACGCCATAAAGACCTACCACTCATAGCCGAACCTCTTCAGTTCCTTCCTGCTCTCCCTCCATCCGTCATCGACCTTGACGAAGAGGTTGAGGAAGACCTTCTTCTGGAAGAAATCCTCCATATCGATGCGTGCCTGCGTGCCGACCTTCTTAAGCATCGCGCCTCCCTTGCCGATGATGATTCCCTTCTGGGACTCCCTCATCACATAGATGACCGCGCTGATTTCATACCTTTCCTCGCCCTCCTTGAACTGCTCCACGACGACCTCGCAGCTGTACGGAACCTCCTGGGAATAGTTCAGGAAAATCTTCTCGCGGATAATCTCCGACGCGAAGAAGCGCAGGTTCTTGTCCGTGAAAACGTCCTTGTCGTACCATGGCGGAGCGACGGGCAGGGCGGCGACAATTGCGTCGTAGATGTTGTCGAGATTGAACCTCTCCTGCGCCGATGCCGGGAATATCGTTGCCTTCGGAAGCCTTTCCTTCCACCATGCCATCAGCTCCAGCACCTTTTCCTGCGTGCTGATGTCTATCTTGTTGATGACCAACACAATCGGGCATTCCAGCCTCTGGAGTTTCGCAATCCATTCCTCGTTCTTGTCCGGCTTCTCCACGGTGTCCGTCACATAGAGAATTATGTCCGCGTCACCGATTGCCGTCTCCACGAAGTTCATCATGCTCTCCTGCAGACGGTAGTTCGGCTTCAGGATTCCCGGGGTGTCGGAATAGACAATCTGGTAGTCGTCCCCGTTCACAATTCCCATAATCCT
>ERZ808246.2624-NODE-2624-length-11045-cov-4.207734_pt1 | contig 11045 bp, 12 predicted proteins | sample MGYA00521083_ERZ808246 | MGnify/ENA primary metagenome ERZ808246 (study PRJEB31516, sample SAMN03275577) | gut metagenome | biome: mammalia-associated habitat; material: feces | host: Papio cynocephalus | place: Kenya | collected 2012-07-07 ...
CACGCTCCATGCGGAACATTTGTTATTATACTGCGTTATGCCAGCTATGTCAAGCGCTAATTTCAACTTTTTTCAAGTTTTTTCAGCGCTCTCCGCTGCCCTGCGCAGCCGCCGCCTCTCGACGACTTTTTTACTTTACCACACCCCCACCCCTCCTGTCAATACTTATTTTTACTTTTTTTAATTTCTGCCTTCAGAAATTCTTATAAAGCGACTCCGGCACTTCCATTTTCCTCCCAAATATGATATGATGCCATCAATATTTGCAAGGAGACATCAGCTATGAACCGATACCCCATCCTGCTGCTGGACGCAGACAACACCCTGTTTAATTTCGATGCAGGCAACCGCCGGGCGTTCACCGCCGTATGCCGCGCCTGCCATCTGCCGGATACGGACGCGCTTTTCCAGGCTTACGAGGCGGTCAATGCGGAAATGTGGGGCGCCTTTGACCGGGGCGAATACAGCAAGGATTTTATCGTTGTGGAGCGATTCCGGTTATTTTTGGAGCGCTGCGGCCTGCAGGCCGATCCGGTCCTGTGCAATGCGGTCCACCTGGACAGCCTAAAAACCAACACGCAGTTGATGCCAAACGCCCTGGAGGTCTGCCGGGCCCTGGCCCAAACCCATCGGCTCTACATTGTCACCAACGCCGTGGCCGCCGTGCAGCAGGCCCGCCTGGCCGCCAGCGACATCCGGCCCTACATCACGGACGCCTTTATCTCCGAGGACGCCGGGGCCAGCAAGCCCTCCAGGGCCTATTTCGACTATGTTTTCTCGCGCATTCCGGGTATTACCCGGGAAAACTGCCTGCTCATCGGCGACTCCCCCTCCAGCGACCTGCAGGGCGCCAACAACTACGGCATCCCCTGCTGCTGGTACAATCCCCACGGTCTCGCCCGGCCCGATGGACTGCGCATCGACTTTGAGATCCGGGATCTGGCGGAGCTGCTGCCTATTGTAAACGTCTAACATAAAAACCGGCCCCCACTACCGGGGCCGGTTTTTATGTACCCAATTATAAATAGAACACTTCGTTCTCTGCCGGGCGGGCATACTGCGCCTCCAACTCATGCCGGTGGTAGAGATACCCCGGGTCGTCAAAGAACTTCGCCCCGGCGGGGCAGCCCTTGACGCAGGCACAGCACTTGATGCAGATGCCTTGGACCCGTGACACATCCGCCGGGTCGATGGAGCCCATGGGGCAGACTTCGGCACACAGGCCGCAGCCGCCGCAGCGGGACATGTCCGTTTTCGGCTTAACCTTTAATATATTGATGGGGTTCCCGGCCCGGTCCCGGGGCGTATAGTAGGGCCGGATGGGCTCCTGGCCCCCCACGGTCACAGGCTCCGCCGGGGCGGACTCCAATCCCGCCGCCAGCTCCGCCACCCGGGCAGAAAATTCGTCCATCAGCGCTTCGTCTTCGGCATTGGGCCGGCCAGCACCCAGGACCCGGGAGAACGAATGCTCCCCCACAAAGGCGCCGGCGGCAATGGGATGCAGACCGTCCGCCGTGAGGATATTCCGCAGCTCTATGAGGGCGTCGTCATAATTCCGGTTGCCGAACAGCACCACCGGCACCGCCAGCGCGCCGCCGCCCACGATCTTCTCCCGCAAAAACGGCAGCAGTACATTGGGCACGCGCCCGGCGTACACCGGGGTGCCGAAAACCACCAAGTCCTTTTCGCCAAAGCACAGCGTCTCCTGCCGCACGGCGGGGCGGGAAAAATCCACCGTCTCCACCGGCAGCTCCAGTCGGGACGCAATGCCCCCGGCGATGCGCTCCACCGTGCGCCGGGTGGTGCCGGTGCCGCTGAAATATACGGCCCAAATCTTCTCCAGTTTCATGGCGTCCTCCTTACAGGTCAAAATCCTCCCGCTTCAGGTCCCCGGTCTTCAGCTTCACCGGCCGGGGCGGCACTCGCTTGAGCGGGTCATAGCGAAATGCGCCGCAGTGATGCTCCGCCGCAACGATGCCGCACTTGACGCAGGCCACCTCCTCATCGCTGAGGCGGGTACCCTTAGCACAATAGGCGCAGCGGGGATTGATTTTCTTGCGAAACAGCATGGCTCCTCCTTACAGCGTCTCCAGCGTCACCCTGCCGTCCGAGGCAGAGGCGCGGATATGGGTAATGGGATGGTCAAAGCTCTCGATAATGCGCACCGCCATGGGATCCTCCAGCTCCTTCTGGATGCAACGGCGCAGGTTCCGGGCGCCGTAGGCGGCAGAATAGGACTTCTCCACCAGGTAATCCACCAGGGCGTCGTCGTAGGTGAAGGTGAAGCCCTTGGCGGAGAGAGACTCCGTCAGCTCCCGCAGCATGATGCGGGCGATGCCGGCAAAATTCTCCCTGGTCAGCTGATGGAAATACACGATCTCGTCCACGCGGTTGATAAACTCCGGGCGCAGGAAGCTCTGCAGGGCCTTCATCACCCGCTCCTTATCCTGCTCGTCGCTGCTGCGGCCAAAGCCCACAGTGCCGCCGGCGCTCTTGTCGGAGCCGGCGTTGGAGGTCATAACGATGACGGTGTTTTCAAAATTCACCTTGCGGCCGTGGGCATCGGTGATCTGGCCGTCGTCCAGAATCTGCAGCAGCACATTCAGCACATCCGGGTGGGCCTTTTCAATCTCGTCGAACAGCACCACGGAATAGGGCTTGCGGCGGATCTTCTCTGTCAGCTGGCCCGCCTCGTCATAGCCCACATAGCCCGGGGGCGAGCCCACGATGCGGGAAACGGAGTGCTTTTCCATAAACTCGGACATATCCAGGCGGATTAGAGATTCCGGCGCATGGAACAGATCATCTGCCAGCTGCTTGACAAGCTCCGTTTTACCCACACCGGTGCTGCCCACAAAGATAAAGCTCACGGGCTTATGCTTGGGGGAAATGCCCACGCGGTTGCGGCGGATGGCGGCAGCTACGGCGGCCACGGCCTCGTCCTGGCCCACGATGTGCTGCTTCAGTCGGTCCTCCAGCTCCGACAGGCGCTTGAACTCCTCCTCCCGGATCTTGCTGGCCGGGATCTTGGTCCACAGCTCGATGACCCGGGCAATGTTCTCCATGGTCAGCTGGGGCACGCCCTTCTTCTCGATCTCCGTCAGCTCCGCCTGCAGGCGCATTTCCTGGCTGCGCAGCTCGGCGATGCGGGCATAGCGGGCGTCCAGCTCCTCCTGGGTGAACTCCTTGCCCTCCTCGGGCTCGGCGGACATAAGGGTCTCCCGCTCAAAGGTGATGTTCTCCAGGTCGCGCTTGAGCTCCATGCGGCGGTTGATGGACGCATCGTGGAGGTTTAGGTCAGAGCAGGCCTCATCGATGAGGTCAATGGCCTTATCGGGCAGGAAACGGTCGGTGATGTACCGCTCCGACAGGGCCACCGCCTGGCGCAGGATGCCCTCGGGGATCTGCACGCCGTGGAAGTTTTCGTAATAATGGGCGATGCCCTTGAGGATCTCCAGAGTGTCCTCCATATTGGGCTCCGCCACCGTCACCGGCTGGAAGCGGCGCTCCAGGGCGGAATCCTTCTCGATGAATTTCCGGTATTCGTTAAAGGTGGTGGCGCCGATGACCTGTATCTCGCCCCGGGACAGAGCGGGCTTGAGGATATTGGCGGCATTCATGCTGCCCTCGGCATCCCCGGCGCCCACGATGTTGTGTACCTCGTCAATGACCAGGATGATGTTGCCGGCCTTGCGGATCTCCTCAATGAGTCCCTTCATTCGGCTTTCAAACTGGCCCCGGAACTGGGTACCGGCCACCAGGGCCGTCAGATCCAGCAGGTAGACCTCCTTATCCCGCAGCTTGAAGGGCACCTGCCCGGCGGCGATGCGCTGGGCCAGGCCCTCGGCGATGGCGGTCTTGCCCACGCCGGGCTCGCCGATGAGGCAGGGGTTGTTCTTCTGCCGGCGGTTTAGGATCTGCACCACCCGCTCGATCTCCTCTTCCCGGCCAATGACAGCGTCCAGCTTGCCCTCCCGGGCCCGGCGGGAGAGGTTGATGCAGTAATTATCCAAAAACTTGCGTTTTTTCTCGGTCTTGCCGCCCTTGGTCTCCCGGCCCTGGGCAGACTGGTCCCCGGGCTGCTTTTCCGCCGGGGTCTGGCTGCCGCCGAAAAGCCGGTTCAAAAACGGGAAGGTGGCGGTCTTGCCGCTCTCGTCCTCATCGCCGCCGTCATCCTCGGGCATATCCTCCAGCTCCTCGGCGCCGCCGAAGGCCTGCATCATCTCACCGCTGAGGCTCTCCAGGTCCTCCGGGGTGATGCCCATGCGCTTCATCATGTCCTCCACCTGGGGCAGACCCAGCTTGGCGGCGCACTGCAGGCACAGGCCCTCGTTCACCGGCTCGCCTTTTTCGTTCATCCGGGAGATGAACACCACAGCCACATTTTTCTTACATCTTGCGCAAAGAGTAGGTTGCATAGTTTCCTCCGTTTTTCCTGCCATCCGCCCAGCGGATGGGCTTTAGGGGTTTACAGGGACGTGAGCCAATCCATGGGGGACCGGTCCACGAAAAATTGCAGCAAGGCAGACTGCCGCACCATATCCTCCGTGATGACCAGCTGCAGCCTCTGCAGCAGCCACACGGCAAAAAACACCAGCAATGCCGCAGCGATCAGCCCCAGGGCGCCGCCGCCTATCAAATTCAGCGCGTGGAGGCCCGGCAGTCTCTCCGCCAGCCGCAGCACCCGCAGCAGGAGCCTGCACAGCAGCATTAGGATCACAAAGGCCCCTAAGTACACCAGCGCATAGGCCACGGACCGGGCGATGCCGTCCGTCACGGCGGTAACCAGGGACTCCCTGGTCTCCTGTACCAGCGTGCCCACGCTGTCAACGATCCTTTGGGCTGTCTCGCCAAAGAAGCCCGCCTCCCGTACCATGGAGGCAGCGCTGCCGCCGGATATGCCGCCGCTCTGCATTTTTTTCTCCAGCAGGGGACGGATCCACTGAGCCACGGTGCCAGACAAAGCCCCGGCGGCGATCCCGGCGCCGATGAAGGACACCAGCGTAGCCGCCACGCCCCCCAGGGTCCGCAGAAAGCCGCGCTTTGCCCCGATGCCCAGGCCCAGCAGCAGCGCGCCCACGATCACAAGATCTATCCAAATCATAGCATTTCTCCTTTTACGGCAGGTAAAGGCTGGCGGAATTTGTTCCCACCAGCACCGCCGAGCCGTCACTGCGCATGAGCACCCGCCGGGCGAAGTTCACATCATCCAGCACGGCGCACGGGCGCAGATCGCGGTCATAGATCACCAGGCTGCTGGTGTAAAGCACCGCCACATAACGGCCCGCGGCCGACAGGTCCAGCACCTCGCTGTCCACCGTTAGGGCGGCGAGCTCTTCCCCGGCGGCATTCACCGTGGCCAAATGGGTTAGGCCGCCGGAGGAATAGTTCTCCAGCAGCACGGCGGCAAATTTCCCGCCGTTTATGCTGCAGCGGGCCAGATTTGCCCCCTGGTAGTCATATGTGCTCACCGTTCCGTCGGTTTTCACGAAGCACAGGGCCTTGTCCGTGGCGGCGCAGAACCGGCCGTCCACCGTGCCCAGCTCGTATACGCCGCCCTGTATGGCTCCTTCCGCCTGCATTTCCTCCGCGGTGAGCTTATAGATCTGCAGGGAGCTGACAAAGCTGCCGCTGTCCTGGCCCATAGCCGCAGCCGCCATATAATTCCCGTTTTCAGAGACGGCGGCGGTCATGAGGTACTTTTGGGCGGAGTTGAACGCATACAGCGGCTCACCCTTGCCATTATAGACGGTCACGGCGGTTTTATATCCTGTTTTTTTCAGGGTCACGGCAAATTTGCCGCCCCGGCCCATTTCCACGGCGAAGATCTCCCCCTCCAGGGGTATCTCCTTCACCAGGCCCTTATGGTCCAGCAGGTACAGGCTCTTCCCGCCGATCTCGTACACCGCCGCGTAGCCGTCCTCTGCGGAGACGGCCACCTGGCCCGCCTGCAGGGCCGTGTGGTACACGGTGTTTCCCTTGTCATCCAGCAGGGTGATCTCCTGGCTGGAGGCCACCAGCAGGCTGCCGTCCAGGTCGGCGTAGCAGCTGGTGCCGTCGCCGCTGTACTGATAGAGCTTGGCACAGCCGCTCTCGTCCTTTTCCGCCTGCATGTAGGCAATGCTCCGGCGCAGGCCGTCAAAGGCGGTGCGGTCCAGCAGCGCAAAGGCCGCCACCGCCGCCAGCACCACGGCAATAACGATCAGCAGCCCCCGCACCTTTTTTCGGGGCGGCCGCCGTTTTCTCATTCGCTTGGGGGCGTCCTGCTGCAGATCGCCCATTTCAAATTTCATCTGTTCCATTCAGTCTCTCATCCTCATACCAGACCCGTGTGAGATACAGACCGCCCGGCGGCGCCGTGGGGCCCGCCAGGGTGCGGTTGCCGGAATCCAGGATCTCCGGAATATCCTCCGGCCGGAGCTTGCCCTCGGCGGCATAGAGCACCGTGCCGGTAATGGCCCGCACCATATTATACAGGAATCCGTTGGCGCACACCTTCAGCTCCAGCAGCTCGCCCCGCCGCTCCACGCGGCAGTAATGGATGGTGCGCACGGTGCTTCTGACATTGGTCCCCACAGACCGCACCGCGGCAAAATCGTGGGTGCCCTCAAACATCCGGGCCGCCCGGTCCATGACCGTCTCGTCCAGCCGCTTGGGATAAAAATACGCCCGGTGGACATAGAAGGGATTCTTGATGCGGGAGTTATAGATGCGGTAGGTATATTCCTTTTTGATGCAGGAGCCGATGGCGTTGAAATCCTCCGCCACCTCATAGGCCCGGCGTACCACGATATCCTCGGGAATGTGGGTGTTCACCGCGAAGGGGATGCGCTCCACGGGGATGCGGGAATTTGTGTGGAAATTGGCCACATAGTACTCCGCGTGTACTCCGGCATCGGTGCGGCCGCAGCCCACGCATTTGATCTTCTCCCCGCACACCATGGTGAGCCCCTTTTCCAGGGTCTCGGCCACGGTCCTCTCGGTTTTCTGCACCTGCCAGCCGTGATAGGCCGTGCCGTTATACATGAGTATCAGTGCAATATTCCGCATAGCGCATCCTTTCTTAGTCTGTCACAAGCCGAATTTACCCAGCACGATGACGCCTGCCGCCAGGGCCACAAAGCCCGCCAGCGTCAGCCAGTCCGCCGTCTTGTAGCGCAGCACATGCAGGGCTGTGCGGCCCTCGCCGCCGTGGTAGCACCGGCACTCCATGGCCGTGGCCAGCTCGTCGGCCCGGCGGAAGGCGGAGATGAATAGCGGCACCAGGATCGGCACCAGGGCCTTGGCCCGCTGGAAGATATTGCCGGATTCAAAATCCGCGCCCCGGGCCTTTTGGGCGGACATAATTTTATCCGTCTCCTCAATGAGGGTGGGGATGAACCGCAGGGCGATGGACATCATCATGCTCAGCTCATGGACCGGCACCTTAATCTTCTTCAAAAAGCCCAGCAGGGACTCCAGCCCGTCCGTAAGAGAAATGGGGCTGGTGGTGTAGGTCAAGAGGAAGGTGCCCATAATGAGCATCACGATGCGCAGCATCATCTTTGCCGCCGCCGCCAGGCCCTCCCAGGTGATGTGCCGCAGCAGCCACACATCGCAGATGGCTGTGCCCTTGGTGAAGAACAGGTTCATAACGGCCGTGAAGATGACGATGATGAGGATGGGCTTGAGGCCCTTTGTCAGGGATTTAAACGGCACCTTGGACACCAAAATGCACAGCGCCAGCGCCGCTGCCGCCAGGGCGTAGGTCAGCACGCTGTCCGCGCTGAACAGAGCCACGATGTACAGGATCACCGCCAGGATCTTCGTCCGGGGATCCAGCCGGTGTACGATGGTATTGCCGGGGAAAAACTGGCCCAGGGTAATATCCTTCAGCATGCCGCCTCGCCTCCCTTCAGCGCCAGGAGGCGGCGCACAAGCTCATCGGTGGTATACACGCTGCTGTCTGTCAGCAGGCCGCGCTTTTTAAGCTCCATAGCCACCTTGGTGACCTGGGGCACGTCCAGCCCCACCTGTAGCAGCTCGCCCGCCCGGGAGAATACCTCCTCCGGTGCGCCGTCCATGAGCTTGTGAGAGTGGCTCATGACCACGATGCGGTCCACGTTCCGGGCGATCTCCTCCATGGAGTGACTCACCAGGATGACGGTGTTGCCCTTTTGCTTATGGTACGAGCGCAGCTGGGCCAGAATAGCCTCCCGGCCCCGGGGGTCCAGGCCCGCGGTAGGCTCGTCCAGGATCAGTACCTTGGGCTCCATGGCAATGACCCCGGCAATGGCCACCCGGCGTTTCTGCCCGCCGGAGAGCTCAAAGGGCGATTTTTCCAGCATCTCCTCGTCGATGCCCGCAAAGGCCGCCGCCTGGCGCACCCGGCGGTCGATCTCCTCCCCCTCCAGGCCCATGTTCTTGGGGCCGAAGGAGATGTCCTTATAGACGGTCTCCTCAAAGAGCTGGTACTCCGGATACTGGAACACCAGGCCCACCTGGAAGCGCACCCTGCGAATTTCCTTGGGCTTTGCCCAAATGTCCGTCCCGTCCAGCAGGATCTGCCCGTCCGTGGGACGCAGCAGCCCATTCAGATGCTGGATCAAGGTGGATTTTCCCGACCCGGTATGGCCGATGATGCCCAAAAACTCCCCGGGCATGACCTCCAGGTCCACGTTATCAATGGCTTTGTGCTCAAAAGGTGTCCCCGCACTGTAGGTGTGCGTGAGAGCCTTCACTTGTAAAATCGGTTTCAACTTGTTTAATCCCCTTTTATTTCTCACCGGAAAAGGCGCGGCAGATGGCATCTGCGCACTCCTCCACGGTCATAGCATCCAGCGGGATGTCTATGCCCCGGCTCCGCAATTCGTATAGCAGCTCTACCGTGTCCGGCGCGGCCAGGCCCAGGGCCCGCAGCTCCTCCACCCGGGCGAATACCTCCCGGGGGGTGCCGTCCATGGCTACCTGGCCGTGGTTCATCACAATGGCCCGGTCGGCCTCCATGGCCTCGTTCATGTGGTGGGTAATGAGCACCACGGTGATGCCCCGTTCCCGGTTCAGCTTGTGGACCGTGTCCAGCACCTCCCGGCGGCCTACGGGGTCTAACATGGCGGTGGACTCGTCCAGCACGATACATTCCGGCTCCATGGCGATGACCCCGGCGATGGCGATGCGCTGCTTCTGCCCGCCGGAGAGCAGGTGCGGCGCGTGGCGGGCGTATTCCGTCATGCCCACAGCCTCCAGGGCATCGTCCACCCGCTTGCGGATCTCCGCCGAGGGCACGCCCAGGTTCTCCGGTGCGAAGGCCACATCCTCCTCCACTACGTTGGCAACGATCTGGTTATCCGGATTTTGGAACACCATGCCGATGCGCCGCCGTATCTCCAGCAGCAGCTCAGCATTTTGGGTATCCATCCCCTCCACCCACACCTTGCCGCCGGTGGGCAGCAGCACCGCGTTCATGTGCTTGGCCAGGGTGGATTTCCCGGAGCCGTTGTGGCCCAAAATCGCCACGAAGCTCCCCTTTTCTATCTCCAGGTCCACCTCCCGCAGGGCGGAGGTCTCCTGCTGTCCCCCATCCTCCGCCGGATAGGTGAAGGAGAGTTTTTCTGTTGTTATCATGGTTGACATATGTTTTTTCCGCCTTTATTGCAATTCCATGCCTGTGCCCCAAAAAACACCGCAAATGACCAATGCCGAAATTATTTCCAATGTGACAGCCTTCTTTTCTTGCCGCAATTCGATCACCCGCAGGGCTTTTCCCACCAAAAAGAGCACCGTTACTGCACATTGGCCCACAGGCCAAAACCACTGCGGCAGCGCCTTTTCCGCCAAAGTCCATGCGATCAGCCCGACAGCAATGAGCGCTCCCATGGCTCCATAGCAAATGAATCGCCACTTCTCCGTTGTTTTCAGCATGCAATTTCTCCCTTTATTCCGCATACCACCGGCCCGTAGCGCCGCAGGGCAGCGCCATGCCGCTTTCGCTGCACGGCAGGCCCAGCTCGTCCCAGGTGACCTTGCCGCCCCGGTCCTTGCCGATGAGCATTTGCAGAATATAGCCCAGCACCGAGGGTGCAAGCCCCGTTGTATAGGAATTCAAAATCACAAACAGCGGCTTGTCCGACAGCACCCGGGCGCAGAGCTTCACGAAGGGATAGAGGTTATCCTCCAGCTTCCACACCTCGCCGCCGGGGCCGCGGCCGTAGCTCGGCGGGTCCATGATGATGCCGTCGTAGGTGTTGCCCCGCCGCTTTTCGCGGGCGACAAACTTGGCGCAGTCGTCCACAAGCCAGCGGATGGGCGCCTCACTGAGGCCGGAGACCTTGGCGTTTTCCTTGGCCCAGGCCACCATACCCTTGGCTGCATCCACATGGCACACGCTGGCCCCCGCCGCCGCGCAGGCCACCGTGGCCCCGCCGGTATAGGCAAAGAGGTTCAGCACCCGGATGGGCCGCCCGGCGTTTCTGATTTTCTCCATGGCGAAGTCCCAGTTGGCCGCCTGCTCCGGGAAAAGGCCCGTGTGCTTGAAGTTCATGGGCTTCACCTGGAAGCACAGATCCTTGTAGCGAATGGGCCACTGCTCCGGGAGCTTGCGCTTGTCCCAGTGGCCGCCGCCGGTGGAGGAGCGGCTGTAGCGGGCATTGGCCTGCCGCCAGCCGGGGTTTTTATGATCCGTCTCCCAAATGGCCTGGGGATCGGGCCGCACCAGGATCTGCTTGTCCCAGCGCTCCAGCTTTTCTCCGCCGCCGCAATCCAGCAGCTCATAATCCTTCCAACCGTCCGCGATCCACATAAAGGGTCTACCTCCGCATACTAAATCAATGTATTATACACCTATTTACCGCCGTGCGTCAACACCGGGGTATCCGGAAAAGTCCGGAAATATGCCCATTCCTCATGCCGGACAAAATGAGAGGGCATACCGCCTGCGTTATGCAGAAGGCATGCCCTCTCGGTGATTTGATTTTTTTCGGCGACTTGACCGCTTTTCGGCGTCAAACCCGCCTTTTGCTTACTTGGCCTTGATGCTCTCCACAGTGCTGAAGACGGAATTGGCCGCG
>ERZ808246.2625-NODE-2625-length-11041-cov-4.246313_pt1 | contig 11041 bp, 8 predicted proteins | sample MGYA00521083_ERZ808246 | MGnify/ENA primary metagenome ERZ808246 (study PRJEB31516, sample SAMN03275577) | gut metagenome | biome: mammalia-associated habitat; material: feces | host: Papio cynocephalus | place: Kenya | collected 2012-07-07 ...
TGAGCCGTTCGGGATCGATGCCGTACTCAGCGGCGTGGACCCGGGCATAGGTGACCGCCAGCTGTGCGCTTTCCTTCATCACATCGCCCAGCGAACCGGTGACCGTGATCTTGCCCGAGCCGTTATCGATGACCTGCACCTCGATGGGCAGGGTCTCGCCGCCCACACTGGTCCATGCCAGACCATTGGCAATGCCGATGGCATTGGTGCGGTTGAGGAATTCCGGCTTGACCATCCGGGGCCCCAGCAGCTTTTCCAGCGTCGTTCCGGTCACCGAGACGCTTTCCGCCTCACCGGATGCGATCTTCCGGGCACACTTGCGCAGAACACTGGTAATCGTGCGTTCCAGATTGCGGACACCGGCCTCCCGGGTGTAGCCGTCGATGATGCCATACAGTGCGCTCTGGGAGAAGCTGACCTTTCCGGTCAGGCCGCAGGCATCCAGCTGCTTGGGTACCAGATGCTTCTTGGCAATGTTATATTTTTCCACACGGGTATAGCTGGGCAGCTCGATGACGTCCATACGGTCCCGCAGCGGGCCGGGGATAGCTCCCAGATCGTTTGCGGTGGTGATGAAGAGCACATGGCTCAGGTCAAAGGGCATATCGATAAAATGATCGTTGAAGGTGCTGTTCTGCTCCGGGTCCAATGCTTCCAGCAGGGCGGCAGCGGGGTCACCCCGGAAATCTCCGGCCAGTTTGTCGATCTCGTCCAGCAGGATCAAAGGATTGGAGCTCTTGGCCGAGATCATGGCCGAGATGATCTTGCCCGGCATTGCACCGATGTAGGTGCGGCGATGGCCCCGGATCTCAGCCTCATCCCGGACGCCGCCCAGACTCAGACGGACGTACTTACGGTTCAGGCTTTCAGCGATGGAGCGTGCAATGCTGGTCTTGCCAACACCCGGAGGGCCTACAAGGCAGATGATCTGGCCCTTGACATCGGGAGCCAGCTTCCGGACGGCCAGAACTTCCAGAATACGGTCCTTGACCTTTTTCAGGCCATAGTGGTCCCGGTCGAGGATCTTCTGGGCCTTTGCAATGTCCAGATCGTCCTCAGTAAAGGTATTCCAGGGCAGGTCCAGACAGGTATCCAGATAGGTGCGGATGACGGTGCCCTCCTGATTGCTGCTCTGCATCTTGGAAAGGCGGTCGGTCTCCTTCATCAGCTTCTTCTCGCACTCAGGTGCAAGGTGCAGCTCGGTGATCCGGCGGCGGTACTCCTCCACCTCGGCGGTGGTATCATCGTCCTCGCCCAGCTCCTCGCTGATCATGTGCAGCTGCTCATGGAGATAATAATCCCGCTGATTTTTGTCCATGGCCTCATCGACCTTGCGGGCAATTTCCTTATCGATCTCCAGCATCCGGCGTTCCCGATGCATCTTTTCAATCAGCAGTTTCAGACGGCCCATGAGGGTGCTTTCGTTCAGGATCGCCTGCTTATCCTCGAAACGGAACAGCAGATTTGCCGGGATGTATTCGGACAGGAATTCGGGATCGGTGTTGGTGGTGATGGTGAATACCACATCCTTGCCGATGTGAGGGTTGAGAGCCAGCAGCTCATCAAAGCCCTTTTTCACATTCCGCACCAGCACATCCATCTCCGGAGCTTCCTCCGGCTTTGCCGGGCGGACCGGAGCCGGGCGGACAGCCGCCAGCAGGAAGCTGCCATCAGCATTGACCTCCGTGAGCTTTGCCCGGTATTTGCCTTCCACGAGGATGCGGACCAGATCATCCGACACCCGCATGACCTGTTTGACCTCGGCCACAACACCGTACGGATACAGATCCGACGGCTGCGGGTCCTCGACTTTCATTTCCTTTTGTGCGACGAGAAATACGTCGGAGTTGTTGCTCATGGCCCACTCGACGGCAGCGATGCTCTTTTCCCGGCCCACCTCAAAATGAAGCAGATTGTTGGGGAACACCACCAGACCCCGCAGAGCGATGGCCGGAAGGTGGACAATGTTGCGCTCCACCTTGACGGTAACTTTTTCAGACATATGCAAAACCTCCCGACTGCCCGGCGGATGCGAGTCATCTCAGCGGGCAGCTTTTCTTTGGGTAATTGATTTGGTATCTATTTATTATAGCGGAACCGCCCGGCGGTTGCAAGCGGGCAGGTCACTCTTCCCCACGCTTTTCGTGGGTATTGTAGCCGATCTTGCCAAGGGCCGGCAGAATCGCCCTGAGGGTCACCGAGGTGACCGCTCCCATAATAAGGCCCATCACCAGCATGACCGGCGCATAATAGAGGGACATTTTGGACGATAGAATCACACCCGCCCCCAGCAGCTGCCCAATGTTATGGGACAGCGCACCGCAGACCGACAGGATGAACCAGGTAGGCCGAACCGGGACGTGGTAATAGAGCACCCACATCACCAGCAGCGAGAGCAGACCGCCGCAGAGGGACAGAAAGCCCGCCGTCCAGCCAGAGACCAGAAAGACGAACAACGCTTTGAGCAGATCCAAAATCAAAGCCTGCTTTGCGCCCATGAAGAACAGCGCATACATGACCACGATATTGGCAAGACCCAGCTTCATGCCCGGCATCAGCCCCGGGATGACCAGTGTTCCTTCAATGAACGAAAGGGCCATAGCCAGCGCAAACAGCAGCCCGGAAAGGGCGATCTCGTGCGTTTTTTTATAGTTTCGGTCATTTCTGGGCATCGTATTTCTCCTTTTTGCGGGCGGGTCATTCGTCGCCGCCCAGCGACTGCTCGTATTGCTCCTGTTCCTCCATGGCAGCTTCCCAAGCGGCGAACAGCTCGTCCTGATGGAAGCGCAGATCCGCCAGTTCATCACTCTTTTCCCGGAGCAGCTGGGGATCGTTGTAGACCTCCGGCGAATTGATCTCATTGTCCAGCTCTACTTCCCGTGCACCACAGGCTTCCATCTCGTCCTCACAGGCTTTGATCTTGGCACGCAGCTCCGCCCGGCGGCGACGCTGTTCCTTGCCGTAGCCCACCTTGGCAGGCTCCGAAGATTTTTCCACTGCCGGAGCAGCGGTGCTTCGGCCCATCAGAGCGTCGTAGCTGGGATAGATCGTAGCTTTTCCATCCTCAAGGTAAAGGATGGGGCAGGCCAGACTGTTCATCAGGTGACGGTCATGGGTGACCATCAGCAGTGTACCGGTGTAGGCCATCAGAGCCTCGGTCAGGTTCTCCCGGGTGTAGATGTCCAAGTGGTTGGTAGGCTCATCCAAAAACAGCAGATTGGGCCGTTCCAGCACGATCTCGGCAAAGCGCAGGCGGGCCAGTTCTCCACCGGACAGAGCCTCGCAGGGTTTGAACACCGTTTCGCCCCGGAACCCCAGTTTTGCCAGATGGCTGCGGACTTCCAGCTCGGTCATACGGGGGTATTTGTTCCAGATGACGTCAATGACCCGGCCTGCACCCAGACGGTTCTGCTGCTGGGCAAAGATGCTGGGCCGTGCGCCGGTGCCCAGACGGACCATGCCGCCCGAAGGCCGGCGTTTGCCGTCCAGCACCTGCATCAGGGTGGACTTGCCTGCACCGTTGGGGCCGGCAATAATGAGCCGCTGGCCCCGGCAGACGGTATAGCTGAAGGGTTCCAGCAGCGTCCGGTCCCCGATCTTGATGGTCAGATTTTTGAGGACGACCAGTTCATTCCAAGGCTCCACATCGTACTCGAACCGGAACTTGAGCTGGTTGGTCTCATCTTTGGGAGCCTCGGTGATCTCCAATTTTTCCAGCTGCTTGCGGCGGCTCTGGGCCATTTTTGTGGTGGATGCCCGGACAAGGTTGCGGTCCACATAGTCCTGCAATTTTTCAGCCAATGCCACATCGGCATCGTGCTGCTTCTGACGCAGGGCATTGGCAGCTTCTTTCTGAGGCAGGTAGGCCGAGAAATTGCCCCTATAGGTCGTCATGGTCTGGAAGGCGACCTCCCAGATCTTGGTGCAGACATTATCAAGGAAGTACCGGTCATGGCTGACCACCATCACCGCACCGGAGTAGCCCTTGAGGTAGTTTTCGAGCCATTCCATGGTGGCAAAATCCAAGTGGTTGGTAGGCTCGTCCAGAATCAGAACATCCGGTTTTTCCAGCAGAAGCTTTGCCAAACGCAGTCTCGTCAGCTCGCCGCCGGAGAGAACACCCACGTTCTTCTCCCACGTTTCCTGCGGGAATCCCATGCCGGAAAGGACCTTTTTGATGTTCACATCCATGTTGTAGCCGTCGGCGGCATCCACAATATTCTGCAGCGCATCGTGCTGTTCCAGCAAAGACGCATCCTCGGGGGAGGCGGCCATCTTCCGTTCCAGCACCTGCATCTTTGCCATGGCATCCAGCACTGGTGCAAAGGTAGAGCGCATCTCTCCATAGATATCCAGCGTGGCATCGAGCTTTGCGTTTTGTTCCAGATAACCCAGCGTCACACCATGGGTCACGCTGAATTCTCCCTCATAATCCGTATAAACGCCGGTCAGGATCTTGAGCAGGGTGGTTTTGCCTGCGCCGTTCTGACCCACGATGCCGATCCGGTCTTCCTTTTCCACGCTGGCAGTCACATCGTGCAGAACGATCTTTTCGCCAAAGCTTTTGCCTAGTTTTTCCAAATGAATCAACATAATTTGTTATCCGTTCTTTTGCCGGGCCTTTCACTCACCGCTGATGGCGGCGGTTCTTCAGGCCAATGTTTGCCAGTTCCTCCGGTTCCATGACCAGCGGATACAGTTCTTCCAGACTTGCGATCTCGTAGGTGGGGCAGACCTTGCCGGGATTTTCGGCGTGATTCGGATTGAACCAGCAGGTGTCCAGCCCGGCGTTGATACCGCCCTGAATATCGCTGGACAGGCTGTCGCCCACCACCAGAACGTGTTCCCGGTTTTCTACGCCCAACGAACGGAGCGCAGCATCAAAAATTTTCCGGTTCGGCTTTTCGCTGTCCAGCTTTTCCGAAACAAACACATCTTCGAGGTAGCTGTTCAGGCCGGACTCCTGCACCCGGCGGCTCTGCACCTTGTCAAAGCCGTTGGTCACAATAGCAAGGGTCGCCACTTCTGACAATTCCCCCATCACTTCCAGCACATTGCCGGACATTAAGTCCGGGTGGGTAGAAAGCTGCTCGAGGTAGAAACGGTTCATCTCCGCACCGTTTCCGGCTGCATCGATTGCCTTCAGAAAGCGGGTGAACCGCTCGCTCATCAGCTTGTCCCGGCGGATCTGACCTTTTTCCAGCTGCTTCCAGAGCTCACTGTTGATCTCACGATAGGTCTGCACCGTCTGGGCATCCGGCTCAATGCCGTAAGTGACCAGCGTTTCGGCTAGGGCCTTGCTTTCCGCTGCATCAAAGTCCAGCAGCGTATTGTCAGCGTCAAACAAGACGCAATAGTATTTTGCCATAATATTTTCCCTCTCTTTTGAGAACAGCGAGAAGCCAGCCCCGCCCGGCAGAGCTGGCTTCCTGATTCCGTTCAGTTTTCCTGCACGATTTCATACGCAGCATCGTCCGTCTGTTCCGGAGTGTTCTCCGCACAGCGGTTTGTGCCGGTGCAGGGGGTCTCGGGGCAGCGGTTCATATCCTCTTCCGATACGCCGTTGTCCACATTTTCCCAATCGGTTTCATAATAGTCCACGTTGCCATCGGTCACGTCTTCGGCACCCGGCAGACCGGAAACCCGGTTCTCTTCACTGATCATCTGCACACCTCCTCTCGCCACAGCCTATGCGGCTGCGCCGGGAAAAGTTTGCAGCATTTTATCACTCCGCCTTGCTTTCTTCCTTGCTGGCAGAGGCCTCCGAGGAAGCCGCTTCGCTCTGGGACGAACTTGCTGCCTCGTTCACAGATTCAGAATTCGATTCTTCCTTGGCGGATTCCGCCTTGGAGGAAGAGCTGCTCTCGGAACTGCTGCTGTGAGACGAACTGCCCGAGCTGTGGGACGTACTCTCACTGGAAGAAGCCGTTTCATGAGAGACGGAAGAGCTGGTGCTCTCGGATGTACTTCCGGAGGAAGTTCCGGAACTTGCAGACGAGGCCGGATGACTCGAGCTGCTGGAAGAGCTGCCCGAAGACCCACTCACAACGGTGATGGTAAGGGTATTGCTGCTCACCGAACTGCCATTGTAACTGACAGTGGCGTGCACTTTATAGGTGGCTTCGGTCATATTGGTGATGGGGATGGTCACCTTGCTCTGTCCCGCCGCCGCTGTGACCTCGGTGCCGTTGGAATACCAGCGGATCGAATCGGCACTGCCGTACTTTCCGCTGACCGATGCCTGAAAGACCACGGACTCTCCTCTCCGTTCGCCGCTGATCTTGACGGACAGAGCTGCGAACACCGCCGTCACATCCAGATTCTGGGTAAAGTTGGTATCGCTGCGCGTCTTGTCGGTCTTCCCATCGCTCCACTTGACGAAGACATAACCGTCGGCAGGAACTGCGGTGACGGTAAGCGACTTGGCAGGGTCGGTGATCTTATAACTCAGACTCTTGCCGGAATCGCCGCCGCAGCTCAGGGAGCCGCCGCCGCTCTTCTCTACCTGATACCGCACCTCATACTGCACTGCAGAGTCCTTGCTCTCACTGCTGCTGGTGCTTTCACTCGAGCTTGCGCTCTCGCTGGGGGCCGTGCTTTCGCTGGCCGGGACAGAGCTGCTGGGTGCCTGCACCGCAGAGCTGGGGTTCGAGACATATTCCAGCGTCCGGGTGGGGATACCGGTCAGGTCACCTGCTGGGCGGCGGTCCTCGGTGTTGTAAGCGTGGGTGCGGATGTAGGTCAGCACCGCTTTCAGGCCCACCGTCTTGAGGTGGATATCGCCATTGGTGTAGTATTCCGCATTGCCGTAGCCGTCATCTCCCTTGAGTGTCTCTGCGCTGTTCAGGAATTTAAGATTCAGCTGCTCGCACATACTCAGAAGAGCCATGTTGAAATCATCGATCTTGGCCTGATCCATGTGCGGATAATTGGAATGATCCTCCGGAATGGGCGGGACCGTATTGATGATAATATCCGCATAAGGGTAAGCACTCTGAACTGCCTGCACCAATGCGGTGTAGTGAGCAATAAAATCCTCCACGTCCATTCCGGTATCGTTGGTGCCAAAGGTCATCACGATCCGGCGGGGCTTCATTTTGGCCACCGCTTCCGGAATGGTATACTGGTTGTTGTCGTTTTTAAAGGTCACGATGCCATCGTTGAGAGCCGCCTGTGTACCAATGCCTTCTTTGGCACAAAACTGCTGCAGCGAGATCAAACCATTGTTATAAAGGCGGACGGTGTTGGAATCTCCCAGAAAAAGGACCTGATTCAGGTAGTCTTCTCCGGCATCGTCCGTCTCGGTCAGCAAGGCTGCCGAAGTATTGTTGATCTGATAATGCCCTGCCAGATTTTCTCCTGACGGATCTGTTCCGTCTGCCGTGCTTTCCGACACGGAAGGAGCGGCGGGTTCCTTGCCCTTTTTCAGCAGTGTCAGCGTGATACCGATGGTGAGCAGTGCAGCCAGAGCGCAGATCACGCAGACCAAAACTGCCTGCTTCTGCATCGGAGTCATCGTTTGCTTGTCCGGTTGTTTCTTTCGACTCATTTTATTCACCCTTCATTTTTCAGCGGTTTTCCGTCCGCAGTCACACCAAGGATCTTGTCCGCCAGCTCTTCACAGCTTTCGGCCAGCAATACCGGATGGAAGGGCGCAAGCTCTTCCCGACTGCCATAGCCGTACAAGGCTCCTGCCGCATCCAGAGCACAATCCGCTGCGCCCCGCATATCATCGTTCCGGTCTCCGACCATCAGGACACGTTTTCCCTGCATCAGCGGCTGTTCCAGAACATACCGCACCACTGCGGTCTTGGTGTCCCGTGTCTCGTCCATGGACGCACCGCCGATAAAATCAAAATATCCAACGATCCCCTGTTCCTCAAGGATGGGGGTGACTACCGCTGTGGGCTTGGAAGTTGCCGTACAGAGGATCAGCCCTGCATTCTTCAGGCGGCGGAGCATCTCCGGCACGCCCGGGTAAAGGCTGCCCTCGTGGCTGCCCTTTACCGCATAACTGGCCCGATAAAGCTCCGCAGCTTCCTCGATCTTGGCCGGGTCCGTAAAATGCTCGCCGAAGCTCCGGCGGAGCGGCGGCCCCAGATAGCGGCGGAGGTTGACATTGGTCACATCCACCCCCATCTTTTCAAAAACCTCTTGCAGCGTATTTATAATTCCGGGAGCGGAATCGATCAGCGTTCCGTCTACGTCAAACAGGATGGCGTCATAGTGAAGCACGACTTGTTCCCCTTTCTTTTGATATACATAGTCTATAGTATAGCACATTTTTACCCGGTCAGCAATTCCCCGCCCATCAAAAAAATGCCTGCCCGGCAAAAGCAGGCAGGCAAACGAGAGGGTTATCCGTTCGATCCCACAGACGTTCCGGTGTCGGTGGACGGATAATAGAGGTTATTGGAGATGAACTCCAGCTTTTCCTTGAGCACAAGTTCCAGATTGGCAACGGCGTGGACCATATTGGTAGCCGAGTCGTTGACTTCCAGAAGCTTGCACAGGTCAAGTTCTTCCATATTCATGGCGGTCTTCATCTTCTGGCTTTCGGCGCAGAGGATGTGGCTCAGTGCCGACTCCTGCAGAGCGATGCTTTCCAGCAGGTCGATCACAGCCTGATCCAGCGTGACGCTGGGTAGAGCCGGGCAATTGAGCTGGGAACAATTGGTTGCTGCCATAGAGGGATCATCCTTTCCTATTTAATAAGGTGCATCCCATCCTATGCCCGGTGGCAGGCAGATGTCACCCGGCAGCAGCGTCTGACTCAGATTTTGCTTTGGCTTCTACTTTTTCAATGGTGGTGCGATAACCGCCAGAGCCATACTGGATGCAGCGGTTGATCCGGCTGATGGTGGCCGTGCTGATCTCCACCGCCTTTACGATCTGGTCATAGGTACTGCCGTTCAGCAGAAGCTTGGCAGCTTCCAGCCGCTGCGCCATATCCGAGATCTCTTTTACCGTGCACAGATCCTCAAAGAAATTGTAGCACTCCTCCCGGGTTTCCAGGCTGAGGATCGCATCAAACAGTGCGTCGGTGGTTTCGTTTCTTCTGGGGTTACGTTCAGCCATAACTGCCTCCTTTGCGGCGTCAGACATTCAATGTGCAGGTACAATTCATCTATTGCATTAATACTTTAGCACTTCAAAGTGTGAAAGTCAAGAGCTCCTGTTGAGGATTCTTCAGGTTTTATTATGTGCATTTTTGCTCTCTTCACGCATGAAACAAAATCACCTAAAAATTCTTTACAAAATTTCTGCCAAATTGGCATTGTCTCCTAACTTTGCAAAAAGATATTGACAAATTATGAAATCCGGCTAAAATGGGGACAATCAATCGGCAAATGCAATGAACAGGACATGACCCTTTGCATCACCTGCTTTCAGAAAGCCGTTGTTTTGATGCGAGACGGCAGCAAAGCACAAGGGGCCCTCACCTGCGAGCAGCCTGCGGGAACGAAGCTTTTGCAAGCTTTCAGTAGTGTGTGGCCGTGCAGCCTACGTTACAGGGCGGCGTATCGCATCCGTGGGATGTCTGTACGTTTTCAAGGCGGCTGTCCATCCGGACAGCAATCGAAGTGGTACCGCGGAGAACTTACAGAGTGCTTGACAGAGCCTCTGATTTTAAGCCTTCGTCTTCGGCAGACAGCAAACGCTGTCTCGGGAGACGGAGGCTTTTTTCGTCGGCATCCCTTCGCTGCACAGCCGCCACAGTTCTGGTGCATTGCCGTTTGGAAAGAAAGGAAAGAGGTAAAAGAAATGAACACGCTGGTCATCGTTTTGATCGCAGCCGTGTGTCTGCTGGGAGCTTATACTTTCTACGGACGCTGGCTGGCAAACAAGTGGGGCATCGACCCCAAGGCTAAGACTCCCGCAGTCGTCCATGAGGACGGCCGGGATTATGTTCCTACCAACGGCTGGACCGTTTTTGCACATCAGTTCAGCTCCATTGCAGGTGCCGGCCCTGTCACCGGTGCAATTCAGGCTGCTGCCTTCGGCTGGCTGCCCGTTCTGCTGTGGGTCCTGATCGGCGGCATCTTCTTTGGTGCCGTGACCGACTTTGGTGCCCTGTATGCTTCCGTTAAGAATGACGGCAAGAGCATGGGTATGCTGATCGAAAAGTACATCGGTAAGACCGGCCGTAAGCTGTTCCTGCTGTTCTGCTGGCTGTTCTGCGGCATCGTTATTGCTGCATTCGCTGACATGGTTGCCGGCACCTTCAACGCTTATGGCACTGATGGTGCACTGGTCGAAGCTGCGCAGACCAATGGTGCTGCCGGTATGGTCTCCATCATGTTCATGGTCTTCGCCGTGGTTTTCGGCCTGATCCAGAAGAAGTTCAACTTCTCCGGCTGGAAGGAAAGCGTCATCAGCATTGTTTTCATCGTGCTGTCCTTCGTTGTCGGCGCAAACTTCCCCATCATTCTCGGCAAGGCCGCATGGAGCTATATCACCTTTGTCTATATCTTCTTTGCAGCTGTCCTGCCCATGTGGATGCTCAAGCAGCCTCGTGACCACATGACCACCTTTATGTTCGTGGCCATGATCATCGGTGCCGTGGTTGGCCTGCTGGTCGCTCACCCCACCATGAATCTGCCCGTCTTTACCGGTTTCAACAACGATAAGCTGGGCACTATGTTCCCCATCCTGTTCGTCACAGTTGCCTGTGGTGCTGTTTCCGGTTTCCACAGTCTGGTTTCTTCCGGCACTTCTTCCAAGACCGTTGAGAACGAGAAGGATATGCTGAAGGTCGGCTATGGCGCAATGGTGCTGGAGAGTCTGCTGGCTGTTCTGGCTCTGTGCGTTGCCGGTGCTGCCGCAGCTGCCGATGGCACTCCCGCTGCCGGCACTCCCTTCCAGATCTTCAGCCGCGGCGTTGCAGGCTTCTTTGAGATGTTCGGTGTTCCTGCTTACGCTGCTACCGTCTTTATGACCATGTGCGTTTCCGCTCTGGCTCTGACCAGTCTGGATGCTGTGGCTCGTATCGGCCGTATGAGCTTCCAGGAGCTGTTCAGTGTGGATGACATGGAGCACG
>ERZ808246.2626-NODE-2626-length-11039-cov-4.239075_pt1 | contig 11039 bp, 7 predicted proteins | sample MGYA00521083_ERZ808246 | MGnify/ENA primary metagenome ERZ808246 (study PRJEB31516, sample SAMN03275577) | gut metagenome | biome: mammalia-associated habitat; material: feces | host: Papio cynocephalus | place: Kenya | collected 2012-07-07 ...
CGTACTGCCGTAATACGACCACGAGTTGAAAGTTACTTTATTATCACTGCCCATTGAGTAAACCTCAAAGCTATGATTTTCAAGCAGGTTGTCGACATACGAACCCGTCTGCATAACGGAGCTTATTTTATTCGATTTCGCGCCCGTTTTTTCCGCCGTATAGTCATACTTGACCGCGCCGGTATCGTCCGTCACGCATACGGTTCTGCCCGAATTATCAAACAGATACTTCTGCGTTCTGTTCTTATCGTCGGTAATTAAAGTGCTGTCCGCGCTGTATGAAAACGTCAGATATCCGCCCGTCGTTCCGCCGGTGGACGAACGCTGTATAACCTTTGCGACGCGGTTGTCATACGCGGGATTTGAACCGGCGATATAATCCTTATAAAAATATTTTAAATTTTCGCCTGTCGCGCTTTGACAGATTACGAGTCTGTCCTTAGAATCGTAGCTAAAATACGTACGGGTTGAATCGGGGTACAATATATTTGCAAGTCTGCCCGACGAATCGTATGTAAAGGCGGTTACTCTGTTCGAATTATCCGTTACGGCGGAGACAGTGTTGTTTGAATTATACGATATCTTCGTCTTTCTGCCGCCGCCGTCGATTATTTCGGTAACTTTGCTTGCAGAATTTGTATACGAGGTATCGTCATAGTTATATCTGTAATAATTTCCGTCCGCGTCGTAACGCTTGCGGACATAGCCGTTATATGTAAACGACGTTTTCTCGCCCGATTCGTATTCGAGGAAATACTTTTCCTCATTCGTACTGCCCTTGGTGACGGTGAGCTTGAGGCCCTCCTCGTCAACATAGACGTTCGTCGAGCCGTCTTTCAGTTTGAAATAATGCTCCGTTCCGTCGGGATCGGTGTAAATCATTCTGAATCCGCTTTGATACAGCTTTTTATAAAGCTCGTTCTGCGTTGACTGCGGAATAATCCACACTTTCTGCTGAAAATCGAATCTCCAGCCCTTTCCCGCTTTACCCTGTCCGGAAACAACGGAAGAGTGCTGATAGCCGTTGTATATGAGCGAAACGCTCGCGGGGCTGTTATTTCCGATATTCTCGACAATACTCGAAGTGATAACGAGACTGCCCGAAAAGTCGTTTATATACGACGTACCCGCAATACCGAGAGACTGCGTGTGATACGTCCAGCGATCCTCAAGTCCCTTATTATTGACGTACATAACGGCAAGTACGGGCATATATGCGGACTCGGACGTATTATGACTTGATACAAATGCGGTTACTACTTTTGAATTATCGGATGGTTCAAGTACAAAACCGTTATTGGCAAGATTTCCGTTATACCATCTTTTAACAATGCTTCCGACGTCGAACGTACGCAGAGTCTTAGCCGATACTAACGACGTTTTTAAATAATCGGTAACATTCGATTCCTTTGCGGGCAGTCCGTTATGATTTCTCGTATTCGAAATATCAGTTTCCTCTTTCCACGCTCCCGTTACAGCGGAAACGTTTACCGTCATTGATTTAATGCTCGACGGATCCGCGCTGAAACCTGTGTCCGAGCCGAACTGAAAGACGTTGAGCGTACCGCCGACAACCGTATCGCCCGCGTTAAGCGACGGTAAATTAAATCTGATATATGATTTGCATGCCCCGTACGACGAGTTTTTACCGACGAGAAGAGAGCCGCCCGGATATGTACCCGCCGGGACTTTCTCGCATGCGGTCGCATTGACGAACGAACTGTTTTTACTTTCAAATATATACGGGTCGAGAGTTACGGGGTACTCCCTGTCGGGCGAATCAAGCCACTCTCTCGACGCGGAAATTTTCACTTTCATCCTGCCGTCCTCGGCGGACAGGAGCGTAAGCGCGACATCCTCGCTTGACTCGTTTAAGCTGTCTGTCATGCACGGCGCGCTGATCGTCAGAGCCTCAACCCCCGAGTCGTAAAGCGTTACGGTACGGCTGTCGGTCTGAACGGGAGTAAGAGAGCCTATATTATACGTCGAATAAAACTCGTTCTGAACGTCGGACGATTTTAATATAAGGTTCTCCTTTAATCCCGACGGCGTTACGGTGTACTCGATATTTACGTTTTTATAGATATGATTATACTGCGCCGAATCCTCGATATTCTCGGCGGCGGAGGCTATCGTATTTTCATCCGCGGCGCGTTTCTTCGCGGATTTTCTTACCTTGCTTTCGCTTTTGAACAGCCCTAATTCCGCGTCGTCATAGCCCCACGACACGGTATACCCGCCGACAGTATATTCGGCAAGAGAATCCCCCGTCGTCTCGCCTTTAAGCTTAACGTCAACGGGCGACGATTTCGGCGCAAGATACTTATCGCCGTTCTCGTCCGTCATCTGCGTGAGCGTGTTATCTATGTCGACCCAATCCCCGTCGGGGTCGGGCTTATAGTGAACGCTCTGCGGGTAGGATACGGCGCAGTATTCGGAATCCGAAAGCATGAAATGCTTGACATTTTCCTCACGCTTTTCGACGACCTCGCCGATAACCTCCGTCGACGGAGATATCTCGGTCTCGTCCGAAGCGGACTCTGCGATGTTTTCGTCCTCGGAATAAACCGGGTCGGACATTGTCACATCCTCATTTTGAGTCATGTCCTCGGCAAAAACCGACATGGGCAGTATCTCAACAATTAAAAAAGCGGTCATTATAACGGATAAAATCCGTACGGGGAGTTTGTGTTTCATGAAAAAATGACCTCACTTTGCCGTCTTTTGTTAAATTATACATTAATAATTTCAAAATTTCAATAAAAAAATATAATATTGTAATAATTTTGAGATAATTCGGAACATATTTTTACATAATATTCAACAAAAATACAGATATGGAAGCAGATAAAATTACACCCGGATTATACCCTTTGCAAGATCTTCGGCAACGAACGGCAGAAAGTAAAACGGAACCGTCATGATTTTGTTTTCCGCGTTATATCCGTAGTTATTTTTCGACACCTTGACGGCGAATTCGAAACTGTTACTGTTCGAAAATTTAGCGAGAGAATTTAAAGACCCTTTACCTTTTTTAACGTCAATCGGGTAAAGCTTATTATCCGATTCCACTATAAATTCAAGCTCTGCGGTCGTTTTGGAACGCCAATAAAAAAGCTTATGACCTTTCGCTGTCAATTCGTTCGCGGCAAAATTTTCAAAGAAAATTCCCGAAAGAGTATTTTCCCTCTCGTTTGAAATAAACGACGCGGAGTTTATTCCGCTTTGATATGAAAACATACCTATATCGGCAAGAAACAGTCTGAATCCGCCCGTTTCATCCCGAATCAACGGCATGGTTATATGCTCTTTCAGCTGAAAAGAACAGTTTACGATATGCGCGGTCGTCAGCCATTGAATTGATGTCAGATAATCCCTCGTTCTGCTGTGTTCTTTTATAAGCCCGGGGGTAAAGTTTTTGTTTTCCTTATTAAGTTCGCTGTAAATATTCGAAAACAGCGCGCGCGAACGTATAACCGATTCGGGACTTGCCTGATACAACTCCATATCGGCAAGATAGTTGTCGTACAGCTCTTTCAGAATTTCCCTTGATTCAATAAGATCGCCCGTGTCAATATAAGCCTCCGCAGCCTCGGGCATACCTCCGACGAGCAGATATTTGTATACATACTCCGTTGCCATATTATGAATATCGGGTTCCAGGGGCTTTTTTTCTTCGTACGCTTTTTTTACATAGCCGTAAAGCGTTTCGTTTGCGTTGAGTAAAAATTCGTCAAATGTCATGGGATATACGGTTATCTGATTGATTTTTCCGACGGGAAACAAAAATTTATCGCCGTCGGAAGCCCCTCGCTTGTTCGATTCCCTTTGAATTTTAATTCGAACCATGGAACCTGTCGCGATAACGGGAATCTCCCTGAAATCCTGACAGAAATATTTAAGAGACGACACGATATTCGGACACTCCTGAACCTCGTCGAAAATCAAAAGCGTGTTTTCGTTGATTTTCCGCCCCTTTAACAAAGATATATACTCTATAATCTTCGCGGGGTTCGCCGTTTTTTCGCAGAACCTGCGAATTTCATCCTCGATTTTACAGTCAATATATATATAACTCTCTTTATATACGCTCTCGGCAAAAAGATTTCTGACAAGATATGTTTTGCCGACCTGTCTCGCTCCCCATACGATAAGAGGCTTTCTCTTTGCGTTTGAGTTCCACGCCATAAGGTCATTCAATGCATTACGCTTCATAATCCGCGCCCCTTTCCGTTCTTACTTTAACATATATTATACCCGTTTTCAACACCTCAATTCAATTAATTGCACATTTTAGGGTGTTTTTTTATTAATTAATTGCACGTTTTAGGGTGTTTTCGGAGTAATTAATTACACATTTCGAGGATTTTACAAAAAAAAGAGCTGTAAACATTACATTTACAGCCCCCGGTTAATATTGCATACAGTTATTCGAATTTTTCCTGCTCTCTTTTTCTTGCGGAAAGATATTCTCTCTCGCCGATTTCGTGTTCACCGAAGAGTATGAGCGGAAACGACCGTTCGGTATATATCTCACCGCTTGAATCTACGTAATAATACAATACAATCACTCCTTTTTCGCCAGAAAAACTATATACTGCTGTACGGAGTTGAATATGCACCCGTCGCAGTAAATTTTAACCGTGTACGTGCCGTTCGCATCCGGTTCGTTCGTGACCGCGACCGTATTCGAAACGTTATACGGGACATTGCCGTTGTTCGCTTCTTTTTTTCGGTAACGGCTGTCGGCTGTTTTTCCGTTATAAAATACGGTATAAACATCCTCGCTGTTCAGATTGCCTATGCCCCATCGAAGCATTACCGAAACGAGATTACATTCAAACGGAACCTGACTTACGGTCAGATATCCGCTTCCGCTGCCGTTCATGTACGAATAAAACGCCGGAAAAATGCCGTTGACTTTTTCGGTCATTTCATCAATGGTAAGAGTTTCTTTAGTTCCCGACTTCGAACGCACCGCCGAAGCGAGAGCCGTAAGCGACGACTGCAGACTCATCACCATTCACCTCCCAAAACAGCCTCGTCAACATACGATTTTATATACGCAATGTCCGTTTGAGTCCAGTAGTCGGTTCCGCGTACGGGCGTACTGCCGTCGGAAACTTTAAAGCTTTTCGAGCCGTTTTTATCGGTAATTACTACATTATGACCGCCCGAAACCTCGCTGACGGATACTGTCGGAGATTCGTTTTTTACTTCATCCAGCGCGTCGAATACGGCTTTCGCGCTCGGGTACTGCACGTCGGTACTCTCTGCGGAAAGAGAGGTCGTTTTATTCGAAATATATTCTTTTTTATCCATGTCGGCAAGATAACGCCCGAACGCCGTCGACTCGTCCGCGCTCTCGATTCCTATATCGAGATTATCCGAAACATTGAGCATGAATACGGGAGAGTACAGATCCTTTCCCGACTCGGTGAGCATAAGCTGGCACTCCACGATTCCCGGCGCGGAGATCGTCTGATTCGTTATAATATACGATATCTTGTCCCCGTCGTGCGTACAGTCGTTAAAAAGATTCGTCCCGTCGGGCTTTTTTGCAAGAATCCGCGCCTGAACGGAGTCGCCGAGCTTCACATATTCGGCGCCCGAACGCAGATAAATGTCGATTCTGCCGCCCGAACTTAACTTCTGAACGTTTACGGGCGAGATCATCCGGCTGTCCGAAACGTCAAGGGTAATTGTTTTAATCAGCATCATATCACTTTCCTTTCACCGCGTATGATATAATACCGAATATGATTTTTACATCCCCCCTAAAAAACAGATAAACGGAGCCGTACGAAACAGCTCCGTTTATCCGCGTCAAAAAACAATCGGTATAGATATAAATATAGATAGATGTTAAATTAAATTCCCCATGCAAGCCATATAAATGCGTAGCCCACGAGTACGGCAGAGAGTGTAAACGGCACTCCGATTTTGAGAAAATCCTTTGTGCTTACGGTTTCGCCGTTCTTTCTTAAAATTCCGATAGCGGCGATATTCGCGCTCGCGCCGATCGGGGTAAGGTTTCCGCCGAGGGTCGCGCCTGTAAGCAGTCCGAAGTAGAAAACATACGCGGGCAGTCCCATTAAAGCGGCGATACTCTGTACGACGGGAAGCATTGTCGCAACATACGGGATGTTGTCAATGAACGCCGAGAATATAACCGAAGCGAATACGATAATAGTATAAAGCAGGAACGGATTGTCTCCCGAAACCTTAAAGAACAGCTGAGCGACTGCGTCGATAACGCCCGCCGACTTGATACCCTCGATAACTATAAACAGACCGAAGAGAAGAAGTACGGTGTCCTTGTCGAATTCGCCGAGGACAAGCTTTACAACCTCGCCGTTTTTACGCTGAATACTCGCTCTGATAATGCCGATAAGGCAAAGCGCAACGCAGATAATACCGCTTCTCAATTCGTAAACCGTGAGAAGCGCACCGGACTCGGGCTTGGGCAGGAACGAAGCGATTATAAGGAATACGACCGTTGCTATCATAAGTATCGACGGGAAGTAATCCTCGACAGTCGTTTCAACCTTGGAATCAATCGGCTGTGTATTCTTTCTGAATATAAACAGCAAAACGAGAAGCGAAGCGAGCGCGCCGAGCTCTACTCCGAAGAATATGCCGGGTCTGCCGTTCATCCAGAAGAATTCCATGAAGTTCATATCTGCAAATCCGCCGAGAAGAATACTCGTCGTGTCGCCTACAAGCGTCGCCGCGCCCTGGAGATTCGACGAAACAGCGATTGAAATAAGCACGGGAACGGGAGAGATTTTAAGCTTTTTCGAAATCGCGAGGCCGACGGGAGCAACCATGAGAACGGTAGCAACGTTGTCAACAAACGCGCTGATAACGCCCGCGAACAGCGACAAAACCGCGATAGCCCATTTGACGTTCGAAACCTTATGTAACAGAATTTCCGAAAGTCTCTGGGGCATTTTACTCTCGATAAACAGCGACACCGTTGCCATGGTTCCGCTTATCATCATCAGAACGTTATAATCGACAGCCTTGAGCGCAGAGATAATGTTCATCTCGAAAACTCCGCAGTAACCGAGAATTATAAACAATGCCGCCGAGCCGAGGGCAATGTACGGACGCCACTTCTGAAACGCAAGCATCAGAACATACGTGACAATGAAAATAATGAGAGCAGGTATCAATTCATTTCCTCCAAACCGTTAACAACCGAAAAAAGACAATAAAATAACGGGACTTTCCGAAAAAAGAAAGTCCCGTACGAGTCAAAAAGTTCAAATACTTTACCCGCATGAATAACGCTGACGCGCTATGACAGACTCCACCTCTCATGTCGGTATTAACTTTTACAAAAATTCAACGGCAAAATGCCGACAACATATAAATTTTAACATAAAAATGATACAATGTCAACAGTAAAACAATAATTTACCGATGGTAAATTATTGTTTTACCGGAACGTCGTGTTTATACGACAGCTTCAGCAGTATCGGAGTTATCAGCGCGCAGCATATAACCGTAAGAACAATCGCGGGCAGAAGCTTCTGATCTATGTACCCCGCGTCGATACCTTTCTGCGCGACCATGAGCGCGACCTCGCCCCTTGCGACCATGCCGAAACCGACGGTGACCGAATCTCTGTTCGACATTCTGCAAATCTTGGCGGCGACTCCGCAGCCGATAATTTTCGTAACGACAGCAAGCACTATCAGCACGAGCGTAAAAAGTAAAATCTCGCGCGAGAAGCCCTTGATATCCGTTTTAAGTCCTATATTCGCAAAGAAAATAGGGCTGAATATAAGATACGAAGCAACGGTGACCTTCTTCGCGACGTATTTTCTCATGCCCGTGAGGTTACAGAGAATAACGCCCGCAAAGTACGCACCCGTAATATCCGCAACACCGAAGAATTTTTCCGCACAGTAAGCCATTATGAAACAGAACGCCATAGCCCATATCGAAACGCGCCTTGTCTCCTCGTGTTCTTTCCAAATGCGTTTAAACACCTGATAAATAATAAGTCCTACGACAAGCGCAAATACGAAGAACAGAAGTATTTTAACAACGACGATTCCGGGTTTAACGCTCGAATCGCCCATACCTGTTATAATGCTCAATACGACAATTCCGATTATATCGTCGATTATGGCGGCGGACAACAGCGTCGAACCGGCTTTTGTCTTCAATTTACCCATTTCGTTAAGCGTTTCGACCGTAATGCTGACGCTCGTCGCGGCAAAAACAACGCCGATAAACGCGGCTTTCATCAGCGAATTGAACTCGACCTTGTCCTCGAAAAACAGGAAATACGCGCCTCCGCATCCGAGTATAGGCACGGCAACACCGAGCGTTGCGATAAGGCACGCGGCAGGACCCGTCTTTTTAAGCTCCGAAATATCCGTATCGAGACCCGCGATAAACATAAGCATTATAACGCCGATCTCACTCGTTTTAATAAGGAAATCCGTCTCCTCCAGAATTCCGAATCCGCACGGACCGAGAATTACGCCCGCGATGAGCGCGCCGACAACCTGCGGAAGATGAACCTTCGCGGTGATCAGTCCGAAAAGCTTTGTACACAATAGAATTAATGCAAGTGCAAGTAAATATTCGTACATATAAAATCCCCCAAAAACAATAATTTATCCTCGGTAAATTATTGTTTATTCTTCACTGATAATATCGTCTTTCAAGTTTTCTTTCTTTCTGATAATGCAAACGGGGGTCTGCTGTGAACCCTGACCGAGCGGGTTATCGCGGAATATCTCCTTGCACATATCAATGCTGATATCCTTGTCGCTTCTGCCGAGTATCTCTCTGCCGATATCGTTCGCGTCCATAACAACGACTTTGCAGCCGGTATGCTCCTCGAGCTTTTTCGCCGCCTCGTCGGGCTTATAGGGAGCGAGCTTCGCGTAATGATTGTACGGAGGAAGCGTGCAGTCGCAAGGACCGTCTATTGCTCTCGCCTTTTCGCCTACGATTTTATAGAAAACGCCCCTGATGCCGAACGGTTTTGTAACCGCGGAGCATGCGGCGGCAAAAAGAATCTTGGGTGCGCCGACATCTCTTAACGCAAGCTCCATTGTCCACGGACTGCCGAGACCTATGCCGTAGGGCGATTTATAAACGAATTTGCAAAGAATTTTAGCAAGGCGCGAGGGCTTGATATCGTCGATATCGAACGCGCGTCCCTGGCTTATCGCAACTATTTTCTCGCTGATGAATATCATATCGCCCTCCTTAAGGTAGGGCTTTACGCACTCGTCCATTATTTCGTTGAGGTCGTCGCCCTTATAGACGACTTTCGTCTTAACGGGAAATCTCAGAAATTCGCCGTAGGGCGTGCTGATTTCGAGTTTTTTATTCGGGTTTGCTTTTAAAGCTGACATATCCATAGCGTTGACGTTCCTTTCACCGCAGTATTTTTCACATTCAGTTTATTTTAGTACAATATTTTTATTAAGTCAATAAGATTCGGCGCATTATCGGGTAATTCGACGAACAAATATTATTGAAAATGCGCTTAATATATGTTAAACTTGACAAGTATTCTTATTTTTACATTTAGGAGACATATTAAATGAAAAAGCTCAACGAGATAGAGCGTATTCCCGAACCCCAGCTTATACTCTGGCGCGTTATACGAATTCTTACGCTCATTTACGGCATATACGGTTTGTTTACGAATTCGGTAACAATGCTTTTGATGTCAATATTTACGATAGCGTTTACACATCTGTGGGATTTCTTTCAGCTGTTCGGAGGCAAAAGCTTCATAACGAGGGTTCCGTACAGTTCGCAGACTGCTTTTAACATATTTATCTTTTACGGGTGCGTTATCGGTTATACTCTCAATTCGAAAACGAATTTTCCGTACAGCGATATTATAACACACACGCTCTCGGGCGTTATCGCGACATGGTTCGCGTACGACCTCGCCGTCGCGATTCAGGGCAAAAAACGCCATTTAAGCCCCGCGCTCGCCTCGCTGTTCAGCCTTACGTTCTCAATGTTCCTCGCCGTCGCGTGGGAGCTTTACGAATTCACAATGGACAGGGTTTACGGCTATATGCTCCAGACGTCGGACATCATAAGCGAAGTCGGTATCGTCGACACAATGGAGGACTTTATATGCTGTGCGGTCGGCTCCGTACTCGGAATGTTCTTTATCGCGTTTTACAGAAACGGCATAATCGGCCCGAACAGAAAAGAACGCAGAGCGAAAGTAAAAGCACAGAGCAAGCTCGACAGACAGGAAGAACTCGAATACTTGGGAATAGAAGAAAAACAATATTAAAGGGATAAACATTCTTTATGCAGGGGAAGACATTGTCTTCCCGCATGAGACTTACGGTTTTATCAATTCAAATAAAAGGGCTGACACCCTCTTTTTGATAAAAGGGCAAACCGCCTAACGTTTATAGATAGCTCCAAGGTTCGCAGAATTATTCTGCGGACTTTTTCATTTTACCTCAATAATCTTTTTTTTGTAAATACTTGTTTAAAAGAATTTGACAAAATACAACTTTTTCTTACATTTCCAAATCCGTTAGGATTTACACCGAATCTCTTACATTTTACCTCAAAAAAATCGGCGGTCGCATGACCGCCGAATCTTTTTATTTATTTGTTGTTCCAAAAGAGGATTTTGTCAAAATATCCTCTGCCGCCGACGGTATCCATTATAACTCCGTCGAGCCATGTTACGAATTTATAGAACATTCTTTGGAACCACGACTGACCCGACGAGGACGAAGCCTGCGAATAGCCTACATTTACGAGAGCCTGTCTTAAATCCTGGGTAACCTTATCTACAGCGTCCTGTCCGCTGACGGTGTCCGCGTAAACGGCTTTCGCCGCGTCGTACGCCGTTTTAACCTCGGCGATCTGCTCGTCGGTGTACTTGCCGTCCTCGTTCGCCATCATGGTCTCCGCGTCGGGGAATACCCAGCGTTTAAGCTGTTTTGTATTTCTCGCGACAAGCCACTGTGAGAAGTCGGGGTCGGAATTAATATCCTTGATTTCGCCGGTAAGGAGCTTAC
>ERZ808246.2627-NODE-2627-length-11038-cov-6.794683_pt1 | contig 11038 bp, 5 predicted proteins | sample MGYA00521083_ERZ808246 | MGnify/ENA primary metagenome ERZ808246 (study PRJEB31516, sample SAMN03275577) | gut metagenome | biome: mammalia-associated habitat; material: feces | host: Papio cynocephalus | place: Kenya | collected 2012-07-07 ...
CATCACCGACAGCCTGCGCTACTGGGTCACCGAAATGCACGTCGACGGCTTCCGCTTCGACCTCGCCGCAACCCTCGCACGCCAATTCCAGGAAGTAGACAAACTCTCCGCCTTCTTCGACATCGTCGAACAAGACCCCGTCATCAGCCGCGTCAAACTCATCGCCGAACCATGGGACCTCGGCTCCGGCGGCTACCAAGTCGGCGGCTTCCCCTCCAGCTGGTCCGAATGGAACGGCCGCTACCGCGACTGCGTACGCGACTTCTGGCGCTCGCAGCCGTCCACCTTGCCGGAGTTCGCCTCTCGCTTGATGGGCAGCTCCGACCTGTATGAGATGAACGGGCGCAGGCCGGTGGCGTCGGTGAACTTCATCACCGCGCACGACGGGTTCACGCTCAACGATCTGGTGAGCTACAACGAGAAGCACAACGATGCGAACGGCGAAGGCAACCGCGACGGCGAAAGCAACAACCGTTCGTGGAACTGCGGCGTGGAGGGCGAGACCACCATTCGCGACGTGAACGAGCTGCGCCACCGCCAGATGCGCAACATGTTCTCCACGCTGCTGGTGAGCCAGGGCATCCCCATGATCTGCGGCGGCGACGAGGTGGCACGAACCCAGCAGGGCAACAACAACGCGTACTGCCAGGACAACGAGATCTCGTGGACGCATTGGGATCTGGATGACGGGCGCAAGAACCTGCTGGCGTTCGTCTCCAAGCTGATTCATCTGCGCCTGAACCACCCCGTGCTGCACCGCCGCAGGTTCTTCACCGGCCGCACCGCCGACGATGAGCTGGGCGCGATTCCGGAGGTGGAGTGGTTCGACCACACCGGCTCCATCATGGATATGAACGACTGGCAGAATACGCATGCGTTCTCCATGATGGTGTACCTCAATGGCTCGAATATTCCGGAGATGGACTATTACGGCAATCCCACGGTGGACAACGACTTCATCCTGATCTTCAACGCGCATTACGAGCCGATCCAGTTCACGCTGCCGGACGAGAACTACGGCAGCAAATGGAAGCTGGTGGTGGACACGTACAATCCGAACGGGCCGGAGCTCAATTATGAGGCCGGTTTCGCGATCACCGCGCAATCCAGGAGTTTCATGCTGCTGATGAGCGAGGACAAGCCGGAGATGCGCCACCTGTTCTGAGTTCTGGGCGGGTGTTGATTCGGGAACGGGCTCCGGTGCGGGCTGCAACGCTGGTTGTTGGTTGAGCGTTGCGGGCTGCGCGGGGCCCGTTTTTGCTGTACTGCGCATTATATATATGACAGAAATGATGCGATTCGTTGCATAAATGCAATGGCGTTGCCCTGGATGCGCCGAGAATTCGGCGGCCGGGCTGCTAGAATCGCGTCCGGCGGGACTTTCGATACGGGAAAACGTTGGAAGGCCCGGCGTTTCGTGCTGTCTTTCGGTGATTTTCGTGGTCGGTTTCCCGGCGTTGGATATTGACCGACACGCCGATGTGCACGGCAGGGATACGTATTGATCCCATGACGGCGGGGAAGGGGGGAGACCCCCCGTGTTTGTAACGTTCACATCGGCACAATGCAAGGTATTGCCGGTCGGTCGACGCAGCCGGAGTTCCTCCGGGCATCTGGGAATGTGCGCAGCGAATCGTATGTTCGTTGCATTAAGTCGTGCGATTTGATGTCACAAGAGCCATCTATAAAAGAACCATGCATTTGTGCGCCGTGCACCGACTTGGTACACGGATATAAATGAAAATAGGAAGAATCAGAGGCAAAAGCCTCCTCGTATCTTTCGCGTGGAGGCCGTTGCTTACGCATTCGCGGAAATAGCCGCCAAGGGGGGATTCCCCCGATGCGAACATGTTGGGTTGAAGACAGCGGCCCGATGTGGGATGACGAATCCGATGCTGCTGCGCTACATAGGGAAGTGTCCGTCGCTTGGACGGTTGGCTTGCATGGCAAGGCAGAAGAGAAGGAAAAAGATGAGAAAACCTGAAAATATCGCGGGGGGGGGGCAACGCCTCTCAGCATCGCTGAAGAAACCGCTATATAAAACGTTTTTAGGGTTTGCGATCGCGGCCTGCACTATTGTTGCCCCCGCCACAACGGCATATGCGGCCGACGCCGCCACAGATTCGCAGAACACCCAAGTCGCCGCCGGGCAGGTGGAAGTCGGCACCGGTGATGACGCCCAGCAGAATGGCGATGACGCCAACGGGAACGAGACCGGCAGCGATGCCAAGGCTACCGATGCTTCCCAGAACGGTGATGCCGGCGACTCTTCCAAGACGGAGAACACCAATACCGACAATGCGGATCAGGCCGCCAACAGCGACTCCCAGAACCAGGCTAACGATGATTCGCAGCAGCAGAAGGCCGCGGCTGCACCTAATTCTACACAGAGCAATGATTCCAGCAATGCCACCGGCGACCCCAAGCTGCCGGCGACATGGGATGACGACATGGCCCAGTATTTCCCCGACGTCGTTCTCCGCAAAATCGTTGATCGTGAAGTCAGGGACGAATTCCAAGGCAAGGATTTCAGTTCCAAGACCACCGATCAGGTGCTTCGGATGGTATCGGGCGATGATGAATCCTATATTTGGAATGCTTATGATGCATACGCGCGTGCTAAGAGAAGTGGCTTAATTGCGCAAGATGACCGCATTAGGCTGCTTAACGGCATTGAAAAATTGAGTAGCCTTACAGAGATTGATTTCCGCAGGGGAAGCAGGGGCGTCGGGCTTCAGACATTAGCATTTCCAGGACTTGACACTAGCGTTTTAATTCCTGATCTTGATTTGAAATATAATAATTTGCACATTTTCCCAAATCAGTTGTACCCCAAGGCATCTGGTCTCAGTTCTTCGTTACCTACTACCTACAATGGCGCCATCTCGCTGGATCAGAATATGTTCCATCACACCGCCGTAACGTATGTACGAGATGGTAGTGGCAAGCAGATTGAATTTGTTGCAGGCGTTTATAAGTTATGCGATTCTGCCGATGATATGTTGGGCAGAAGCGGAAGCACTTCGGACAGCATTGATGTTTGCAAAGTGCCGATTTTCGATCAGAGATCCTCGGATGTCGCAAAGTATGCCATTAATACCAATAATCTGGCAATTGGTAATGATACTGACACCGGCTTTACTGTGCGCACGCAAGGTGAGGATGCCCGTGAAGGACAGATGTATCGGCAAATTCTGTATGAGGATGTTGTCACAAATATGGATGGCCGTGGTGCTCCCGATACATACTCTTTTAACTATGGATATGAAGTAACCATGAATTACCTGAGCACGGTCAAGCAGCAGAGCTCGACTAAGGTGCTTGGCGATTTCAAGTTCAAGAAGACCAGCAAGACGAACCCCGACGTCTTCCTCAAGGGTGCGAAGTACGTCGTCAAAACCACTGATGGCAAGTATCTGACCGGTACACAGCAGAAGGACGGCACCTATTTGGTCGCCACTGATGCCAAGACCGGCGAGCTGATCACCACCACGGATCGTGATAAGGCGCTTCAGCCAGTGACCGACAGCAAGGGCGGATTCACCGTGCGCGGTGTGCCCGGTTCCAAGGACGGCGTGGAATACAAGCTCACCGAGATCGAGGCTCCGTCCGGCTATGCACGCTCCACCGGTGATGTAACAGTCAAGGTGCGTGTTGCCAAGGATCTCAAGACCAAGGTGGAGGGCGGCGAAGGCACCAGCGCGACAGTAACGAAGTCATCTATCAAGGCCGATGCCTCGTCCAGTAAGCAGTGGCAGCATGCGCAAAAGCGTGTTCTTCTTAGAGAAGGTGAAAACCCGAATCCTGCTCGAGACGCTATTGATTATGCTGCTTCAGGCGATGAACTTGCTCAGGAAGCCGAGGACGGAAGCGCTGCTGATGAGGTCAAGAACGCCTCCGACTACGACGGCGGCGCGGACCTGTTCATTAAGAACGGTGGCAGCAAGGTGACCTTCTCCACCGTCGCCACCGACGACTCCGCACTGCCCTCCGGCTATCAGCTGGAACACCAGACCTCCACCCTGACCGACGGCACCGGCAAGAAACTGCTGAAGAGCAGCGACAAAGACGCGCTCGCCAAGATAAGCGACCATGTCAACACCATCATCGACAAGAAGCAGATGACCAAGACCACCGACTACTACGACGTGGACACCGAAGCCGTATACCACGACACCACCAGCGCCGACAATCTGAACAACTACGTCGTCTCCGAAGACGGCAACGGCGATCAGAACGTGCAACGCGATGTGGTTCTGCCGGTGGCGGTGAAGTTCAACGCCACCAAGAAGCTGCTCAAGAACGGTGAGAAGGAACCGGTGAAGGCCGGCGAATTCAAGTTCACCATGAAGCCAGATGACGAATCCGCCAAGGCCGGCGCACCCACGCTGAAGAACGCCACCGTGGAAGTGGGCAGCAACGGACTCGCCACATGGGATGCCCTCGACTTCAACGCCGACTGGTGGGCCGGCGTGAAGAAGGACAACGGCACCGCCGACTTCACCTACGACATGACAGAGGAGAACACCGGCAGCAAGAAGTACGACTATGATGACAGCGCCTACAAGATCAGGGTCAAGGTCTCCGAACTCGACGAACACAGTGGGGGCGTGACCAATGGCCTTACCGTGCGCGTCTACGTGAACGGCAAGCTGAAGCTGGTCACCACCAGTGCGGACCAGAAGCAGGACGAAACGAGGGGGAAGAAGATTCCGACCGTGGAAGTGCGCTCCGACAAGGATCCTGAATCCACCTTCGTCAACACGGAGAAAGTGACCGACTTCAGCTTCACCAAGAAGGACGGTACGACCGACAAGACGCTGGAAGGCGCGGTGTTCCAGCTGTACCGCCACGACGGCGACTGCGATGCCGCATGCAAGGCCAAACCGCTCAAGCCCCTCGACCCCGGCAAGTGGGTGAAGGTCGACACGCAGACCAGCGGCACCGACGGTAAGGTGACCTTCGCCGACCTGACCAGCGACACCTACCGCCTGATCGAATCCAAGGCACCGGACGGGTACACGAAGCCCAGCGGCCAATGGAACGTGGTCGTGGACCTCGGGCAGAAAGACACGGACAAGCAGATTACGATCACCGAGGTCGAAGGAGGCAACAAGCCGCCCGCATTCAAGCAGGAAAAGGACGGCGGCCTGTCCGTGGCGAACTACCAGGCCAAGACCATACCGTCCACCGGCGGGCGAGGCCTGATCGCCTTCAGCCTGATGGGCGCGACGCTTATGCTCGGCGGCGCATTCGTGCTCAGCAAGCGCGTGTTCGGCGAGGATCCGTTGAACGTCTAGCAGACGGACGACGGCCGAACCGGTGGCTCCCGCATCATTCGAGAGCCACCGGTGCCGGCCCGCCTGCTGCCCATAAGCCAATAACCCAAATCAACCAACCACAATCAAGATTTTGGCCATGCCGAATACGGCACGACCGCAGATATTTCCGAAAACCAAGGAATCAGAGGAGAAAATCATGTTGGAAAAGCTCAAGAAAGGCATCGTCGCAGCAGTGGCCATAGCCACGGCCGCGACGGTCGGCAGCTTTGGCCTCGCCTCCACCGCGAACGCGCTGGACAAGAACGCCACCGGCAACATCACCATCAGCAACCTTGCCGAAGACGGTGAAACCGTTGATGTGACCGCCAAGGCCTACAAGATCATCGACGTGAACTACGATTACGCCGCCGACCAGCCGGAATCCCCGGAATTCACCTGGAACAGCGCGATCGCCGCATGGGTCAAGGCGAACTACCCGGAGTACATCGGCAATGGCAACATCGTGACCGACAAGTACGAAGGCCTGCCCAGCATCGAAGGCAAGACCACCTCCGGCATCGAAAACAACGTGACCACCGGCGACATCGCCAAGTTCTTCGACAAGCTCGGCAGCAGCAACCTGCTGACCAAGGTCGCCGGTTCCGCCAAGAACAACGGCAACAGCGTCACCATCAAGGGACTCGAGCTCGGCGGCTACTACGTCGAGGTCACCAACAACAACTCCTCCGATTCCACCGCCAACGGCACATACGTGTACCGTGCGGTCGGCGCGAACGTGCTGCCGCAGTACGTGGACAAGCAGTGGGTTGTGGCGGACGCCAACATCGTGGCCAAGCGTTCCAAGCCGAGCATGGACAAGTCCATCAACGAGCAGCGTAAGAGCGACAACATCAACACCGGTCTCGACAAGCGCGACGAAGGCTCCGACACCGCGGCCATCGGCGAAGCCGTCAACTTCGACCTGCGCACCGACATCCCCGCCTACCCGTCCAACGCCATCGACAAGAAGTACTGGATCTCCGACGCCATGGACAAGGGCCTGACCTTCAACGACGACATCACCGTGTACGGCGTCAAGAGCACCGGAGCCGAAACCAAGCTGACCGAAGGCAACGCCTACACCAAGACTCTCAACGCCAAGGACATGGACGGCAATAACGTCACCTTCCTGCTCAACTTCGACTACGAGAAGATCCGCTCCTACGCCAAGATCCACGTGAAGTACACCGCCACCGTGAACGAGAACGCCGTGGTCGGCGAGCCCATCTACAACCACGCCAAGCTGCAGTACAGCAACAACCCGTACCGTGGCGGCGGCCACCGCACCGAAAAGGATGAGACCAAGGTCTACGTCTTCGGCATCAAGGTGAACAAGGTCGCAGCCGACACCCAGAAGGCGCTGCCGGGCGCCGAGTTCAAGCTGGAACGCAAGAACGTCAACGAGGCGTTCCTGTTCGTCAAGCTGAGCGACGGCGTGTATCGCAAGGCCACCACCGACGAGATCAAGGCAGGCAAGGCCGACGGCACGCTGAAGGTCGACAACAACGGCAAGCTCACCGTGTACGGCCTCAAGGGCGCCGACGACGCCGGCAACCCGCTGACCTACCTGCTCACCGAAACCAAGGCCCCTGCCGGCTACAACAAGCTGTCCGAGCCGGTCGAAGTCGTGCTGAAGCCGATCAAGGACGAGAAGAAGGACTACACCGGCGCTGTGGAAGGCAGCACCGAGGTCGGCTACACGAGCAAGACCGTCGAGAACAAGATCGGCAAGCTGCCTAAGACCGGTGGCATCGGTACCATCGTGTTCAGCGTGCTCGGCGCGCTCATGATCGCCGGCGGCGTGATGCTGCTCGCCTCCCGCAAGAAGGCCTGAAGCCGCGCCCACGGCAAGCCCATGGTTCCGCGATGACCCGTTCGGGCTTCATTGAGGACCCGTGAGCGAATGAAGGGCCGCATACGTGCACCGTATGCGGCCCTTTGCTTATGCCACGGCTTTTTGACGCGGCGGCGGGTATTCGCGCATATCCTCTGTATACCCTCTGCGTATCTCTGCGTACGCGTGCGCCCCCCTCCCAAGGCCGTTCCCATCCGCCATCTCATCCGTCATCCGCCAATAATCCCACCCACATCGACAGAAGGTTCTATTCATGGCCGCACCCGACCCCACGCGCACAACGCCCGACAAACCGGAGCACAACACCCCGGAAGTCGCACGGAAACCCAAACGCAGCAGCATCTGGGTCAACGTGCTGGCCGTGCTCCTGGTCATCGGCGGCATCGCCATCTTCGCATACCCCTCGGTGGCCGACATGCTCGCCACGCACGAGCACGCCACCGTGGTCGACGACTACCAGAAGAAAACCGCCTCCATGCCATCGGACAAGATCAAAGCCGAACTCGGCGCGGCGCGAACCTACAACGAGAACCTCGCCGGCGACCCGGTGCACGATCCGTTCGTCAGCGACAGCGGATACGTGCTGCCCACCAACTACACCAGCGTGCTCAACGTGAACCACGACGGGGTGATGGGCTACCTGTGCATCAAGAAAATCTCATTGAAACTGCCGATCTACCACGGCACCTCGGAAAGCGTGCTTGCTAAAGGCGTGGGCCACATGAGCCAGACATCGCTGCCTATCGGTGGCAAGGGCACGCACGCCGTGCTCACCGGGCACAGGGGACTGCCCTCGGCGGAACTTTTCACGCGCCTGGGGGAGATGCGCAAGGGGGACCTGTTCTGGATCGAGGTGCTGGGGCGCAAGACCACCTACAAAGTAACGGACATCAGCGTGGTGGAACCGAACGAGGTGGACAAGCTCAGAATCGAGCCGGGGCGCGACCTGGTGACCTTGCTGACCTGCACGCCATACGGGGTGAACACGCAGCGACTGCTCGTGACGGGGGAGCGCACGGCGAACGTGCCGGACTCCGAGAACGGCGGTGGATCGGCGCAGCTGCCCACCTCGCCGGACTGGTGGGTGCGGGTGTGCCTGCTTATTGGCGGCGCGGTGCTGTTCGGGGCATTGGGATTCGCCGCATGGTGGAAGCGGCATAAGGCCAAGGCGCGTGCCGCGGCAGCTGCTGGTGACGCCGGTGCGGGCAGCGGTGCGGGCAGATTCGGGTCGGACGGGCCGGATGGCGGCGACAACTCGGACGACATGGAGAAGCTGAACAACATAGGCGGTCTGGACGGTCTGGATGGTCTGGCAGCTGTGGCCGACCCGGCCGACGACAACGACAAGGTCGTGTTCACCGGCGCGGCGAACAAGGCATCTCGCGTTTCGCGCTGGCGGAGGCTTTTCCGGCGTTGAACCAGCCCCTGGCCCTTGGGTCTGCTGTTTTCGGGAGCGTGTCTTGCGGCTGATGCGTGAGCACAGCGGCAGAAACGGGCAGCGTAGAGGGCTAACTCCGTTTTCACGTCCACCTTCACCTTGACTGTGCGCGGCAGAACGGGCAATGCAGGGGCTAACTCCGTTGTTTGTGGCAGATTCGACATGCCCGCCGTGACTAGTTGGCTTATTTATGGCACCGAAACCGAAATACCGCGAGTATGCGCGTTGGAATTCCAACGCTTGTACTTGGGGTTTCGCGAAATCGGTGCCATAAATAAGCCACTTGGCATTTTGGGAACACCAGTGCGGGAGGTCTGGCTGGAATAAATCGTCGTTTTGCGGGGTATCTCCGTTACGTGTGGCAGATTTCGTGGTGTGGCGCGATGTATCTGCCTTACGTGTGGCAGATGTTCGCCGGTAATGCGGCCGTCGCCGTTGGAATCGCGCCACTTCCGCCCGGAGTGCTTGGCATCATGTACCACACGTAAGGGAAATAGATTCGGGCACGGCCCTGAATCTGCCACACGTAAGGGAATTACAGGGCCGATTCGCTATGACTGCATGATAGCGGGCAAAACATCCAGCGATATGGTGCCATGTTGTGCCATGGGCTTGCGCTTGTGGTGGGAAACCACGAAACTACGCGGGTAGGTGGCTGGCAGGGGCTGTAGCCGAGGTCGTGGAGCTCGTACGAAACTGCGCGCAGGGGTCGGGTTCTTCTGTTCCTTCCACGGGTGTGGGGAACTACAGATTCGGTATGGGCCGGTTGAGCAGGGATGGTCCCTTCTACATGTGTGGGGAACTACGCGGGCAGGGGAGAAGAACAGGCGGCCGGCCCGCAAACGCATGGTATGAACGTAGAATCAGAGAGACGACCGATCCGCGCTTCCGCGCGGCATTCATGCGTGCCTGCGCAGGACCAGGCAAGCCGCTCACACAGGTCCGCCAGTCTTAGGCAGGCCTATGCAGCTTTGCGTAGGCAAGGCGCGGACTATGCTCGTGCGTGTGCGAACGGTGGCAAACGGCAAAGAACGTGCGGTGTCGTTTGCTCCCAAAGCCTGTAATCGCGATCGGGCAGTGGCACAAGCACGGGCGCGTGCAGGCAGGACAGACAAAGGAGGGACGGCCATGAGACAGGGGAGTCACCAGCGTGCGGAAACCGGCGGACTGATCTCGTTCATCATCTGCGCCGCCGTGGGCGCCATCGCCATGAACGTCTATCTCACCTACGCGTCCGCCATCTGGCAGCTTATGCTTCGTCGCTTCATCGTCTGCTCCGGCATCGCGGCCGCCTGCGCGGTCGTCTCCTTCCTCGTCGGGTACCTGAGCCATTCGCGATCCATGAACCTCAAGCACGGGTGGCTCGTCATGGTGCGCCGGCTCTTCGAATCGCTTGCATTATCCGCCGTGTACGCGTCCACCATCTTCCTCACCTCGTTCGCCTTGCTCAGCATCGTGAACGAAGTGATGGGTCCCAAAGTGTTCGTGGGCTACATGGCTGCCATCTGCGCCGCGATCTCCGGCGTGGTGGGGTACATGACCTTCGTGCAGGCGCGCATGATGAACGCGAAGACCCTGGCCTCGCTGCTGCCGTTCTTCATCATCTCCGGCGTCTGCGTGGCGGGCATGACCACTGACGACCCGTACTGGTACCACAACAACTTCTCGCAGCTCGGCGACCGCACCACCTTCGCCGCCACTATGTTCAACTCCACGCTCATGCTGGGCGGGCTGTGCATCATCATTATCAGCTACTTCGCCATTTCCGAGCTCGTGACCACCGAACGGCTCACCAGACTGCGTAATGACCGTACCGCCGACGATCCGAACCACGGCTACGGCATTCCGCATTATCGCCTGCGTACCACCGTTCTGAGCGTGATGCTCACCTTGTCCGGCGTCGCCTTCATCGGCATCGGCGCGTTCCGCTACACGCCGCATCCGATCCTGCACAACGTGTTCGCCCGCGGCCTGCCGGTGCTCATGCTCGTCCTGTTTCTGCTGCTGCCGTGGATCGCGCCGCGACTGAGCCGTACCGTGATGGTGATCTCCGACCTGATGCTGCTGGTGTGCGCGGCGTTCGGCATCGACTGGCTGATGGGCAACGTCACGCTGACGAACGTGGAGGCCTTGGCATGCATGGTGTACCTGGGGTGGTTCATTGTGTTCTCGCGGCAGATCGCCGCGCTGGAGGCCGACCGAATCGCATTGCAGCTCGCGCAGGCGCAGATACAGCCCGCGGCGAGCGAACAGCTCAAGCAGCTTGAATCGCGTCTTGCCTCGGATCGGTGACGCTGGTTGTGGGTGTTGCCTGCGATTTGCGACAAATCGGGCCCCTATTTGTCGCAAAACCGTATGTGAGCGGGGGAATTCGGGGATGCGGACAAAAAGTTGGACCTTGGAAGGTCCGGATTGGAGTTCGCA
>ERZ808246.2628-NODE-2628-length-11037-cov-57.481060_pt1 | contig 11037 bp, 10 predicted proteins | sample MGYA00521083_ERZ808246 | MGnify/ENA primary metagenome ERZ808246 (study PRJEB31516, sample SAMN03275577) | gut metagenome | biome: mammalia-associated habitat; material: feces | host: Papio cynocephalus | place: Kenya | collected 2012-07-07 ...
ACGGCACCACCACGACCATCACGTTCGCCAATGCCAAGTCGCTGGCCGGCAAGACCATCGTCGTGTCGTACACCGGCACCGTCACCACTGACGCGCTGAACGACCTGGGCGGCGGCGTGTCCAACAAGGCCACGGTCACCACCAACGGCGGCACCAGCGGCGAAGGCAAGACCGAATCCAAGACCTACGGCTTCCAGTTCACGAAGATCGGCGTCGACAACGACGCCAAGGCCTTGGCCGGCGCCCAGTTCGTCGTCAAGAAGGACGGCAAGTACCTCAAGCAGGCTGCTGACGGCGCATGGTCGCTTGTTGCAGACCAGCAGGACGCCACGGTGTTCACCTCTGACAAGACCGGTCTGGTGCAGCTCAAGGGCCTCGCGGCCGGCACCTACACGGTCGAGGAGACCGTCGCGCCGAACGGCTACGCCCAGAACTTCAAGGTCACCTTCACCGTGACCATCGCGGCGGACGGCAAGGTCACGTTCGAGCAGGACGCCCTCAAGCAGGTCACGCCGAGCGACAACGGCACGGTGGGCGCCACCGCCACCGTGAAGAACGTGAAGTCCATCACCCAGCTGCCGCTCACCGGTGCCGCGGGCACCACGCTGTTCGCCGTTGTGGCGCTGCTCGTGGCTGGTGCCGGCGTTGCCGTGGCCCTCAAGAGCCGCCAGCGCATGCACTGAGCGATCACGCAATGAGCCTCTAAGGCAATCATTGACGAGGGCGTACGTGGGAATCCCACGTACGCCCTTTTTGCGAGGGTACGGGGGTGTTGGCGCTCAAGTCCATGCGGCAAACGTGGATCTCGAGGGGCCATAGGCGGAAAGGTCCCACACAAGGGTGAGGAAACGGGGGCATTCCGCGAAAAGCCGTTCTTATAATCGCAAGCGAATCCGCGGCGTGAATGATGCCTGGCGCAACGGCGCCGCCATTGGCACGCGGAATCACGCGCATACTACAGGCGATACAAGGGGGAACGAATCATGGCGCATGGCGGTGGATCATTCAGTGATGAGGAAATTCAGCTGCTGCGCCAGTTGCCGGCGGTGGCCAACGTGACCAAAGACCGGATCACCTATTCCGACGCGTTCAAACAGGTGTGCACCATCCGTTATCTTGCGGGCGAATCGCCTACGAAAATCTTCCGCGAAGCCGGCCTGCCGCCGGATCTCGTCGGCTACAAGCGCATCGAACGCAGCGTGGCTCGCTGGAAGGCGGCCGCCATCAAATCGGTGAACGGCAGCGGCGAAATGGACGATAGCGAGGTCATCGCGCAGCTTGTCGAACGATACAAACGCGCGCTCGTGACGCGCCGCAACCTCGACAGCATCACCAACATCATCAACGAGCCGATGAAGGCGGGGCATCCGTACGCTCCCGACGCTTCTGCCACGCGGACCGCTCCCGCGCAAGGCATGATCGATGTGGGAACCGCCGGCATCATCATCAAACAGCAGGCGCGCCGCATCGACGAGCTGGAGCGCGCCAACAGCGAACTGCGCGCCAAACTGGGCGATGCGGTCCCGTCTCTGGCCACTGGGGTCTGAAGCATCGGAATGGACGGCGCGCGGAACGGAAACCCAGCGCTCGGGATTCCGTTTTACGCGCCGCCGATCATGTTCGCCTCTGCGCAAAACGGACATATTCCGGCAACCGGTCGTTTACGCACGATGTGACATCGGCGCGGTAGGGTGTAACGCATTATGACTTCCGAGAATTCCAATCACGCGGGCGGACCCGCGAACGGCAGCGCGCATTCCGCGCAAATCAAATCCGTCGAAAGCCTCGACAAGGGCAACGAAATGGAACGCGGCCTGAAGAACCGCCATGTGCAGTTCATCGCCATCGGCGGCACCATCGGCACCGGCCTGTTCCTCGGATCCGGCAAATCGATCGCGCTGACCGGTCCGAGCATCATCTTCGTATACATCGGCGTCGGCCTCATCATGTTCCTGCTGATGCGCGCCATCGGCGAGATGATGTACAGCGACCCGAGCCAGCACACGTTCATCAACTTCATCACGCGCTATCTGGGCCGTGGATGGGGCAAATTCGCCGGTTGGACGTATTGGATCGTGCTGATTCTGACGGGCATGACCGAAATCACCGCCGTCAGCACGTATTTCGTCACGTTCTTCAACATGTTCGGCATTGATCTGAGCGGATGGAAATGGCTGATCGAACTGTGCTTCCTCGTCGCGCTCACCTGCGTCAACCTCATCGCGGTGAAGGTGTTCGGCGAGGCGGAGTTCTGGTTCTCCATGATCAAAATCACTTTGATCGTCGGCCTGATCGTCACCGCCATCGTGATGCTGTGCATCGGATTCACCTACCCGTCGACGCATATCGAAGGCGTGGACGGCACGGTGTCCGGCGCCACGGTGAGTCTGAGCAACATCACTGACGGCTTCCAGCTCGCGCCGAACGGATGGATGAAGTTCTTCCTGAGCTTCCAGATGGTGTTCTTCGCCTACCAGCTCATCGAATTCGTTGGCGTGACCGTGTCGGAGACGCAGAATCCGCGCAAGGTGCTGCCGAAGGCCGTCAACGAGCTGATCATGCGCATTCTGATCTTCTACGTGGGCGCGCTGGTGGCGATCATGGCGATCGTGCCGTGGCGCAACTTCCACCAGAACGCTGACGGTTCGTTCGGCTCGCCGTTCATCATGGTGTTCAAGTACGCCGGATTGAACTGGGCCGCCGCGCTCGTCTTCTTCGTGGTGATCACCGCTGCGGCGTCCTCGCTGAACTCGCTGATTTATTCGGCCGGCCGCCATCTGTACCAGCTCGCGCAGGATTCCGATTCCCCGGCGATGTCGCGACTGGCCGAGGTGTCGGACCGCAAGGTGCCGGCGAAGGCGATCGTGCTGTCCGGCTGCATGATTCTGTTCTCGCCGTTGGTCAACGCGATTCCCGGCGTCTCCAGCGCGTTCGTGCTGTTCGCGTCGGCCGCCAGCGCCGTGGTGATCTTCATCTACGTGCTGACGATGCTCGCGCACCGTCGCTATCGCCAAAGCCCCGACTTCCTCGCCGACGGCTTCGTCATGCCGGCTTGGCAGGTGTTCGATTGGGTGGCGATCGTGTTCTACGTGGCGGTGTACGTGACGCTGTTCCTGTCGTCCGACACGCTTGGCTCCGCGGTCGCGGGACTGCTGTGGCTGGTGCTGTTCGGCGGCTACTGCCTGCTGCACGAGCGCTTCCAGAACCGTGATCTGAAGGCCGCGCTGCGCAAGTAGCGCGCGAACAGTTCCACGCGGATCAGCCGATGTGATCCGCCTCGTTCGTCGGGCTGGACGGCTGCGTAGAGATAACAGTAAGTTAACGCACTAATTTTTTGCATCTATGAAAATATTGGTGCGTTAACTGCCGTTTATCTACTCTTTTATCACATTTCCTTTGCTACCTTGAACAAAGGAGGTGGTGATATGAAGGTATATCCTCGCGAGCAGTATTTAAGGAAGATAAGACCGTTCTATGACGATGACCTTATCAAAGTCGTTACCGGCGTGCGTCGTTGTGGAAAATCCTGTCTCATGGCATCCATTGTCGAAGAGCTGAGGAAACGAGGCGTTGCGGATAAGGACGTCATCTATTTGGATTTGGACAAACGCGGCAATCGATCCATTAAAACGCCTGATCAACTCGAAGCGGCGATTGAATCTCGTCTCATTGACGATGACTTCAAATATCTTTTCATTGATGAGGTGCAGAATGTCAAGGGATTTGAAGAGGTCGTAAACGCCTTCAATACGGATGGCGGTTTTTCCATTTTCATCACGGGATCGAACTCCTATTTGCTGTCCGGCGAACTTGCCACGAAATTGACGGGACGTTACGTCGAGTTCGAGATGTTCACGCTTTCTTTCTCCGAATATCTTGATATGAAGGCGTTTCTCGGAAAAGAGATTCGTGATGCGCGTATTGAATTTGATGACTATCTCCGCTACGGAGGATTCCCGCGTTCCCTTGAATATGATGATTCCGAAGCGAAAGCCCGGTATATTGAAGACGTTGTAAATCAAATCATTGAAAAGGACATCAAGACAAGAAGAAAGATTCGCAATGTCGCTACTTTCGAACGTGTCATGACCTATGTCATCAATAATTTCGGCGCACCCACAAGTCTGACGAATCTTGTTCATTATTTCAATGACGTGGAGAGAATTCCTGTTCAGCGTAGAACGATTGCCGCATATATCGAATCGCTTGTCGAGGCGAAGATTTTATATCGATGTTCGCGGTTCGATCTTAAATCCAGGAAATCGCTTCGCGGAGAAGAGAAATACTATTTGGCCGATCCTGGAATTTATTTCGCAAGGAATGTTGACGTCCGCTTGAATTATGGGCCTTCGCTCGAAAACGCCCTTTATCTCTACCTGCGCTCACGGGGGTACAGGCTTTCCGTCGGGCGAATCGGCAAACTCGAATGTGATTTCATCGCTCGCAAACGGAATGAATATGCTTATATTCAGGTTTCAATGAGCATTGCGGACCGCAATGTTGAGGAACGTGAGTATCGTCCATTCGGCTATATCCGAGACGGTTATCCGAGATATTTGTTCACCTTGGATCCACTCCTCCAAGAACGTGAAGGAGTGCATCATCGGAACATGATCCATTTCATGGAGACGAATGGGGAGCTCTTATAAACGAGGGTTTTTATTCACTGTATTGGGCTGGATAATTGATTGCGCAGCCGTGAAAACCATGTGGATCGGTGCCGAATGACATGGATATGGGTTGACCGGCGTGAATCGGCCAACCCATATGAATCAGCCGATGTAATCCGCCTCGTTCGTCGGGCTGGACGGCACGGCATGGTCCTCCGTGACCTTGCCGAGTCCCGACAGGTAGGCTTCGCGTCCGGCCGCGATCGCGTTCTTGAACGCGCGGGCCATCAACGGGATATTGCCGGCGGAGGCGATCGCCGTGTATGCCATCACCGCGTCCGCGCCCATCTCCATCGCCTCGGCCGCCTGGCTCGGCCGTCCGATGCCGGCGTCGATGATCACCGGAACGTTGGAGTTCTTGATGATCACCTCGATGAAATCGCGTGCGCGCAGACCCTTGTTCGAGCCGATCATCGCGCCAAGCGGCATCACGCATGCCGCGCCGGCGTCCTCGAGGCGCTTCGCCGCGATCGGGTCGGGGAACATGTACGGCATGACCACGAAGCCTTCCTTCGCCAGCATCTTCGTGGCCTTGATGGTCTCTTCGTTGTCGGGCAGCAGATACTTCGCCTCATGCTCGATCTCCACCTTCACGAAATCCGTCTGGCACACCTCGCGCGCCAGACGCGCGATGCGCACCGCCTCTTCGGCATTGCGCGCGCCGGACGTGTTCGGCAGCATCGTGATGCCCTTCGGAATGTAGTCGAGCAGGTTGTTCTCGGTGGTGCGGCAGCGGCGCAGCGCCATGGTGACGATCTGCGTGCCCGCGTTCTCGATGGTGGCCTTGATGAGGTTCAGGTCGTAGCGGCCGGACCCCAAAATGAACCTGCTGGTGAACTTGTGACCGCCGAGGATCAACGGATCCGCGTCGCCCGTGGCGATCTCGTCATAGGCGTGCGCGTCCGGCTCGGGCAGGATGGCGGTGTTCGTCGTGGTGCCGACCAGCTCGTCGAGCGTGGCGTTCGGCGCGGCCGCGAAATCCTTCTCCGCGGTGGTGATGGTGTTTTCGGTGCTCATCTTTGGGTCCTTTCGTTGATGTTCTGCTCAATCCGTCGTTGATTCTGCTCAATCCGTTCCGTGCATTGCGATTGGTATGGCGCGATTGCCGCGTCACGATCGGCATGTTGCGATCGCCGCACAGTGGAGCAACGTAGTATTTTCATCCGCTGTAGTATTGGCATCCGCGGAAGCGGTGGAGTATCGTAGTAACCCCACCGCTTCCGCCTGATATTGCCTGTATGATCCGCGTCACGCGTCCTCTTCGCCGAGGATCAGACGCGTGATCATATTCGCCTCGTGGCAGGCGACGACACCCACGCGCGGCGCCATCAGGCCGGCGCCCGGCACCGGCGCGGTCTCGCCGTCGCCGCTGAAGTAGAAGTTCTTCGAGACGCGGCGCGTGCTCACCAGGTTGGAACTGCGGAATCCCGCCATGCCCGAAGCGCTCACGAGCTTCTTGTCCGGCAGGTTCTCCAGCACCGCGTTGACGAGCATCGTCTTGTTCTCCGGCACGTCGAACGCCTCGCAGATGATGTCCTCGTTCTTGAACAGCGTCGGCACGTTCTCGTCGGTCACCTTCACCGTGTCGATGGTGATTTCGGTGAATGGATTGATCTGGCGCAGGTTGCTGCGCAGCGCCTCGGTCTTGTACTGGCCGAGGTCCTTCAGGAAGTACTGCTGGCGGTTCAGGTTGGTCATGTCCACGCGGTCGAAGTCGATCAGGTGCAGGTGGCCGACGCCGATGCGGGTCAGCGCCACCGCGATGGTGGAGCCGAGGCCGCCCAATCCGCAGATCGCCACATGCGCGGCGTCGAGCTTGTCCTGCGTGGCCGCGGTATGACGGTCGAGCAGCGCCGCGCGGATCTCCTCGCGGCTGACCAACGTGGTCGGATCCGGCGGGTTGTCGAATGCCTGTCGGCGGGCGTCGATCTGTTCCTGCGTTGCCGATGGTTCAAAAGTCATGATTGTTCTCGTTTCCGTTCGTTGATGTGCTGGATGTTGTTGTTTGCGTGCGCCGCTCAGCCGCCCTGCACGAACGTGACGATTTCCAGCGTGTCGGTGCCCTTGAGCTGCGTCTGCGCGCGCTTGGCGCGAGGCACGATCTCGCCGTTCAGCTCCACGGCCACGCGGTCGGCGCGCAGTCCGCGCTGCTCCACCAGTTCCGCCACGGTGATCGGTGTGGCGATGTTCTCTTCCTTGCCGTTGATGATCATGCTGATGATCCTTTCTATGCTTGTCGCACGTGTTCCAGGTCCCACGTCTGAGTGTCCGATTCTTCCGGATCGGGCGACTGCAGGGCTTTTCCCGCCCTTTCCGCCGAATCGGTCATGCATGGCATTTGCCCAGGCTTCGAATGTCTGTTCCCGCCTAATCGGACGTCAAACATCTGCCCAAACAGCCCGCATGCCCGTTTCCAGCGAATCAGGCATTCGGAGTGGTACGAAAAAAGGGTCGCGAAGAGAAGCCGTACCCTATGAGGTGGTGCGCCCCTCCGTGACCCTAATCACGCGATATTCGGTTATCGCGAACGGAAGATCGAGATGCGCCTTGGCGGCGCGAACAACCCGTCTCCTTACGGCGGCATTACCCGCATCAAGTCCTCGGTCGGAGTCTTGCGGCTCCCTCTCAGCCTTTCGGCTCCCGTTCGGTTGTGCCTTCATCTTCGCGCACCCGCCCGACAAGCCGTGCGCGCGCATACGGTTCCGTATAGTGCTGATATGCGTCGTAGAAACACGATAGTTATTGTTATTCTGACTTTTATAAGTGATAATTATCATAATAATGACAATAAAAGTTTTACAGGAAACATTGGATGTGGGTATGAGGTACGTTCCGACAGCAGTAAGGCATTCGCTTCGCGTTCTGGGAAGGCATGCCTCGATTCAGCGAAAACTGTTGAATCTTACGCTTGCCGATGTGTCGCAAAGGGCGGGCGTGAGCATCAATACGGTACGCAACGTCGAAAGCGGCAAAGCCGTGAGGACCGATTCCCTGTTCGCGATTTTGAACATCCTGCAGCTTCTGGGACCGGCCGTGGACGCCACCGATCCATATCAGACTCCGCTGGGCATGGCCTGCGCCATTGATCAGCTTCCGCAACGGGTGAGGAGGTAAAGACCATGACCGTGAGGCAAAAGATCGGCGTTCATACCACTGTCGATGGGAAATCAGTTCCTGCGGGTGTGGTGTTTGCAAGCAAGGGGAGTCTGACGTTTCGTTATGATTCGGAGTATTTGGAAAATCGTGCCGCGTACGACATAGCCCCGGCACTGCCTCGTATGGCGGGCTCGGTGTTTCATTTCAATGGTTTGGGTCCTTTTTCGGATTCCGCTCCAGACAGGTGGGGGCGTCGTCTGCTCAACCGTGCTTTGAAACGAACTCGTGTATCCGAAATCGAGTATCTGCTGGGCGTGGATGATCTGACGCGTCAGGGAGCTTTGAGATATGTGATTGATGGTGTCGCCCAGGCGGACGGTAGCAATGTTCCCGTGCTCACCGACCTTCCGGGTCTTTTGGATACCGCGGATGCGGTCAGTGAGGATCGTGATGTTTCCGACGTGGCGTTGCGCCGATTGTACAAAGCGACCGGCTCTCTGGGCGGTGCCCGTCCCAAAGCCTGTGTATACGATCGCGGATGCTTATGGATGGCGAAATTCCCGAAGCCCAACGGAGATGATTGGGATGTTATCGGCTGGGAGGGCGTGACCCTTGATTTGGCCAGATTGGCTGGAATCGATGTTCCCTGTTTTCGGGTATTGGATGTTCAAAATAGCGGTGGGGCACACAGGTCGGTTCTGCTGACTCAGCGATTCGACCGTTTTCCTTCTTCGGAAGGTCCTCAGAGCATGGCGCGCATTCCGTATATGTCGGCTATGACGGCACTGGATTTGCATGATGGGGATGGCGGCGACTGGCTTGATTTGGCTGAGTACGCGCGTTCAGTTGGCTGTGATCTTGAGGAACTATGGCATCGTGCCGTATTCGGCGCGGTGATCGGCAACTGCGATGACCATCTGCGGAACCACGGTTTTCTGCGAGACGGGAACGGTTGGACGCTCTCTCCTGCCTTTGACATCAATCCGGAACCGTATGATCCGAATATGGAGGATGCCCATCAAATGGCCTTGTTCGGTGATACTGACGTTACGGTCGATGCGTTGATGCGGACGGAGACGTTGGAACTTTTCGCAGTACCTCGGGAGAGGGCGATTCGGTGGTGTCGCAAACTTCGGTCGATTCTGAACGGCATTGGAACATTGGGCGGTGCAAGGCGGTTGGACACGCGTTCTTTGGGAATCATGCGCTCTCGTTTTGAAGAAGCGATCAATGAACTGGATGCAGTGACGAAATAGGCCGGCATGCGCTGAAGGCATCGGGTGCCGAACAATGTGCGAGAATGGGTGGCGGATATCGACGATGCGGAGGGAACGGTTATGACGATTGCGCGGAATATGGGCGAATTGGCGGGATTCACGGTTCCGAGGCTCGGCATGGGCACGATGGCGCTCGCCATTGAGGGGCGTCCGGACCGTGATACGGCGATCGAGACGATCCATGCCGGACTCGATGCGGGCGTGCGCTATCTGGACACCGCGTGGTCGTACTACCTGCCGAGCCGTCCGGGCACCGGTGAACCCGAGGACCTGGGATACGGTGAGAAACTGGTTCGTGACGCGCTGCGTACGTGGGACGGTCCGTGCGACGAGGTGCTGGTCGCCACGAAAACCGGCTACCGACGCACGATGGAGGTTCCCGTTGCCCAAGCGTCGGATTCCGCGGAGCCAGTCATGCGCAAGGATGATGAAACGTGCCGATCGTCCGATTCGTCCGATTCGTCCGCGTCGGCCGCGCCGCAGACGGACGTGAAGTTCCCTGAGACGCAGTCGGCAACGGAACGTCAACATTTGCAGGCCGCCGGCAGCCGATATGGGTGGATGGCCGATTCGCGCCCGGAAACGATGATTCGCGACGCCAAGGAATCGGCCCTGCATCTTGGCGTGGATGCGCTCGACCTGCTGTATTCGCACGGCCCCGATCCGGCGGTGCCTTATGAGGACCAGGTCGGTGCGCTCAGGCAGCTGCTTGACGAAGGCGTGATTCGATATGCGGGCATTTCGCGCGTGGACAACGCGCAGATCGACATCGCGCGCGGAATGCTCGGCGACCGCTTGGTGGCCGTGCAGAACCAGTTCTCGCCCTCGCATCCCGATCCGGAGCGTACGTTGGAGCATTGCGCGGAGCTTGGCTTGGCGTTCGTCTGCTGGAGTCCGCTCGGCGGATTCCTCGACGCGTTCGACCGGCATGCCTACGATGCGTTCCGCGAAGTCGCGGCCGCCCGTGGCTGCTCCTATCAGCGCGTGGTGTTGGCATGGGAACTCGCGCAATACGGTGGCCTGTTCACCATCCCCAGCGCTCGTAATCCGCATGAGGTCAGCGATTCCTTCGCCGCCACCGGTCTTGCGCTTACGCAAAGCGAGCTTGCCGCATTGAATCGTTCCGTATTCGGTGACCGGAACTGAACGATATGGCGATTGGCGCTGGGCCGGCCGTGCTGATTTTGCACAAGGTGCGAAGCGTCTGCCTTGTGCGTTAGTCCTCGAAGTGTTCGTTATGCTCGATGCGCTTGGCATGCTCGCAGAACGTCCGTGATGTTCGTGGGATGTTTGGAGACTTGCGGGATGCATGAAAATTCCAGCTGGAATTCGGGATCATCCATTGCCTATCGTGGGAATCGTCAGGTCGGTATCCGTTAGCTTGGCGTCTGAATCGATAATTCTCATCGATAAATTGTTTATACTGTAAGCTATTATTTATATTGGAAGCGTAAGCACGGTTGTGTCGTGTGATTTGCGCGCGGATTGACAGAAAGAGCGTTGCGGCATGGGATTCGAGCAGGAAGCGGCTGACCGGTTGATGCGGGTCACTTGGGGCAAGCGTTCCCAAATGCAGAAAGAGATTTCGCGCGGCGCCAAAGGCGAACCGTTCGTCGTCCAGGAGCTGTACGTCAAGGGCGCGATGATGCCATCGCAGATCGCGCAGGCCATGCAGGCCACCACCGGACGCGTTTCCGTGCTGCTCTCGGCATTGGAGAAAAAAGGGCAGATCGTGCGTGAGCCGGATCCGGAGGACCGTCGCAGCGTGCTGGTGCGTCTCACCGAGGCCGGTGAGGAACGCGCGCGGCGGCAGCGTGAGGATATGCGCGACGCGGTGTGCTGGATCTTCTCGCAGATGGGGGAGCGCAGGACGCGCGAATTCATCGATCTGACCAATGAATTCACCACATACATGACATTGTGCATGCCCGGAAAGCCGCGTCCCACCGCGGAACAGGTGAAACAGGCGTTTGCCGATGCCGCCGAATCTGATT
>ERZ808246.2629-NODE-2629-length-11037-cov-5.557367_pt1 | contig 11037 bp, 6 predicted proteins | sample MGYA00521083_ERZ808246 | MGnify/ENA primary metagenome ERZ808246 (study PRJEB31516, sample SAMN03275577) | gut metagenome | biome: mammalia-associated habitat; material: feces | host: Papio cynocephalus | place: Kenya | collected 2012-07-07 ...
ACTACCAACTTTTTCTCTTGCTATTTTACATCTTTCTTATCCCGAACTGGGGTAATAAATACAAAGCATACGAATGGGGTAATACTCGTAAGGGCTATTGGCGAATAGCTGACAGCCCTATTCTAAAAAGGGCGATAGATAACAATAAACTACGCTCCGCAGGGTATGCTACTTTAATGGAGGCGTATCTCGAATGGTATCCAAAATAGGAACCGCCGTATGCGGAACCGCATGTACGGTGGTGTGAGAGGTCGGAAAACGAAAGTAGGAAGAAAACTGCTTCGTTTTCCTCCTACTCGATACCGTCCGAAATCCGTCGTCTTGCCTATTGTGCGGAAACATGCGAACATTGCCTCAAAAAAGACATTTTCACTTTAAAATGAAGGCAAACGGATGGTTTGTTTCCACTTCAACATGCAATTGGATAGTTGCCTTCTTCATACAGATGGCAATTTTCTTTGTCAAGTATGTATCGTTCTTTGGGATTATTGGAAAATTTCATGATGTTTCGAAAATAGTTCGAATCATTTTTGATGCTATGGGCTTATTTTCCTACCTTTGTGCATGTAAACCAATCCCATCTTATGATGAAATCTACCACCTTGTTATTAGCTTCATTGGCCTTTTCTACCAATCTTCTGGCTCAAACAGGCACAAAGACAGAGTATGTAAAGAATGCATCGTTCGAATCAGACGATATAGCTTCGCTGCAGGCTGTAACCAATGCTGCCGACGGACTACGCGGATACAAGTTGACCGCACCTTCCGATTGGTCGATCACTGGCACGGACGTGACGAAGTTGATTATCACTTCCGATTGCTACACCGATAACAATTTCGGGAAGGCCACGACGATAGCTGACGGCACCCAGGCCCTATATCTCCGTCAGGGATGGGCCGGCGGCACGACCCATGTTCTCCAGACAATCGCTTCTTTGCCAAAGGGCAAATACAAGTTGCAGGCCGACATCCGCACGGCTTATGCCAATTCCGCCACGTCCACCTTCCGCTTTGTTGCCAACGACGCCAACCTGTCGTCCACGTTTGAACAAGGTTCGGCAGGCTGTTTTCTCGGCCCAATGGCAGACCTACTCGCTCAACTTTGAGCAGCGGGAAGATGGTGATGCGCAGATAGGGATATCCATTGACTGGCTTTCGGGAGGCAGTTGCATCATGATTGACAATGTCAGGCTGGTCCGTCTCGCTGACGACTATGTGGATCCGGGTGATCCCACTGAAGACCAGGTGAAGAGCGTTACGGAAGGCATCATCAATGGCGACTTTGTCAATGAGGCCACCATGCAAGGCGACCTCTTGCAGATGCTGGCCAACTTTGCCACTTATCTGAAGAATGACTTCCAGCCCGCCCAAGCCACCAACAGTGCCGGCGAAGCCTGCGGCTGTTTCAAGAGCAACTCCACCATGCAAAACAACGAGGACGGCGTACGCTCCAATGCCGACCTTTCCATGGTTTGCGCTTTCCTGTCCAAATATGGCAAGGACAAGGTTACATTGCCTGTTGGCGTGACATGGGACGACATCGAGCAGATGGCGATGAAGTCACTGGTCTTTGCCTATTCCACACACAAGGCCAACAAGCTCAAGGTCTGTTCCGGTAACAACTACTGGGGCTCTGTGTCAGGTTCGGACCATGTGTGGGAAAGCTCCCTGTGGGCCATGTCGGTGGCCTATTCCGCCTTCTTCCAATGGGACAAGCTCACGGACAAGCAGAAAGGATACGTCAAGTCTTTGCTGGTAGCCGAGTGCAATTATGAGCTCAACCGCACCATTCCAACGGGATACGCTGGCGACACCAAGGCCGAGGAGAATGGATGGGAAGCCGACGTGCTGGCCGCCACACTCGGCCTGTTCCCTGACGATGAGCGTGCGCCCCAATGGTTTGCCCGTCTGCGCGAGTTTGCCATCAACAGCTATTCTCACAAGGATGACGCCGCTGACCACACGGTCATAGACCCTGACCATGACAACAAGACCGTGGCTGATCTCTACAAGGGTCAAAACCTCTATGACGACTACACACTCCAGAACCACAACTATTTCCACACCTCTTACCAGAATGTGGTCATCCAAGAGCTTGGTGAGGCAGCCCTTGCCCTGAAGCTTTTCCAGACAACGCTTCACGGAGAGGAGAAATGGAAGACCAATGCCCTGATGCACAACAACGACAAGGTGCAGAAAGAGGTGCTCAACTGGCTTGCCCTTGCCGACGGTGAACTTGCCATGCCCAACGGTAATGACTGGAGCCTGTTCCTCTACGACCAGATCACGTCCTACACCACCAACGCCTGCTTCCTCCGTGATCCCGACGCGTTGATGCTTGAAAACTTGGCCTACAAGATGATCAAGGCGCGCCAGACCACTACCGCCGACGGCTCCTGGCTGTTGCGCTCCGACATTGGCGCGCGCCGGATGGGCGTCGAGGCTCATCGCGTGATGATGACCTATCTCATGCACCATACCGCTTCGACCGCTGACCTTCAGCCGTCCGACTTCGAGACCTTCCGCCAGCGCTACTCGGAGGCCAGGCACATCAAGGCCCAAAACATCGTGAGAGCTTACACCAAGGACCGTTTCACCACATTCTCATGGGCACCGGGCATCAGCAGTTACACGGGTTACATCGCAGCCAACTCTGTCGACAAGAACAAGATCGTGGTGCCTTACAAGCAAAACAATACCGGCAACTTCCTCGGCTTCTATACCGTGAACGGCAAGAAGACCAATGCCACCCCTGTCGTGAACGGCATCTATCAGCTTGATGGCGACGCCTGGGTGATGAACGGCGAGCTCAACACCAATGACGCCACGCTCAACAACCGGTTTGCCATCTATTCCACCCCGGGCAACGCCGTGGTCTATCTCGACTATGTGACAGCACTGGCCGATGGCACCATCAACAAAGAACAAGGAGGCCTCACGGCCATCTCTGTCGACGAGCTGACCAAGCCCCAGCGTACGCTCTATTATGCCGACACCCACAAGCAGAGCGACGGTGCGCAATTCGTCACCTTCACCTCGCCCTGGGTCAACATTGACAATGCCTTGGGCATCGTCTCGCACGGTGACAAGCAGATGGGCTTTGGCGACCGTGCCAACAACAACTCGGTGATGACCGCCAAGCTCTATCCTTCCTATTCCACCACATCGCGCGCGTTCCATGCGGGCACAAAGGTTGATAGCCGTAACGTCGTCTATTACAGCAACATCACGGCAGCCGAGACAAAACGTATGAGCGACGAGTACATCTCGCTCACCGACAAGTTGCCTGAGGGCTGGAACGGAGCCTTGGTTGCCGACCCCGATGGCACACGTTACCTGATGCTTTCCAACTTCATGAGCGACAGCAAGGCCGAATTTGACATGCCGGCCACCTCGCTGGGCATACCCGTGGTGAAGCAACCGTCGATTATGGGCAGGGTGTCCGTGGCCGTCGAGCAGAACAGCAGCAGCGTGAGCGCCACGCGCTTCTTCGTGGACGACTCGTCGCTGTGCACCGTTCTCGACAGTGCCGACAACAATGTGGCATATATACAGGCCATGGCCGACTGCGAATGTGAATATGTCGTGCGGGCCATCACGGGCAAGGGCGTTGTGGAGAAGACCGTCAAGACCGCCGGTTGCCTGAAACTCACGATCGCCGGCGATGAGTTGCTCGTCGAGGAGGCTTCCTTTCCAGACATTGCCGAGAATGACGTCACCAAAGGCTATCAGGATGTCACCGGCGACTATCTGCAAAACCCCAATTTCGAGGAGGACGCCACCTACGGCACGAAGAGTAGCAACGTCACCTCCAATGGTGTCACCTACGCTACCTGTTACACCAACAGTGTGAAGGCAGCCAGTGCCTCGTGGCCCAACGTGCTGCCCGTGTCAGGCTGGACACCCGCCCAATCGCTCGAGTCAGGCAGCAACTTCTGCCGTATGTACTCCATGCCTTACAGTTCCAGCCTGTTCTGCGTGAGCCCCAGTTCCGTGGGCAATTATGCGGCCAAGACCAGCCGTCGAGTGGCCGACGATGCCGCAGGCCAGCGCACTCTCACCGTGCTCAACTCGTGGGCAAAGGGTGGCAATGCCATCACTCAGACCCTCTCGCTACCTGCCGGCTCCTACCGAGTGGTGCTGGACATGAAGTACGAGTGTGCCAACCAAGTCGACAATGACGGCTCCCGGGTCACCACGTCCGCCGGTGTTGTCAACAGCTCGCTCACGGGTGTCAGCTATGCTGGCTCAGCCGACTACCGTTATCCTTCCGTGGCCAACACTTGGGAACAGATGGTCTACGACTTTGAACTCGACGCCCCCACGGATGTCACGCTTTCGTTGGGCTATTCTGTCTCTGCCAGCGCTGGCGCTGCCAACAACACCTTGCTCTATATCGACAATGTCCGCTTGCTGCGCAAGACCATGTCGGGCATCCGTGTGGTGGCCGACGGTGGCGTGCGTTCCGACGGTGCCATTTACAACATAGCGGGCCAGCGCATCGCTTCGCCCCAGCGTGGCCTGTACATACAGAACGGAAAGGTGCGGGTGAAGTAAAGACACTCAGTCCATAAGTCACAAAGAAAAGAGGGGCCGTCCTTCATCATGAAGGACGGCCCCTCTTTTCTTTGTGATGTTGCCAAGTGTTAGTAGACGTACACCTTGCAGCCCTTGATGCTGCCCGGTGCTCCCTGCTCAGCGCGTGGGAGATACTCCAGTGCGGTGACGGTCTGCTTCTGTCCGAGGTCTATGACCAGCAGGTGGGGCAGGGCAGCACCCGTCTCGGTCTGCCAATAGGTCGACTCTTGCAGGTCATAAGCCTTGTCGCCCGTGTGGTTGCCGTTGTCATCCTCGCTGTCGGCGTACTTGGTTTTCCAGGCGTCGCGGCTGATGCGCTTGCCCTGGGCGTCGTGCGCATAGATCTCTGCGATGGCACTCTGCGCCTTTCCGCTCTGGTTGCTGTTCACCTCGATGGCAAGGTATCGTCCCGTGGCGGCCTTGTCAAACTTCACCGTCTGCCAGCCGTTGCCAGCCTTCATCTGCCCGTTGAAGACAGGTGTGGCCGAGTTGAGGTCCGGCTTGTCACCGATGTTGTTGTGCTTGTTGCTCTGTTCCAGTTGCAGTTTGTTCAGCTCAGGCTTGTCCTGTCCCCAGACGGTGGTCTCCTGCGGCCCGGTCACATCCAGCACCACCACCTCGTTGCGTCCCTTCTTCAGCCAGCATCCCGGCATGTAGAGTGTCTGCTGCGGGCCGATGCGCCAGAAGCGTCCCAGCGCGTGACCGTTGACATAGACCAGTCCCTTGCCCCATGTCTCGAAGTTGAGGAAGGTGTCGCCCGTCTTCTTGAGGTTGAAGTATCCGCGGTAGTATCCGGCCTTCGTGTTGATGCGGTCCTGCTGTCCCAGTTTGGCCTTGCCGGCCTCCAGGGCGCGCTGTGCGTCAGCGTAGGAGTCGGGGATGCGGCTTTGCTCCCAGTCCTTCAGTGTCCAGGTCACGTCGTCGCCGTCGACGGCCGCATTGAGCGTCACGTTGCCCACGATGCCCTTGTAGTCCTTGATGGCGCGTCCGAAGTTGATGCGTCCCATGGCTTCCACGATGACGGTCAGCTTGTCGCCCTTCTTGGTGGCCGGCATCACGAGTGAGCGCTCGTTCTTCACGCGGTCAATCTTACCGATGTATTTCTTGTTGACAAACACCTGCACGAAGTCGTGCGCCCCGTCGATGTTGAGCGTGGCACCTGCTGGCGCCTCTGGCAGGGCTGTGCGGTAGATCATCGATCCCCATCCGAAGTTCATGTCCTCGAAGGTGAGGGGTGTCACGGACGTGGCGGTGCTGTCGATGCCCGACCCGATGGTGGCATACTCGTTCAGCGTGAATTTAGGCACGCTGATGACGGGCGCTGCCGGCTTGGGCACGTTGGCCATCTTGCCATTGGAGTACTTCTGCATCATCTGGCGCAGTTCGAAGTATTTGGGCGTGGTCTGTCCGTACTCGTTGATGGGCGCGTCGTAGTCGTAGGAGGTCACGTCGGGTGCGAATCCCGGTGAGTTGGCACCCGCCCAGTGACCGAAGGAGGTTCCTCCGTGGGTCATGTAGAGTGAGAAGCTGATGCCTTTCGAGAGCATCTCGTCCAGTCCGGCTACCATGTCCTTGGCGGCGCGCGTCTCATGTCGTGCGCCCCACTTGTCAAACCATCCGCTCCAGAACTCCGAGCACATCTTCGGCGCGTCGGGGCGCAGCTCGCCCAGGCGTCGGAACTGCTGGTCGATGTTGGCCCCCGTGCCGAAGTTCATCGTCCACACCAGGTCGTCCAGTCCGTTGCGCTCGAAGTTGCTGGCCCAGTCACACTGGAACAGTGCGGGGCCTCGGCCATTCTTGTACCAGTTCTCCTTCAGCATGTCGCGTATGGCCGACACGTATGGCTTGTCCGTCCCATACGATCCATACTCGTTCTCCACCTGCACCATGATGATGGGGCCACCGTTCTGTATGGTCAGCGGAGCCAGTTGCTCGGCCACTTTCTTCTCGAAGACCTTCACACGCTCCATGAAGTAGGGGTCTTGCTCGCGCAACTTGATGTCTTTCTTCTTGAGCAGCCACCAGGGCAGTCCGCCCATTTCCCACTCGGCGCACACATAGGGGCCAGGTCTCACGATGACATACATGCCGTTCTTCTGAGCCTGTTTCACAAAGGCGGCAATGTCGTTGTTGCCTGTGAAGTCAAACTGTCCTTCACGCTGTTCGTGGATGTTCCAGAACACATACATGCAGATGGTGTTCATGCCCAGAGCCTTGCACATCTTGATGCGCTGGTCCCAGTAGGCGCGCGGGATGCGCGGGTAATGCAGTTCGGCAGCCTTCACCACAAAGGGCTTGCCGTCGAGCAGGAAAGTGCCCTTGCCCACTGTGAAGTCGCCAGGCTTGGCGGCCTGTGCCCCCATGGGGCAGAGCAGCATCGTGGCTGCGAGGGCCGCTGTCGATAAAGTCTTTGTCAGCTTCATGATATTATTCTATTGTTTGGTTTTGTGATTTTCCTCTTGACGCAAAGTTACAAATATTCTTCAAGAATTCCCCCAGCCTGGTCGTGAAATATTGCCTGCCAACTGCCTGATGTGCTACAATTGTTGGTCAGCAGGGCGGTTTTGCATGCTGTTTTCTTGTCACGTGGCCATAAAATGTGTACCTTTGCATGCATTTTACACGCATATTAATCATTGTTTTTTTAGGATGACACATCTCTATCATTTCTTGATCCTGCTGATGGTCTGGTTTTCCTTGTCCTTTGCGGCCCAGGCTCAGCAGGCAGACGACGACGCTCCCGTTCGGTTTACCGTCTGCGCACTCAATGTTGACGGCCTTCCGCAGAAGATAGCCGGCATTACTGTCAATGGCGACGGCCCGGGCGAGGCTGGCAGCACACAGATTGGCAAGTATCTCGCCGAGAAGCAGTACGACGTCTTGGGCTTCAGCGAGGACTTTGGCTACCACGACAACCTCGTTGCACCCTTGCGTGAAACCTATAACATGGGCAAGTATCGTGGGGGCATCACCGGCCTCCATTCGGACACCGACGGACTGGAACTCCTGACACGTAAGGCTTATGCCGTGGGCGAGGAGAACTGGATACCCTGGAGCACCACGCATGGTTTTCTCACGGGTGGAGCCGACGAGAACATCGCCAAGGGTTTCCGCCACTATGCCGTGACGCTGGCCAAGAACCTGGTGGTCGACGTCTACCTCCTCCATATGGATGCCGACGACGAGGCGGAGGACCGTGCCGCACGTGCCGACCAGCTCGACCAGCTCTGCCAGGCCGTGATGCTGGCCAACAACGGCCGCCCGAAGATCATCATGGGCGACACCAACTGTCGTTACACACGCGATGACATCTTCGGTAAACTCATCTCGCCGCTCGCTGACCGCTATGATGTCTACGACGCTTGGGTGCAGCTTTGCAAGGCGGGTGTTTATCCTGCTCTCGGCTCTGATCCGCTGATGGTCGACGACCTCGGTTACAAGGAGGGCGAAGTGGTCGACAAGATCATCTATCTCAACCCGAAGAAAGGCGCACAACTGCATGCTCTGTCCATCGATTTCGACGCCGACTACACCTTGGGCGACCACAAGCCTCTTGTCGTCACCTTCCAGGGCTTGCCCGCTCTCTCGCAGGCTGCCCAGCCCGCCGTCAACTGGTGGGTGGGCGAGAAGCTCACCGAGGAGACATCGGACCGCTATATCTATAATGTGGGCAAGCAGCTGTTCATCAGCCAGAGTGACAAGCCCACGGTCAGTGATATCGCCGATGCACCGCTGTGGACCTTTACCCATCAGAGTGACAACGCTTACCAGATCAAGAGTGGCGACTGGGTGGTCTGGAACCGTAACTTCTTTGGCGTTTCAGCCGGTGTCGGCCTTGACAGCGACCTGCCCAACCGTGCCAACCTCAACATGAACCTTGAACCCAGCACCACACGTGCCGACGCTTACAAGTTCCATTTCTCAGGCCGTGTCATGGGCATCGATGACAACCTGGCCTACAACGCCGCTAAGACGCAGGACCAGCACAACGACTGGCTTCTCATCTCCGAGGCGCAGCGACAGGCCTATGCCGACTATTTCGACACGTATGTCGAGGCCATGGGCTACACCGACCGGAACATGCCCGTTGCGATGAAGGACTCGCTGCTGGCCTTGCTCGACAGTGCCGCCAATGGCAACTATACCTCATGCGCCGGTGACACGGGCTTCACGGCCCGGCTGCAGGACCTCGTGCACCGCATCCAGGGCTTGAGTCATGAGGTCACCATCCCCGCGACCTTCTACGCCACGGTGTGCCTCGACTTCGATGCCGCCCTGCCTGAGGGCGTCAGTGCCTACATCGCCACTGAGTACCATCGCGACCGCCACTACCTGCGTCTCTCGCCGTTTGAGGGCCGTGTGCTTCCGGCCAACACGGGTGTGGTGCTCTACTCCGAGCAGCCGGGCGTCTATATGCTCACGTTTACCGCCGACTCAACTCAGGCTGCCAACGGCAATCTCCTGCGCGGCACCAACGTGGCACTGCTGGCCGACGACACCGCCCGCCAGAACCACACGTTCTACCTGCTCGACAACCGGCAGGCGGGCGACGGCTTTTATCGCTTAGACAGCGCTGCTGAGGTGCCCGCCCACTGCGCTTACCTGGCCTTGAGCCATGACGACGCCGCCATCCTGGCACAGTCGGTCGATGGTGTGACCTTTGCCGATGCACCTGCGGGTGTTGCCTCTGCCCTCGTGCCCACGGCTACGCCGGTGAAGGGTGTCTACACGGTCGACGGCCGCAAGGTCAGCGCCCAGCGTCACGGCCTTTACCTTGTCCGCATGAGCGATGGCTCCGTGCGCAAGGTGCTGGTCAAATAGAGACAGTCCGCATTCCATATCTTCAAGGCATCCTGGGTTTCCAGGGTGCCTTTTTCTTGTCGTGGCAGTTGATCTTCATCTTTTTTGTGCAAAAGTTTGTTACGGAGAGCGGATGAAATGCAGCGCGAAAATCGCGTTTTTGTTCCCTCGCTATGAAACTTGTGTTTAAAAAACGGGCATATTCTTGTCGTAGCCCTTTTTTTGCCACCAAGGAAAGCTTCCGCAAATACGTGACTTGGGCGATAGAGATGCGAAGAAGTATGAAGGAACAACAGAAGTGTATTGGTGTTATGGAACTTTGGGATACGAATTTCGCTTATATCGACAAGGAGAACCAGGAGTAGACTTTTGTTTCCGTTCTGGAAGAGCGTGGCAGCAATATGATAGAAGATCCGCCGCTTCCTCCAAACACTTGCTATACGGCCACAAGCAATGGCGACAAGATGGTGCCCATGGACAACCTGCAGGAAATGGCTTCGTTGTCGGCATCAATAATGGGGAAGACCGATATGCCCTTTTACGCAAGTTCGCTGGTGCTCATCCAAAAAAATGATAGGATGAAACGAGGGACAATCGCATCCGATGGTTTAAAAAGCAACGGAAATGTTTGGCCGTAACCGATGATTTCATTAAATTTGCAGTTGGAAAATCAATATTAATAACCTTTTAAAAACCTTTTATTGCTTTATGGCAGACAACAACAACAATCAGAATCAAGTGAAAATCGAGTTGCGCCCTGAGGTGGCCTCGGGTGAGTATTCCAACCTGGCGATGATCAATCATTCGAGCAGCGAGTTCGTGCTCGACTTCGCACACATGCTCCCCATCGCACCTCCACAGATATTCAGCCGCGTCATCATGGCACCTGAGCATGCCAAGCGCTTGCTGTTCGCCCTGCAGGAGAACCTGGCTCGTTATGAGAAGGAGTTTGGCGAGATCAAGCTCCCGCAGGCTCCTGCCCAGCAGGGTGGCCTCACGGCCATGCCTTTCGGCACGGGCAAGGCGTAAATGCTTTGACGCGCAGATCTGTCCCCTCTTGCTTCAAGTGAGAGGGGATTTTTTCTTCCTCATCCTGATAAGGGATGACAGGTGGCTTTATCGAGTTTGCGAGCGATGCTTCACCGCTGATATACAGAAGGATATGATATGGATGGTGTGGGGCTTTTGTTGTTTACTTGAGTTTCGGATTTAGCGTAACTATATCGCTTACAGCCCAGCCCTGGATTTATCGGGCTACGGTAAGACGGAAGAAGAAGCATACGACAAAGTCGAGCGTAGCCCGCGCATGCAGCAAAGTCAGGCGCAACACGCACATGTGTCACTCTTTCAACATTGTTCTGACAGAGTATTTTGACTATGCCATATATACGAAGGAACCTTATACAAGGAAAACAGGAGGACATGCATGATTGCGGATTTTACCCACATTTCTTCTAAACCACAGGCGAATTCAAGAAATTCAACATCGATGTACAAAGGCCTGTCGATGGAAGACCGTAATCGTGCCGTTACCGCTATCGTTGTCATGATTTTTGGTCGAAAAGTTTGTCGTGGACGACGGATGAAATAGAACGCGAAAATGGCCTTTTTTGTCGGTCGCACCGCGATTTGCATGGGGCAATTTTGCGATAAAGGGTA
>ERZ808246.2632-NODE-2632-length-11017-cov-2.755793_pt1 | contig 11017 bp, 10 predicted proteins | sample MGYA00521083_ERZ808246 | MGnify/ENA primary metagenome ERZ808246 (study PRJEB31516, sample SAMN03275577) | gut metagenome | biome: mammalia-associated habitat; material: feces | host: Papio cynocephalus | place: Kenya | collected 2012-07-07 ...
CAAAGCGTGAGCGGGCTTTTCGTGATGCACCAGAACCTGCGCACGAAATCGCCTGTCTCGTTCTATCATGACGGCATGGCTATGCTCAACGCCAACCTCGCAAGGGCTATCCCCGCCGTGTCGTATGAGAACCCCTACACCCACAAGCCGATGAGCGTTGACATGAGCCTGGCCCTCACAGACCCCTCCATGACATTCGGCGGACGCTACAAAACGCCCGTGAGCAACTATGCAGTTTTCCACCAAAGCACAATAAAGGGCATTTTCACCAAGAACCTTTCGCTGGTGCTGGGACTGCGGCTCGACATGGAGCATCAGAGCCTCGACTACAACATGAACTCCACAGACGTAAACTACACTTTTTCCACTTCCATGAGCCAGCCGGCAAACCTCACCGCACGCCCCGTGGTGAAAGGCGCAAGAAAGGACGACTACATACAGCTCCTGCCAAAAGCCGCCCTGCAATACGACCTCGGCAACCGCACCGGGAACATCTACGTTTCGTTCTCGAAAGGATACCGTTCGGGAGGATACAACATACAAATGTGCTCGGAGCTGGCGCAAACCCAGATGCAGGGCGACATGATGCGAGGCGTGAAAAACTACTGCGACAACCTTTTCCGGGGGCTTATTGACAACGCCCGAAACGAAGCGCTGCGCGAAATGTTCACAGGCATAAAGGAAAAAGTTGACAAAGGCATTCCCGACATAAACGCACCCGGGGCGAAAACCCTGCGCTACAAGCCCGAGTATTCCCTGAACTACGGAATCGGCACGCATCTCAACCTGGCCGGCAACGCGCTGCAAATAGACGCCGCCCTATTCTATATGTCCACCAGAAACCAGCAAATCTCCCGCTTCTCCGCCAACGGTTTGGGTAGGCAAATGGCAAACGCGGGCAAAAGCAACTGCTGCGGGGCGGAACTCGGCCTGCGGTCGTCCACGCTTGACGGGAAATTGGGCGTGTCGGCATCCTACGGTTTCACACACTCGGAATTTAGAAAATACAACGACGGCAAAAACGACTATAAGGGCAAGCTCGTGCCTTTCGTGCCGATGCACAACATGAGCGTGGCGGCAAACTACCGCCTTGTGCTTAACGGTTTACTCAACGCCCTGTCCGTGGGCGCGGATGTCAGCGGTGCGGGGAGAATATACTGGACTGAGGACAACAACTCATGGCAGAATTTCCACGCCACTGCGGGAGCGCACATAACCGCCGAGATGAAAGGCGCGAAGCTGAACGTTTGGGGGAAGAACATAACAGGCTCGAAATACAACGTGTTCTACTTTGAATCCATGAACCGCGGGTTTGAGCAGCACGCCGCCCCATGCCGTTTCGGGGCTGACCTCATGTTCAATTTCTGAGTTTCGCGGGCAAACGCCGCCGTGTTTCAAAAAATATTAGCAATTTTGCACCTGTAAACAATATACGCAGAAACGGAACAATACAAACCAAAACATAAGAAGATGAAGAAATATCTCTTTTTAATCGCGTCTGCGCTCCTGCTGCTCGGAAGCTGCTCCTCCGTGCCTGTTACAGGACGCAGACAGCTAAACATCGTAAACGACAGCGAAGTTCTGAGTTCCAGCCTCACGGAGTACCAGAGCTACATGAAGACCGCTAAGAAAAGCACAAACGCCGCGCAGACGGCACAGGTGGAGCGCGTGGGCAAGCGCATAGCCGCCGCAACGGAGGCATACCTGAAAACCCACGGCGGTGAAAGCGAGATAAAGAATTTCTCATGGGAGTTCAACCTTGTGCAGAACAGCGACCTTAACGCCTTCTGTATGCCCGGCGGCAAAATCGTGGTTTACGAAGGACTTATGAAGATTATCTCCACGGACGACGAGCTTGCCGTGGTGCTCGGGCACGAAGTTGCGCACGCCGTGGCAAAGCACAGCAACGAGCGCATGAGCCAGCAGGTTCTCGCGCAATACGGCGCGGGCATTCTGGGGCAGGCACTTTCGGGAAAAAGCGCGGCGATACAGCAGATAGCCGGGCAGGTTTACGGTCTCGGCGCAAACTACGGTGTCATCCTGCCGTTCTCGCGCAAGCACGAAAGCGAAGCCGACAACATCGGGCTTGTGTTCATGCGCCTTGCCGGCTACAACCCAGAAGTGGCGGTTGACTTCTGGAAAAAGATGTCCTCATCGTCCACGGCGAGCGTGCCTGAAATAGCAAGCACCCACCCGAGCGACGCGCGCCGCATTGCCGACATTGAAAAGGAACTGCCGAGCGTGATGAAAAACTACCAGCCGCTCGCAGAATTTGCCGGTACAGGCACAAGCTCCGCAAGCGGCACGGCAACAAAGACGGTGCATTTCTCATCGAAGAAAAAGACAGCCACGACAAAGAAAACCACAAGAAAAAAATAAAGGCTTGCAAACGCAAGCGCAAATCAGCCCCGCCATTTTTTCGCGGGGCTGATTTTTTTTTTGCCTTCTCCACCAAGGGAGATTTCGGACTTTTTACCGCATTTCACATCCCTTTGGTTTCCAATCAGTTGCAAGTTTTTAACTCACTCTTGTAAGTTCTTGTTTTTCTGACGTTTGCAAGTGGAAGAAAAAGGTCTGATGTAGTTTGAATTATGTCTGATATAATTTTTCCTGCATTGGACGCAGTTTCTCCCACGTCCCATATAGTTTTCGGATGTCCTGCATTCCGTTTCCGTAAAACGGCAATGGCACTACCGCCTCCCCTTTCTGACTTTCGCAAACAGGGGCATAATGACGCACATCCCGAGCAGCGCACCTGCCACAACGCCCACAGCGTCGGCGGCAAAGTCCATCCACTCTCCGCTGCGGCAAGTGGTGAGGTTTTCCTGCATCACCTCAATCAGCCCGCCCATAACCACCGGTAGCAAAACACTGACGGCAAAAAGCGCGAACGGTTTCAAACTTATACGCGAGCGGCAGTATTCCGTCCAGAACACGATGCCGAGCGCAAGGTATAGGGCTGTGTGGGTCCATTTGTCTATAAAGCCCACACCGCTCAGCGGAGTTTCCGGAATTGGTATCATGCACACCACAAAAATCATCACAACAAAGGCTGTTGTGAAAGGAAAGGCTCTGAATTTCATCACAGGCATTATTTTCATATTTTTACGCCGCGAAAATAACGATTTTGCGAATTTTTTGCAACACCAAACGCGCAAAGCATTCATTTAAGCCCGAATTTTCCGGCATATTCCGGCTGTTTCGTCTCAAAACATACAAAAACAAACGTTTATGACGTGAAAAGTTGTAAATTTGCAAGCAAATCACAAATAGGCATATTAAAACAAAAATGACAGCAAGAAGCAATTTCGGAAGCCGCGTAGGGGCGATACTCGTTGCGGCAGGTTCGGCCGTTGGACTGGGGAACATCTGGCGTTTCCCCACCGAGGCGGGAAACAACGGCGGTGGCGCGTTCCTCATAATATACATACTGTGCGTACTTGTCATCTGCATTCCGCTGCTGCTTGCCGAATTCATGATAGGGCGGCACTCCCGCGCCAACACAGGCTCTGCATACGGCATTCTGTCGCCCAAAAAGCGTTGGGGGTTCATAGGCAAGATAGAAATCTTCACGCCGTTCCTCATTCTGTCGTACTACTCGGTGGTTGCGGGCTGGACGCTTTTCTACACATTCCAGTCGCTGCTCAACCGCTTCAACGTAATGGCGCGGCAAAGCGACAGCAAGGAGGTTTTCTCCGGGAACTTCACGAACTTCGTAAGCAACCCGTGGCAGCCGCTGCTTTGCCTCGCCATTTTCATGCTTGTTACGCATTTTGTGATTGTGAAAGGCGTAAAGGGGGGAATTGAGAAATCGGCAAAACTCCTTATGCCCGTATTGTTCGTGCTGCTCATAGTGCTTATGATATGCTCCCTGTCAACCGCCGGAGCGGCGAAAGGGCTGCAATTTCTCTTCGCGCCTGATTTTTCCAAGATAAATTCCGAAGTTGTAATGGCTGCAATGGCGCAGGCGTTCTATTCGCTTAGTCTGGGAATGGGCTGTATGTGTACATACGCCTCATATTTCTCAAAAAAGACAAACATCACGCAAACCGCGCTAACCGTGAGCGTAATCGACACGCTTGTGGCGGTGATGGCAGGGGTTGTGATTTTCCCCGCAGTGTTCAGCGTGGCCGGACTAAGCCCCGATGCAGGCCCGTCGCTTGTTTTCATCGCGCTGCCAAACGTGTTCCAGCTCGCGCTCGGCGATATGCCCGTAATGGCATACATTTGCTCGCTTGCGTTCTACTCCCTGCTTGTGGTGGCAACGCTCACGTCAACAATCTCGCTGCACGAGGTGATAACGGCATACCTTTCGGAAACCCGCAGAATAAGCCGGCGCAAGGCGGCGTGCTTCGTTACCGGCGGTTGCCTTGCACTTGGGGCGTTGTGTTCGCTCTCCATGGGCGTGCTTGCCGACTTCAAGATTGCGGGAATGGGTCTTTTCGACCTTTTCGACTTTGTTACGGCCAAGGTGCTGCTTCTCTTGGCGGGCTTCCTCACATCCGTATTCACGGGCTGGATTATAGACAAAAAAGTCATAGAGCAAGAACTCACCAATGGCGGGGAACTGAAACTGCGCTGCCTCGGACTTTTGGTTTTCGCCCTCAGATACGTTGTGCCTGTGGGCATAGGACTGGTGTTCCTTGACGGACTGGGAATACTTAACCTGTTCTAAGCCCTCATAATGGCCCGTCTGCGGATAAGCCGGCTCGAAGGGGCGGCAATAGCCCTTTTGGCAATATCGGCACTCGCGGCAACGGCGGCGGTGCTCTTTCTTAGCAACGGCAATGCGGACACCCTGCCGCCGCCAACGGAGAAGCAACTGGAGCAATACCAAAACTTCAAGGTTTCAAGGCATGGCGGCAAAAGCATACGGCATTCACAGGCAAGGCAAAACGCCACCGCAGCACGGCTTTCGCGCTTCAACCCCAACACTGCGGACAGCGCAGCCTTGGTGACGCTCGGCCTGCGCCCAGGACAGGCAATGGCGATCGTGCATTACCGCAATGCGGGCGGCAGCTTCCGCAAGAAGGAGGACTTGAAACGCATATACACCATAACGGAAGCCGACTACGCAAGGCTCGCGCCGTACATCAGCATTCCGCAACGTGAAAAAGAGACGGCAAGACCTGTTGAAGAACGCAAATACCACAACACCAAACTCAAAAGCGGCGAGACCGTTGACCTGAACTGCGGCGACACAACCCTGCTGAAGCGCGTGCCGGGAGTGGGAAGCGTTCTGGCACGGCGCATCGTGAGCTACGGCGAACTGCTTGGCGGATATGTTTCGCCCACACAGGCTGCGGAAGTGTTCGGGCTTGACAGGAACGCCACGGAATGGTTTTGCGTCAAAACGCCAAGTCCCAAACGGATAAACATAAACACGGCGGGATATGCGCAGATAATACGCCACCCATATTTCAACAAACGCCAGACAAACCATATCATGAGGTTGCGCCGCGAATGGGGACGCATAACCTCAATAAAGGCACTTGAAGCCGACAGCGTTTTCACTCCGCGAGACATAAGGCGCATAGAGCCGTACATAGAGCTTTAACGAATGCAAAACATCAAATCATCAATAATTTGCACCGCCGCAGGGGCGTATGCAATACGTCCCTAAATGGCGCAAAACCAGTATCGCTAAAATTACATTTGATGTGGGAAAAACTATATAGGACGTAGAAAAAATTATGTCTGATATAATTCAAACTACATCAGACCTTTTTTCGCCGCTTGCAAACATCTGAAAAACAAATCGTTACACGGAATGTTCTTTGTTTTGGCATTATTCTGTAAACCAATGCTTTACACAAGCTATGTCATTTCTACGGTTTATTCGGCAACAAGTCTGCCGCACGGAATGCCATGCCGAACAAGGGCAACCTAAACATTTATGATTTCCAGCCATAAACCGGCACACCACGTAGAGCCGCACACATACAATGCGGGCCGCACGCCTTACGGCATACGGCCCGCATCATTTTCCATTTGGCTTTAAGCGTTCATCATATCGTTTTGTCGAACACATAGCCGTCGTTTGTCGTAACCGATGCGGCTCCGCCCTTTGTGGAAACACCGTCAACCTTTATGGTTGCGCTTTTCTTTCCCGTGGCGTTAGCCTTGATTGTACCGGCGGTGATTGTGAAGTCGCCGTCAACCTTTATGCAGCGCGTCTTGCTCGTTGCGCTTGTAACCGGGTCGGTATATACGCCGCCCGAAACGGTAACGTCGATGCTCACAGTGCCGATGTCCTGGTTCACCACAAGGTTTCCGTCAGTCGCTATGCCCTTTATGCCGTCGCCGGTGCCGTTGATGACAATCGTGCCGCCGCTTATGGTCATAAGGCTGTCGCAGCGCAGCAGTTTCACGTCAGCGGCGGTTGAGGTTATGTCAATCTTGCCGCCGTTTATAATCATCTGCCCGTTAAACTCGTCCGTAACGTCCTTGGTTATGTCAGCCTGTATTCCGTCGCCCTTGGCATTGCGCACAACCACAGAGCCGCCCTTGATCTTGAAATACTGCCCGGCGTGTATCCCGTCATTGGCTGCGGAGAGAATGTTTATGTTGCCCGACTTGACATACATATACTCCCCAGTCCCTATGGCGTGGGAAGTGTTCCCTGTAACGTTCAGCGTGCCGCCGCCCTCAAACTCGGGATGCCCCTTTACGTAAAGGCAGGCTTTCTGTGTGCCTCCCGCGAGGTCGGAAAGCGTGTTGACCGTACCCTCCGCAAGAATGAAGTTGATGCGCTTGCCGTTTGCGATGTTTATCGCCGCGCCGCGCTTCGACCCAAGGCTGAGCCCCTCAAGGCTCACGGAACATTTGTAAGTCCCAGTCTGGGTGAAAGCTCCGTCATTGCTCTCTCCGGAAAGCGAATACACTATGTCGTTGCCGTCAACTGCGGTGGAGACGGCATCAACATAAGCACCGTCAATGCTCACAGCAACCTTGCGCGAAAGGGCAAAGGGAATCACCGCCCAAGCTCCGTTTGCACCGTAAACAACCTTGACGGTGGATGTGTCAACTGGCGTACCCACTGTAATGCTGTCGATGTCCTGCAAATTCATTACGGAGTCAACCACCGTGAGAGCCGTGCCGTTCTGCGAATATTCCATAACGCCCAATGCCGCAGCGTCTGCCGCAAGAGCCACGTTGCTTTTCCAAAAATACATTGTCTGCGCCTTTGCGGAAACAACGCAGAGAAGCAGGGCGGAAACAAAAGCCAGCTTTTTCATTTCTTCTCCAATTTCACGGACTTGCCGCCCACCGTTACAATATAAACACCTTTGGCAAGCGATGACAGGTCAGCCTTGTTCTCCCCCGCAGACATTTTTACGGAATACAGCAAGGCGCCTCCAACGGAATATACACGCAGCACCGCACTTTGCACCAAATTCACCGAAACCGCGCCTTCGTTGTCCACAATCACGGCAGTGTTCACCTTGGGTGCGGAAATAGCCGTCGGTGTCTCGGAGAAAAACATATTGGTGAGGCTTGCCGTGGGAAGAGTGAACTTCTCGCCCGCATCATAGGTTATGCGGAAACTTTCGAGCGAATAGCTCACCTCCGCACCGTCAGCCATTGTTACGGTGAGGTATTTCGCCACGCCGTCGGCCGATGCCGCAAGCGGCGCAAGCATTGCAAGCACCGCAACGGCAAATGTCACTAAAATTCTTTTCATATCAATATTTGTTTATGGCTTCAGAACTTGTATTTGTAGGATATGTCGATAACGTGTTCCCTGCCGTCGAAATCATCGTCCCTGGAATCCTGGTAAACATACCCTATGTCTATCTTGTTTTGCTTGTTGAGCTTTACCTCTGTCCCCACACCCACGCGGGTTTTATCGAGACTCATCCCGCTGCACATATTGTTGGTTATCTCAATATATGCATACGGCGAAAGCGGACAGCGGCGGATGTTGTATTCTGCCATGAGGCGCGAACGCAGGCGCGAGACGTTGCTCGCGGAACGGATCTTGACATCGGTCTTTTTGTATTCGGGGACACCGCCCTCCTCTTCAATGCGGTATTTGTCAACAAGCGAACTCACGGAATTGGCGCGGGTGAACTGGTAACGCTCGCGGAGCGAAAGAGTGAGGCGGCCGACCGGCAGCTTTCCCGTTACATCGAAATTCCAGCGGTTCTTGCAACGCCAATACGGCTTCTTCACATTATAACCTTCGTATTCGCTTTTCACGACCTCGTTCCCGTCGTCATCCTTGTCGAGCCAGGTTTCATACTTTGCCTCCTTGCTTTCGCACTTGTAGTTGTAGATGAAATCATACGACGTGCCGACCGAAAAATATGCCGACGGCTTGTATTCCACGCCGAAGCCCACATTCCAGCGGTCAACGCTTTTCAAGTTGTTCTGGCTTCGGAAACCTCCGTCAACCGACACGCTGAACATTCCGAGTTTCTTTGTCGCCCCGAGACCAGTCCACAGACCAAAGTCAGAGGCATTCGCGGACGCGCACATCAAAGCTGCCGCCGCCGAGACGAGCAGGGTTTTAGTAGCTTTCATTTTCATTGGATTTTATTTGTGTTACAATTATGATTCCTCATATTTTTTGGGCATCTTGGGCATGGTGTCGGCATCGTTGTTCACCGTGGAGCGGGTCGAGTAGTACATCTTGATCAGCGCGGTGTCGTTCATGAAGTCGATGGACCCCACCTCCACGCGCAGCACGTCAAGCCCGGTGCGCTCCTTAAGGTCGGCAATCAGCTCGGCGTTCTTTTCGGGGGTGATGAGCTTTATGTTGTCGTAGCGCACATACTTGCAGCCCACCCTTTTCACGAAGTGGTTGCTCTCCGCCACCGCCACGACAAGCACAAACAGCAGGTTCGCGGCGAGAAGCTCCACAACGCTGAGTTTTGCCGACATTCCGTTTATCACCGATATGGCAACGACAAAGAACAGATAGGTCATCTCGCGAATAGGCACGCTTTCCGTGCGGTAGCGTATGATTCCGAACACGGCGAACAAGCCGAGCGCGGCGCCTATCTTTATCTTCGAGCCGTCCATGAGGTAGATCATCATGAATATGCTCACCGACAGCATGACGAAGGCGAAATAATAGTCTCGCCGGTTGCTGCGCGGATAGTAGAAAAAGTTGATTATCGCAAAAACGAACACGGAGTTGAGCGCGAAGCGCGTGAGCATTTCCGCCAGCCCCGACACGTTGATGAGCTGCACGCCGAAGAGCGTGATGTCTGCAAGACTGCTGAGTAAAGTTATCATGATATGTTTTGATGGATTTTATTGTTGTTGATTTCTTAACCTTTGCTTCCGTCCTTTCATCCGAGCCTTTTCATCATCACTTCCTTTTTCTTGAACTTGTTGCGCTTCACTTCGGGGTTGGTGAGGTAAGTGCCTATGCAATACTTGCTGAACCCCTGCGGCTTTATGCGCAGTTTTATCAAGGCGTCGAACGCGGGCGAATCACTCTTGCCCGAACGCTTCAGCTCCATTATCACAATGTCGCCGAGTTCCGTCTGCCGCCGCGTTTCAAGATTGCTGAAACTAACGTCAAAGTCAATTGTCAGCCTCTCGGTGAATGCCCTGTTCACGAGTGTGAGGCGGCTGAAACGGTTTCTGAGGCAGGGATGTATGTCTCCGAGCGAAACAGCCGCCTTTTCCTCAAGGAACATCTCCTCGTCGTCAGAGTTCATCTCCTCGGGCGACGCAAGCCTCACGCGGCTTTTGCGCGTCTTGTTGTGGTTGTCCTTGTTCTTCACCTCAAGGAACGTGGTCTCGGTGTCGATGTATGTCCTCACCCTTACCTTTGTGCGCGGCCGCCGCCCGTCGTGATGGCGGGTGTAGAAGCGGTGGTCGTCGGTGTCCCAGTAGGTGGTTGAGTAAACCGACACGGGGCTGTCGGAGGCCACAAGCACGCTGTATTCGCTTTTTGTCAGCTCCAGGAATTTCAGCAGCAGGCTCTTGTTGGCAAGATACTTGCGGTCGGTGCGGTTCATGAGCCTCACCTTTCCCGTCTCCTCAAGCCCAATCTTGGGCATTTCGGAAATGACGCCTTGCAGTTCCTCGTAAAAGTCCATTGCCTTATGCCTAGACGAAATGACGGTCAAAGTTAAGAATATTTTTCATAATCACAAAACAACTGTTACGCCCGCTTTCCGCACCACACAGAAAAGACCGGCGGGAGCGAACTTCGCAAATTTCACAAAACCGCTGATACCCAAAACTTTACCCAAAATCTGACATCCCATATAAGTTATTGGATTTCTGAATGTTGCAACCGCCCAAAAAAGGTCTGATGTAGTTTGAATTATATCAGACATAATTTTTCCTGCATAGGACATGGTTTTTCCCAAGTCCTATGTGGTTTTTTCCACATCCAGGAAACACATTGCCGCGGCACACGTCGCCGTTCACGGCTTTTACGGCAAAAATAGCGTACTCCGCAGCCATTTTTCCGCGCATAAATGACTGATAAGTGAAAGGAAAGCACTAATTTTGCAAGCAATTTGGCGGCTCTGCACAATACACGCAGGAGATGCCGCGACAGTCAGCGGGAAAGTTTCCCCGAGCAACAAAGCAACAATTAATTACACATTACATAAAATGGACATCAAATTCGAGAATATTGACAAGGTGAGCGGCAAGCTCACAGTAAAAGTTACTCCCGAAGACTATCAGGAAGGACTTGAAAAGTCTCTCAAAGATTTCCGCCGCAAAGCCAACATGAAAGGCTTCCGCCCCGGATGCGTGCCTATGGGCCTCGTCAAGAAGCTCTACGGCCCCGAAGCAAAGGCAGAGGAAGTTTCAAAGGCTGTCAACAAGGCTATATCCGACTATTTCAAAGAAAACAATATCAATGTGCTCGGCCATGTGCTGCCCAACAGCGAACAGAAGGAGCAGGACTACAAGGACCGCGACGATTTCGAATACATAATGGACGTTGCCATAGAGCCGGAAATCAACATTTCGCTCGACAAGAAAGACAAGCTGCCATACTACGACATCGAGGTGAGCGACAAGTTTGTTGACGAGAGGA